>Ga0208375_1002059_pt1 | contig 19871 bp, 18 predicted proteins | sample RifOxyD1_FD_184038 | JGI IMG/M metagenome (GOLD analysis project Ga0208375, IMG submission 184038) | Soil microbial communities from Rifle, Colorado - Rifle Oxygen_injection D1 (SPAdes) | ecosystem: Environmental > Terrestrial > Deep subsurface > Rock core/Sediment | place: Rifle, Colorado... | reverse complement strand
CTATGGAAGAAACCACCGTTGAGGAACCTGCACCTGCTGCAACCCCTTCTTACGACACCTCTTCCAACCCCGAGACTATTTCGATTGATGAGACCTATGATCCTTCGGAAAATGTCGAATACGATAGTGATAATTAATCCTAAAAAAAGCTCCGGAAGGAGCTTTTTTTTTATATGTAGTTTTTAACTAACAAAATTAACCGATTTCCTTCTTTTTTCTCATACCCGCAAGCCAGAACCTCATGATAAATTTCCTTGGTAAGTTTCTTCCCAACGTCATCCATCTCTATTTCGTATACTTTGGAATCTGTTTTAAGCGAAATCCCGGCACTAAGATTTCCTGGTTCGGTGGGTACGACTTTTCCCGAAATCTGGCTCATTTTGGGGGGAGCTGCAACATCCGAGACTTTCTTTTTGTTGGGCCTTTTCTTTTTGCCATCCTTTTGCAAACGGGCCTTGGAAGAATCAGAGACTTCATACTCATCATCCCAATCAAAAGAAAAATCCAGATCTTCATCAAATTCAATCATATTCAGTCTCCCTTTCCCATCAGGTATATACTATGAAAAACACACCAGCATGCCAAGAAATGATCCATGCGTGCCTTTTTTTTCATGACATTTATTGGTCGCCCCACAAGTGAACGTATTTATATTAAATAATACATTAATAAAAGCACAAAAAAAAAATTTGTCCAAAAAATTCAACTTATTTTTTTTCTTTTTTTCTTTGCAACCAGCTTAAAAAAAGATAAACGTAAAACAAGATGCTTTATGAACAAGACTCCCCTTCCAATAAATATTATCGATCAAAAATCCAAATTCTACGAGGTTTGAATGAAAATTGCATTTATCTTTAATAAACAAAGGGATAAAAAAACCGAAGAAGCTGAATTTGATACCCCTGAGGTTATAGATTCTATTACGGCTGGTCTTTCCAATAACGGACAAAATGAGGTTTTTCAAATTGAAATGACCAAAGATGGTTCATGGGTTGGCGACCTTAAAAAAGTTGCACCCGATCTGGTGTTTAACACCGCCGAAGGCTTTTATGGAATCGGCCGGGAGTGTTTGGCACCCATTAATTTTGATCAGTTGAGAATCCCTTATGTGGGGAGTGGGCCGTATGCATGTTTTTTAACCCTTGATAAATTTTTAACCAAGCAGTTAGTTGCCTCGAAAGGTATTCCTACCCCGGACAGTTACTTTATTTCCGACAAAAAAGAATTAAAGATTATTGTAAAAGACCTTCAATTCCCGGTTTTTGTCAAACCGAATTTTGAAGGATCAAGCAAAGGTATTTCTTCAAGGTCCAAATGTGAAAGTATTGAAGAATTGTTATCTTACGCAGAAGAATGCCTTAAGGATTATCCCGAGGGTATTTTGGTTGAAAGGTACATCGAAGGAAAAGACGTGGTTGTTCCCTATATCCACGGAGTCGGAAATAATGGAATATTGGAAGCTGTAGAATATTCCGGGCCTAAATATAACGGCGAATGGATTTATGATTATGATTTAAAAAATGTCTTTGATGAACAAGTGGGAGTTATTTGCCCGGCCAACATTGATGAAGGCAGCAAGAAGAAAATCACTACCTATATGCGCAAAATAATTCAAGTACTCGCCATTAATGACTTCGGCCGAGCTGATTTCCGAATTACGCCGACTGGCGATGTTTTCTTCATAGAATTTAATGCTCTTCCAAGCCTACAACCCCGCTCAGGTATTTTTGAGGCCACTCAGCTTCTAAACATGGACTATACTGCCACTATCCAGTCAATCATCAGCGCTGCTATCAAAAGACTAAAACTCAAAACCAGCCGACTCACTTCTGCCCGAAAAATTGTTAAACGTGATCCACGAGTGGCCCTGGTCTTTAATCTCAAAAGGAAAACCCATTCCGATTATGATTACGAAAACGAAGCTGAATTTGATTCGGAAAACACCGTCAATGCCATTAAAAATGCTATCGAGGCAAATGGTTATGAAACCCTTCTGGTGGAAGCCGATCGAAATCTCTCCCAAAATTTAATAGAAAAGGAAATCGATATTGTTTTTAATATTGCAGAAGGAATCAACAAACAGGCCAGGGAAGCTCAAGTTCCTGCTATTTGCGACCTGCTTAATATTGAACATACAGGGAGCGATGCCTCCTGCCTGGCTTTAACACTAAACAAATCAATCACCAATAGATTGATGGCCTCCGAGGATGTTCAGGTACCCAGATCCAAAATTATTGATTTACCAATAGGCAAAATCAATCACAACCTCCACTTTCCTGTTATAGTCAAACCCAATATGGAAGGCACCTCCAAGGGGATTTACGACAGTTCGGTAGTCGATACTGATGAGCAATTAACTGCTAAAATTCATGAGTTGGCAGAGAAATTCAAATCCCCACTACTTTGTGAAGAATACATTGAGGGAAGAGAACTTACTGTCGGAGTGGTCGGTGATTCAAACCCCAAAGTTCTGGGTATCCTGGAAATTGAATTTAAAAAAGGTAGATCAAAATATCCAGTTTATACGTTCGAGGCAAAACAACTCGAAAACCAGTTGGATAATGAAGTATTCAAAATGTGCTGTCCTGCCAATATTGATCGAAATTTAAATAAAAAGATCACGGCATTTGTAAAAAAAGCATTTAAAGTTGCCGGTTGCCGGGATATCGCCAGGATTGACCTCCGGGTCTCCAACGAAGGGGAACCCTATTTTATTGAAATCAACCCACTACCCGGACTGTCTCCAGGTTTTAGTGATCTCACCATCATGGCTGAAAAAATGGGAGTTAAATACGAACAATTGATCGGACATATTATAAAGCCAGCCGTCAGACGTTGGCGTAAATCCATGCAAAAAACCAATATATAAATTTTTCTTTCATAGTTAAAATATTACCATTAAGGGATGTATGAAAAAATATTTTTCGATTATTCTATCGGTTTTTTTTACGTCAATTTGGGCGGCTGATGCACCCGGAAACGGTTGCTTACTCGAGGCTAAATATCTCTATGATGAATGTATTAAGCGAAGAAATGCTTCCGCTTTAAAATGGGAGATTGGTGGCAGTATTGAAAATGGCTGTCAAATGGAAGTAAAAAAAATAAAAGACCAATGTCTCAAACAATATAACTACAAGGAGGGTGAATACCATACCGCAACCGGTACTAATATGATAGCAGGTATCCCAGTACTAGTCCCTAATTCTTTAACTACCAATTCAAGCACCTTACGAAATGCTCAAACCTGCACCTTCAAAAGCTTACTGGAGAGAATTTATCAAAGGACTCAATCAAGCCAGGAACAAATGTCCATAAGAAAAAAATACATAACCAGTCTGGAAGCTCAAAATTTTTCTGAATCAATTCTTTCCTTAGGCAAAATTGAAAAAAAAATCATGATGCTGGAAGAATATTATATACCGCTTAAAAATTCTTTTGAGAATTCAACTATTCCCCGGGTGGATGCGTTTCTTAAAATGTTGGGTTACGGTTCCCAACAGAACATTTCCGACCCTTCAATCACCATGACGATCAACGAACTGGTACAGCTTAATTTGAATGAGAGAAAAAATGCAGATGAGTTTATTTTACAGATTGAGACCATGAAGTCTTCCTTGGAAAATTTATTCATTTCCATCCGGGATGAAATAGAAGCCAGAGAACTTCTGGAGAAAAATAAAGCCAAAGCAACTGAAAATTTTTCCAATACCATAAAGGGAAATACCCTCAAAACCATAAATTTAGCCGATAATTTCAATTTACTTTTAAACAACAATACCCCAACATTTTCCGGAACCCAATCCATTGACCTGTACCCAATATCAGATAATGATGTTTCTGAAATGGTAAAGAACCTGCATCTTCTGGCATTAGTGTCGGGCAAAGCTATCCATCTTTTATCTGAGAGTCAGCAACCTGCCGTTGCTCCTTCTTTTTCACTCTCCATTTCCTCCGATGCACTTTACCTGGCAGAGGAAGTAAAATTTCGTAGCGATTATGTTTCCAACATAGTTGATTTTGATGAGTGCACAAAATTCAACGACCTGTCTAACCCCGATAACCAGCAAGAAAGTCACCTAGTCAGAAATTTACTTCTGAGCATGCAAACCTCAATTTTGGCAGCCAGACTATCAGAATCCAGAGAAACCCTTCTGGAAATGAACATATGGAATCATCAGTTTACCAATCAAGAAAAAAGTATTCGCGAAAAAAAAATCAAGATTTTTCTCGAGTTATTAAAGTCGGTTAATACGCTTAAGGATGTGGCCGGTTTAAAAATGGAACATGCCAAAGCTTGGAAAAAATTAATCGATCTTATCGAAATCAGATCCCAAACCTGCGCAGGTGTAATCACCCCAACCCCCATCGCCACCCCGGAACCTGTATTTGCTCCCCTGGCACATTGCCCGACTAACGCTATTTCCATTTTAAAGGAGGCACAATCCCTGCAAAAAGTAGTGGACTCATACCATACTACCGCAAAAAATCAGCTAGCTTCTTTAACCATGAGTGTCTCTCAAATTAGAGTGAGACTAAGTGAAGCGCAAAGCTTTGGAGACGTAAGGGTTCAAAATAGCGTTGTTGCAAACCAAACATCAAAATCCTCAATGAAGATGGTTGATAAATATTTAAGACCGTTGAAAATAAATTTTACAAAAGACTTATTTAGCATAAATCCGGCATGGGCTGTGAGTTCTGCGACCGAGCAGCTTGATGTGGCCCTTGGTATTACGAGTGGCAGTCGCTACCAATCCTTTTTTGATCTGACCAAACAAACCCATAAGAGCATAATGCTAGGCCAGAATAAATCATATCCCGACTATGAGATGAGTAACCTTTTAAAAAGGAGTAACTATCTATCTTTCACCTCTTTATTTGCACTATCTGCCTACAAGGATATGGCCCAGCAGACTTATACCCGCATGATTGCAAATAGTGAAAAGAATGCAGAGATTTTGGCAGCTATCAATCATGACTCTTTTAAAGGTTTTTCAACTGATATGGGAAATCAATACCAAAAAACCTTGCAGTCAATCATACCCCAAATGGCAATTGTCGGCATATCGCCTAAATCCACTACTTCTGTCCTTCCCGCTAAATTATATTTTTCCGGCCAAACAGCAAAGATGTTAAGACATAAAAGGGAGATGGAAATAGCAAAGGTCAGCCAACCAACCCAGAAAAACAGTGAAAAGAAATTTTATGAGAGTAATTATTATAATGAACAAAACATTAAATCGATATCCAGTCAAATCTCCAAAATGACTCTGACCATTGTCGACAATTTATACAAGATCAAAAGCCAAATCAGCATCCAGGAACTGTCCTTGCTGGATAAAATTAAAAATCAAAACTCCCTGCTTAAGCAATCATCTGATAGTGACTTGCCTAACAGCTTAACTGCGAAGACCCAAAGGGATATCCAAACACTCACCTCTCATGAATTAAAAGTCAAAGAACCGCAAGTCAAGACTCCCGTGGTGGCACTTGGCGATATCACTCCCAACAAGGTTATCACCTCCCTAAAAAAGACGGTAGCCACGGAGAAAAACACTCCGTCCCAGTCCAAAAATTATGATATTTTCTACAAACCAAATGGACAAACTAAAAATAGTATTGATGGAACAAATGAATCAATTAGAAATTCACCCACAGCTAGCTTGTGGGAAATCATCAGTGAAACCTATAGAAAAGTAGCCTATCCGCAATTAATTGAAAATAACCGCTAACTTAGTCCACCCTACATTCACCAGTGGCTTCACTGTAGGTGGTTTGAAAATCCAAACCCGCAAAGGAGCGGTCTATGTAAACGCAATGTTGTTCATTCAAAGTGGAATAATCATTCAACACTTCAAAAAACATTTTAATGGTTTCTTTTAAATATTCTCTGGAGGTCATCATGCTCATTAGGGGAAATTTGACTTTAACCAGTTTCGCCCAGTTGACCATTACTCCCAGCTTATCTGCTGATGTCATAATATTTCCAAGCTTCATCATGGTACCCATCGTATGTGCAACTACTGCTCCAACGTCGTGAGGGTCTGTGAAATTGGGAGTTGAACAACTTTTTTTGTTAGTTAAATCTTTTACCGATACCGGTTTTAAATAAATTTCGACTACCGAGTCAGATAACCTCTTCTGAGTATAATCTTCAAAAATATTTGAATCAATATCCCGAGATATGTGCATACAATTAACACCGATCAATGTGTTATAGCTCGGCCCCAAAGACAAATATGCAAAGATATCGGCAAAAGCTTCATGATAAGCCAACAATATTTTTACAATGCCTTCCGTCTGTGGATCCATTTCTTCAACAAATATTTTATTAAAAGAAAAATTCCCACAATTTTCAGCTGGATTTATTGAATCTTTAATGTACAAGTCCATAGCTTTAACCGAAAAAAATTCATCCACAGGTATATAGTGATTTAAAATATGATGACCCATTTCGTGAGAAGATATAAAAGGAATTCGCCAGGCAGGAGAATTTCCAAAAATTGAATTCTCTTTGTTCTGAGGGTAAAACGAAATACTTTTATCTTCAAACGAATAAAAGGCATTATCCACCATGTTCCCACTAAGAATATGGATTTCATTATCAGTTTCCAAATAAATAAATTCTTTTACATATCTTTCATTCATATTAAGGTTAATTGAAGGTAACGAAGAGTCGTTGGTCGAAGCAACGTAAAATTGATACGATTTTTCAAGTGATAAAAGGGCACTAAAAGCCGAAGCTTCAATACTGTCTCGAGGATAAAGTCCATCGTCTAGACAAATATGCAGTTGCTGACTTTTTTGTATTACTCGACTAGACACGGGTATGGCAATGTTCAAAGTCTTATTATATCTGAATTGATCAACATATTTGCCACTGTGATACACATTTTTTACAAATTTACCTGAAAGAGGATTGCCTTGATAATCACTAAAATCAAATCGCTCGGTTTTTTCCATTCCATTTTGTTTATAAAAGACATCAACATATCCCATGGTACTCAACGAACGGTTGGCATCACATTCCTTATCAAAAAGATTGGCAATGACGGGATCACCGTAGGTGTTTTCAATAATTTTTTTATTTTTTATCCCTGAATTTTTACTGCCACAAGAAACGAGTAATACTAAGGCCCCAATTATCAAAATCTTCATCGCCCACCCTTGGTTGGTATCACTGATTTAAAGCTTAGCTATCATTGGCGATATGGGTATTCAATTTTTTAATAATTACAGGGTAAAAATAACCGTGTTCACAAAAAAAGCCCGGTTGATGCACCAGGCCTTACTCGGTGAAATATTTAATTGCAAATATGATCAAATTTTTTTCATAACAACTTCAATATCCTCTGCAGATTTCTGCTCTAAAATTATGTACCACTTATAGTGCATTTTAGGGGCAGGGGTGAACCAATAAACAAATTTTCTAATGTGCTCTTTTTTGAACAGTTTCTTTACATCAAAGACAAGAGTAACTTTAGCGGTCACTTCATCCAATAATTCTATACTGCTAACAAATGGGTACTTTGACCAAGGGAAGTTGACACCTTCTTTCCAAAAAGTAAGGTGAGCATTGTCGTGAATCCTCAATGTCTTATAGCGTCCGTCTGCACAACGACCATGGTCGGTATAAAATTCAACAATTATTTCCCCTCTTTCCCAATTATCTGTTTTAAGCACATTTGCCACACGATTAAGTTGATTATAATCACTGTCAAAATCTTCACAATTTGCCTCGATATTTGGTAGCAAAATCACCTGAGCTGAAAACGCATTAAAAGCCAACATACAAAACACTAAAATAATCGAAAATTTAACCATAATCACCCCTCTCTAATTTTTTGAAAAAATCGACTCTTTTTACCATTAATTAACATTCAAGGCAACCAGCAACCATGTTCCATTTACTAATAAAACCTGAATTCGGAATTAAATTTGAAGAGGCAATGACCGAAAAACAATCTGGTAAATCAATTTTAACTAACCAGAGGTCATTTTAATTCTCAGGACTTGTAAAAAACATATTTTAATACAAACGATGTGGATACCTCGGTCTCTCTACCAAGAAACATTCTAATCAAAACAATTACTGCGAGACCGTCCTCTCCAAAATTAATTCCGAATTCATGAGGTTAATAAAAGAAATATTTGCATCAACCACATTCCATCATTACAATAAGAACTAAAATATTTTTAAAAAGGTTTTTAGGATGAAAATACCATTTCCATTAAAAACGGCCATCATTGATGATAATCGGACAATCTTAAAACTCATGGATGTAATCCTTGAGGATGAAAATGAGTTGGATATTGAGTATTTTCTTGATCCAAACGAAGCACTGGAGGCCATCAAAAGTAATCAATTTCACCTGGTGATAACCGATATTAATATGCCTGAGCTCTGCGGTGATATGCTGGTTAGAAAAATCATGGACCTTCGACTTGGAATTGATATTATCGTTATGACTGGCGGAATTAATCTTATTGATGCTTATGCTTGTTTTAAGGCCGGCGCCAAGGAGATTGTCTTTAAACCTATCGATAAAATAAAGCTCATATGCAGTATCAATGAAAGCATTGAAAAATTTAAAAAATGGAACAATGTTTTAGATCACATAATTAAACAAAAAAACATATAAACACAGGCAATAAATACTGTTTATTAAAATTGCTCAAACATTCGACAGTTCTAAAAAATAGACAGTTGCTGTTCCTTTTACAACATCCAACTGTCTGTAATTCAAGCCTTTTATAATCCCGCTGCTGGCACCCCCCTTGCAAAAAAAAGAGTGAGGTATTCAGGAGATTAATTATGAGAAAAACTATTATGATACTTTTTATAAGCATGATCACCTCTGGTGTTTTAGCAAGTGAATTCAAGATGATCAAATGTGAATCGGAAAGGATGAACAAGGCGTTGGTACTTCGAGAAAATTCAGTCACCTTTATTGATAAGAATCATGATCCTCTCCGTGCCATTGCCTCATCAATTCCCGCCCGCACCCAATTTGTAAACAGTGGGGTTAATCAAATTTTAAGATACGAAGACAAGAAATATTTTATTCATGTCTCAAACTTAGAGAATTTCAGCGACGTAGATGATTTCATTGAAATAAAAACGATGGAAGGACATAACATCATTTACCCTATCAAATGTAGTTTAAACTAAGCAGAATATTTTATCTGCCAAACTTGAATTTCCGGATATCCAGGGTTTCCTTGTCATTACTTGGAATTTGACTGTTTTCGCAGCCACCAACTGCCACTTCTTGCTCTTGTGATACTATGATTTCTTCAGGGAAATCAATATAGCCGGCTTTTCTAACCCCCTCTCTTTCCGAAAAAACCCCCAGCTCAATGATATAACTGCCCGCCAGGCTCATGCCTCCATTTAGGGTTATCGGATCCAAACTAAATTTTTGTAACTTCACATCCCTGCTGCCACCATCAAAATTTCCCACCGCCAGGTTTTGCCAGGTGATACCCCGGTTTTGCACATCCACATTGCCTATTAATTTGCGATGATCAAATGCTGGGCACTGAAAATTTTCAAATCGGGGAGAGGGAGCTGCCGCAGAATAATAAACAGCAAAATTAGCCAATGAAGTTGCACTCACTCTTTTTAAAGCCGGAGCCTGCATAGGTAAATAAATCTCTCCCAAAGTCTGTCTTCTCCCGGAAAAATCCTTAGAAACCCTGATAATCCATGAATCAACCCCATACTTCATGTTTAAGACTTGAATATCCTCTGCTTTTAACCTCGGCAAATTTACCTTGATCAGTATTCCCTTGCTAACCGTGTATTTAAATAGTGAACCAACCTTCCATTTCAACACTTGGGCAGAATCAATGGCCCCCCCCATAGGCTTAATGGTTACCCCGTTTTTTTCCACCATAAGCATTGAATAATCCTTACATGAAACCAAAGACACCATCAAAAATGAAACCATTATTAATTTTAGCATATTTAACCTACCCATAACACTTTACAACCGTTTAGTGATCTCACCTTCACAGCAAAAACTAAGTCCGGTTTCAGCAAAACACTGTCCCATTGCTCCATCAGCTCTTCCTGATTCCCATAGGATAATGTAATCTGTCCTTCCAGGCAAACCAGTCCATTCAGACGATTTTTATTTTTGGTTTTAAATTCAAGATCGCTGGTAAAATGATAATATTCCACTTCAAATTCACGATGTTTAATCAGAGGTTCATGAGTACGAACAAAAATATTATTCTTAATCATAAAATTCTTTTTATGATTGAAACTCTCTTCAAATTTGATGACTTCCATAGCTGATTTAACATGCAGCTTACGAGGAAGATTGTTTTCACCGAGCCGGTTCCAATCCCAAACTCGATAGGTTATTCCGGAGTTTTGTTGAATCTCGCAAAGAAAAATATTTTTACCAATTGCATGAATCGTCCCCGCTGGAACATAAAAAAAATCCCCTTTGCTCACTTTATAAAAATTTAAAAGCTGATCGATATTCTCATTATTCAAAAGAGCTTTTTCAAAACTTTCTCTGGTGATCCCTGGTTTTACACCGAGATAAATCCCACTTGAGGGAAGGCAATCCAGAATAACCCAGCATTCACTTTTTCCCACCGAATTTTCCTTTCTCATCGCATACTGGTCATCTGGATGAACTTGAATAGAAAGATTGTCGGCAGTATCAATGAATTTGACCAAATAGGGCAAATGCTCAGAAGAAATAAAATGGTTTAAAGATAGGTTATCCAAAAGACATGGTCCTTCGGGATGTACTGATATTTCCCAGGATTCCCCTATGGGTGCATGATAATTGGTCTTTCCGGTTTTTTTAAATTTAGCAATTCTCTCGCCTCCCCAAATTTTAGAAACCAGAAAAGGTGACAGTTTATTTATAGGCCTTAATTCTTTCATTGATTCATTTTCTCAATTATCTCCAAGATGATCAAGTTAGCATTATGCTTCCACCAAAGATAAAAACTTTTACACGCCACTCATAACGCTAGGCGCACAAGTGCCGGGCGGAATCCTTAAGATTCTTAAAAACAATCATTACATTATCGTTTTTTATACATATAATGGTAACGTGCGAAACTAACAATAGACATTTGCGAGATAACGTATGTCACTTTTTGATAATGATTCCGATGGAAGCATAAATGCTTATTCAGATAATAAGAAAATTTGGGCCATAGGTGGAGGTAAGGGCGGTGTCGGCAAGAGCCTCGTTACTGCCAATTTATCGATCTGCTTAGCTTTGATGGGCTATCGGGTATGCGCAGTTGATTTGGACCTAGGCGGTGCCAATCTTCATACCTGCCTGGGTGTCAATATTCCCGAACGTACTCTTTCTGATTACCTTTCCAAAAAAGTTCATGACCTAAATAAACTGCTTACTCCCACCGCAATCCCCAACCTCAGTATTATTAGTGGGGCACAGGATGATGTGGGTATTGCCAACCTAAGACAAATACAAAAGAGCAAGCTGCTCAGCAAGCTAAGAGAACTTGATTGTGATTATATTATTCTTGACCTCGGTGCAGGTACTACCTTTAATACCCTTGATTTTTTTATTGCCGCCGATCAAGGGATCTTGATTGCTCTCCCTGAACCGACTTCCATCGAAAATACTTATCGGTTTATTAAATCTGTCTATCACCGCAAACTAAAAATGATTGAAGAATTGTGGGAAATCGGTCATATCGTTGATCAGGCCATAAATGCAAAAATCACTACCAACTCGCTTCCCGCAGATCTCATTGACAAAATTATCGAAATCCAACCCCAAATTGGCCAGAAAGTTAAAGCGGAAATCGATAACCTGAGATGCAAACTTATTATTAATCAATCAAGAACTCAAGCCGATATTGATATTGGATTTTCCATGAAGTTGATTTGCAAAAAATATTTTGGTATAAACTTGGATTATGTAGGCTACCTAAACTATGATGCCACTGTCTGGCAAAGCGTAAAAAGAAGAAGACCTTTATTGATGGAGTTTCCCAATTCCAATTTAGTAACTAGTTTTGATAAAATCATTCATAGGTTGTTAAATATCAGTTAAACTTTTTAACCCTTAGAGGTCATATGTCTGAAGATAACAAAAACTATTATGAAATTTTAGAAGTCTCCCCGCTTGCAGATCCCCAGGAAATTCATCGGGCCTATATCCAGGTAAAAAATGCTTACACAGCTGACTCCATCGCTTTATATTCCCTGATGAGCGCTGAAGAATGCGCAAGAATTGTCGAAAATATTGAGGAAGCTTATTCCATTTTAAGTGATCCGGAAAAAAGAATAAGGTATAACACCGCTCGGGGTCTGGTCAATCCCCTTACTCGGCAAGAAAGATTTCAACAAGAAGCCATTAATAGAGAAAACGAAAGCACCCAGACCAAAATAACCGGGAACACTGAAGGCAAAAATATCGGTAAAATAATAGCAAATAAACGTTTTAATTTGGATTACAGTGTTGATCCGAATTTTGAACAAGAAATTGAAAAGACTTCTCACTTCAATGGAGAATTCCTTAAAAAAATCAGAGAATATAAAAATGTGGATATTAATCGAATGGCAGAAATGACCAAAATATCCAAAACCTATATTCAAAAGATTGAACAAGAAGATGTGACCAATCTTCCGGCGTTGGTATATGTTAGAGGTTTCGTCTATCAATACGCCAAATGCTTAAAGCTTAATCCTGACTTGGTAGCTACGTCATATCTTGAACACTTAAAATCAATCGCTCCTATCAACTAACAACCTGAATGAATGATCGAGAAACACTTATTCTAAAAATTGATCAAGATTGCAGGGATAACTTTAAGCGGTTTGATCATTATCTGGTAAGCAAGCTTGATGGTCACAGCAGAACTTTTATAAAAGAACTTTTTACCCGTGGCATGATCACCATAGTCGAAGGCAACTTGAAGCAAACTTTGGAGCTGAAAAAAATGCCCAGCGTGGACACGGTCATTGAGATTGATATTCCTGAGCCAATACCAACCGACGCCAAACCTGAAAATATTCCCTTAGACATTCTATACGAAGATGAACATTTGATTATTGTCAATAAACAGGCAGGACTTGTCACTCATCCAGCACCTGGGAATTATTCAGGGACTCTGGTTAATGCTATTTTACATCACTGCCCCGATCTGCAAAAAATTGGAAACCAAATTCGTCCTGGAATTGTTCATCGATTGGATAAAGGAACCAGCGGTGTAATGGTAGTCGCTAAATCCATGAAGTGCCATGAGGGGCTTATCTCTTTATTTTCCACACACGATATTGATAGAATTTATGAAGCACTCACTTTAAAGGCAAAAATACCTCTCGGTGGCACTCTGCGCTCCACAATCGGACGTCATCGGACTAATCGACTCAAAATGGCGACTAACGTTGCCGGAGGCAGAGACGCTATAACTCACTATAAAATTAAAAAAGAATTTGAAAAACTTATACATCTGGAAGTAAGACTGGAAACCGGCAGAACTCATCAGATCAGGGTACACCTGGCTACCCTTTTAAAAACCCCTGTACTTATGGATGCCCTCTATGGCAATCCCAATAATCAACTCGCTCATCTAAACACTGAACTGAAAAATATTTTAGATGGTTATCCACACCCGCTACTGCACGCCAGGGCACTGGGATTTATTCATCCCATATCCAAGGAAAAAATTTACTTCGAGGTTGATCCACCTTCCATCTGGAAACAAGTTTTTGAATGCAGCAAATAATCGGCGACTATATTTTCCAGACACTGACTGAAAAACCGGATATTTCTCTCATAAGACTTGAGCAAATTCACAGCAATATCATTATCCACCCAGACCATGAAAAGAAAAAAGCTGATGGATTTTATCTAAGCAGCGCTGAACCAATGCATAGTCCACTTTGTATTTTAACCGCTGATTGTCTCCCCATTTTTATTCTTGGAAAACAGGGATTGGTTTTTTTACATGCCGGCTGGAGGGGGCTTGTAAGCGGCATCCTGTTTCAAAAACAAATTAGTCAAATATCCCCCCACACCTTCTATATCGGTCCTTGTATCTATCCCTGTTGCTACGAAGTGGAGCCTGATTTTATCAATAATTTTAAAAATGACGGTGTCTCTATCCAAAAAGACCATAAAACTTTTTTTGACTTGATTGGCACAGCTAAAAATCAAATCACCTCCATTTTTCCTAATATCAATTTCATGCACTCAGATATATGTACCTGCTGCAACCCAAATTTTCACAGTTTTCGCAGAAATAAAACTTCAAAAAGAAATTATAATATTATAATAAAGCATTAGGTATGATCACTTACCAATACCAATAACCAGTTAATTGAACCGAGGGAGGTTTCATGACCAACAACGAATCAAAGTTAATAGGTGTCAAAAACCCCAATCTATTTTTGGCCCTGTCGTCTCTGGGAATGATAGTCACCTCTGCCTATCTCTACTGGCATTATTTCGCCATTCAATATCCAACCTCTCTGGTAAATAACACTTTTTGTGAAATTAATAGTTTTATAAGTTGCAACGCTGTTAGCTACTCACCGATTTCTGCCATCTTTGGAATTCCTATTTCTATATTTGGTTTATTAAACGGCTTATTTATTCTGTACTCAACAATCTACTACTCCAAGGTAAAAGAAGAATTAAATCACTTGTTGGCTTTCTTGAATTTTCTTGGTTGTATTATTCTCTTGTTGGTTTCGCTAATTTATTTTAAGCATTTATGCCCGGTATGCTTCATCTATTATATTTTTTCCACCATTTCATATGTGCTTTATTTTAAATATGGTGCCCAATCTAAATTTCATATCAAGCCTGCCATCTATTACATCGCAATTACCCTGGTTTTACTAGCTACTTCATTTGTTCATCATCAATACGAGAAAAATACTATGTTTGCCCATAGTGATATTTTTATCAAAGATTTCTATACATACCCAAACCTCGGTACTCCCCGCATGGAGTCCCCTTACCGCATTCATTCATCCACCCCCAAATTTACGGACGCTCCCATCCAGATAAGTATTTTCTCAGACTTTCAGTGCCCTGCCTGTTCTTATCTAGCTCAAATTATCAACCAGATCATTGGACGCTACGAAAAAAATCTGAATATTCAATTTTTCTTTTACCCCTTAGATAGTAACTGTAACGATGAAGCAGGTCTGGTCCATCCATTGTCTTGTAAATCCTCATATCTGGCAGCTTGTGCCCCTGAACAATTCCACTTAATACATGATGAGATTTTTGCTAAAATTGAGACTATTTCCTCTGACTGGCTTGATCAATTTGCCAGAGCTAAAAATGTCTTTGATTGCATGAATGACATGAAAACCAAGGAGGATGTAGTAAAACTAGTCAATATTGGAAAAGATTTTAATATCCAGGCTACTCCCACCATGATTTTAAATGGCGTAAAAATAGAAGGGGTACTGCCCATTTCCCAACTTATCATCATCATGGATGAAATTTTAAGAAGGCATAATGAAAAAAGATAAACTGCCTGAAAAAACTTTGTTCCCCATTATCGAAACACATTGTCATCTGGACTATCTTGATGACGAATCAGTCACAGACACCATTCAAACTTCCAAGGATGTCGGGGTTGAAAAAATTCTGACTATTGCGGTCTCTCCTGATAATCAAAACAAAGTTCTGGCCATTGCTGAGCGTTTTGATAATGTCTGGTGCACTCAAGGCATTCACCCACATGAAGCCAAATTTTATGATCAAAATACAGAAGACATCATATTATCCAATTCCCACAATCCCAAAGTTCGTGCCATTGGAGAAATTGGTCTTGACTACCACTATGATCATTCGCCCAGAGATATTCAAATCAGTGTTTTTGAAAGACAGTTGCAACTGTCCATTGATTTAAAATTACCGGTCATTATTCATACCAGAGAAGCAGAAAGTGATACTCAGGGCATTTTGCAAAACTTTGCAAAAAACTTAAAATACGGGCTTGAGATACACTGCTATTCTTCCAATATGGAACTGGCACATTATGCCTTGAATGAAAATTATTATCTTGGCTTCAATGGCATTTTAACCTTCAAACAGGCCCAAAATGTTCGAGATGTATTGAAGATCACTCCACTTCAACAAATTGTTTTGGAAACCGATGCGCCTTACCTTTCCCCTATTCCAGTACGTGGAAAACCCAACTCCCCTTTTTATCTACCCTACGTTGCCAAATATATGTGTGAAGTACTTGGTCTTCCACCAGAGACACTGCTACCTATTATTTACGAGAATTCAAAAAGATTGTTTAACCTTTAATTAATTTTTAAGCCACGGAATCAAATCAAAATTCATCTGCACCAATTCTTCTGCTTTTGATTTACTCACTAATCGTTCTACATCTTTTAAAAAATCTAAAAACAAATTTTGAATTTTATCCATCACCGCTGCTTCTGTTGTGAACATAACCGAGAAAGTATAACTTGAATTATCCGGCAACTGTTTCGACCTATACAACCCCATATTTACAAGTTGCTGTCTCCAGGCCCAAAACAGCGGTGAACTTTTTCCAAGATGCAAGTTTTCTTTCAAAACAACAATTTTTTTATTATTCCATTTGATAATCGAAAGATTCTCCAGCGTATTTAAATGTTCAAAAAAAACATCCCTATCCAGATTTAAAATATTTTGAAGTTGGGTTGGGGACTCCTGATATTTTTCAATGGTTAAGGCCATATGAATTATTTGTATCCAGGGATTCAAATAATATTTTTCCAATTTCTGATCACTTAATTCTTTAAACTGAATATTTTTTTCTGTCTTTGATTCATTTTTTTTAATTTTTTGAATCTCAATTTTAATTTCTTTTTTTCGAAAATCCAGTCCACTGCGCTCATATTCCAAAAGCAAATTGGCGTATTCCAATTCTTTGGAATTTAAATTCATCATTTTTAAAAACAAATACATTTGATCGCTGGTTAAATTAGCAGTCCCCGCCAACACCTTAGACAAGTAAGATTTTTGAATACTGAGCTCTTCTGCCAATTTTTGATAAGTGTACTTAATTCCTTTTTCCTTATGTGTTTCCACATAATGCCTAAGTAGTTCCCTATAGTTATCAAATCTATAAATATTTACGTTCATTTTTTATTAACTTTTTTAAACATATTAATTTCTTTTTAATTTACCATTTTCTTTTTCTTGCCGACAATCAAATTGTGCATAATAATGTTTTACTAAGGAGTTTATTGTGAAAACACTTATTGTTTCGACCTTAATATTTATATCCCTTAACCTTCATGCTGAAATCGATAATCCGAGTGATCAAATTTTTGTTAATACCCTTCCTGAAATAGAAAAGCTTGGTGGCTGGTCTAGTGGTGGTGGAAATGCGGTGGTTTGTTTTAACAACGAAGATTACCTCCAATACTTAAATAGTGACGGAAGCCTAAAAAACGAAGCCTATCGCAACGGTATTATCGAATCAATCGAAACCTACGACCTATTTGAGGCCAGGCTTCCTCGTGGCATTGACCAATCGGAAATTCCTGAAATCATCACCATCAATCCTGACGAAAACATTGCTCCCTACATTTCCAGACTCAGTAATAGATATAAAAACTTTGTTTCGCCCGTTTCCAATATTGTTACTTCAGGAAAAAAATCTATTCCTGATACTAACGTGCGTTTTTATAATGGCGCAGTTACTCAAAACAAAGATTACAATCCTGCAATAATACTCAATGACAAAAACTGTATAGTAACCACCATTGCCAACCAGCACAGCAATAATGGATTTTACGAACTTTTCATCGATGCCAGGGCATTTAATCACCCGGCTCACAGTAAACTATCCAAAGCTGCTTTGATTTTACATGAATACGTATATGCGATTGCGAGAAGTCTAGGTCAAGAGGACTCCCATTCCACCAGAAAAGTCATTGAGATTTTAATCACGAAAAATCCGGATTATACTGCTCGTTACGTTGCAAGTTTGATTAAGAATCTTAATTTCATGCCTCTCGATCCAAATGACCTGCTCCTTATCGACCTTACGTTAAATATCAGTTCATTAATCGCAGAAAGCATGAGGGGTATGGACTGTTTGTTTAAACAAGACGGTCTTCAAGATCCTGATTTTCAAGAATTTTTTGCTAGGTTAAAAAAATATTTTGAAAATTTTGGAATCCCTTTAGACAGAAACTTAGGCATCTCAGACACATTCAAATGGTATAAAAGTCTGGGTCCTATCCCCAACCTTGATCAAAATCTCATAGCAGAACTTCATCAATATCACTATGAAGCATTAGTTCGACTAAGCTTATTTACAAAATCAAAAATACAACACATTCTTTCTATTATTGAAAACATATATGGTAATATCCAAGATAAAATTACATTAACTTATAGTACGGGATCTTTTCTCAATATGCTTAGTGATACCGCCGGTAACTACAACTATTTAAGCAGCACTTGCAGTTTGAACCGTTGCAATAGACTAGAACTTATGTCTAGTCAGGGAGATCTCAGAACATTATTTATCGAAGAATATGAACTGAACAATTTATTAATCCTAGATCATACCCCTCATGACTAAATTATAGATTACCAGTGCCAGGAAATACTTTTAACAAGTACCTGGCACTTAATTTCTTAGCTCTCTAAGCGTTTCACTAAGCGCCATATCTGTAATTGATTCCTTGGCCAGATGATTTTGAAGAGCAGTATCACCTAAAACTGAATTAATGTTTTGAAATAAATCAAACTGCACTTGCCTTGACCCCAAAATATCATCCTTTAAAAGAGTATTGGTCACCATCGTCTTGCTGGAATCCCTGGCAATGTTAGGTCCATCATTGAAAAGACTGGATTCATCAATCAAATTGATATGCTTCACGACATTTTGAGGGACAATGTCCTTAGCAAAACTTGAAGAATCTATCGTTACCAAAAGGTCTATTTTTCTAAAACCATTTTCCATCGAGTCTAGATCATTACCAATTTCTTTGGCCACATCCCCACCAAATCCCCGGCCAACTAAAACGATAGGTTGACCGCTTGGGCGTCTTTTGATCTCACTCATAATGGCGTTCTTATCCTGGTAATCAAAATATTTTGCCCCGGGAATATGATTGCTCATCTCTTCTAATTTTTTATTTTCGCCACTAAGTCCAAGCCAGTTAAAACCACCTATAAAAAAAACACCTGGTCCTTTTATCGGACGAAGATCAGTCTTTGGTTTTTCAGGTTTTTGAATTTCACTGGTTTTGTCAATTTTACCCGGAGCAAGCTTACCTAAAACATCCACTGCGCCTTTTAGAACTGAGGCTTTGGTACTTACAGACTCTCCGTCCGGTTTTAAAGCTTCCTTGGCCAAATCTTTGGCAGTACTGGAAATCTCAGCCTTATCAGAAGTCACCGTTTTTTTGACAATATCTTTGCTCGCTTCGCTTCTGTTGTCGGCATCCTTGATCGAAGCGGGTTTGGCATTCTCCAAAAGCTTTTTTTGCTTGATATACTGATCCTGTGAAGAAAATTGTCTGATATTTGAACCCACTTCCATAGGTCCATTTTAACTTAAAACCAACCAGGATTTAGGCCAGAAAAAAAATCCACCGAAGTAAAACCGTCAGGTATTAAATAAAAAATTCTATATTCAAAAATGCAAAAAAAGTCTCCTAATTATTTTTGAAATTGCTAAAAGCATGCCTGCTCACTTATCAAACTCAAAGAAGTTATCTGTGCCCTAAATAATTTACAAAGAATATTGATAAGTAAGGTAAACCACCTTACTATATAAGCAAGCATGACTACTAAAAAATTAATTCCCCATTTAGAAAAAGAACTCGGAAAAATAAATTTTGGTATGTTTTTAAGAGTGGCAAGAAAATCACAAGAACTAACCCA
>Ga0208375_1002056_pt1 | contig 19900 bp, 18 predicted proteins | sample RifOxyD1_FD_184038 | JGI IMG/M metagenome (GOLD analysis project Ga0208375, IMG submission 184038) | Soil microbial communities from Rifle, Colorado - Rifle Oxygen_injection D1 (SPAdes) | ecosystem: Environmental > Terrestrial > Deep subsurface > Rock core/Sediment | place: Rifle, Colorado... | reverse complement strand
GACAACGATCTTGTTCTTGGGCGCCTTTGGTCCGCGAAGCTTGAATTTCAGATCCGTGAACTGCGTCGAGACCCGACGCAAGCCTGGGAAAACCGAGTCCCTCAGAAACGTATTATGGAGTTCCCCCTGAACTCCCAGCTCATCGATCGTGAACGCGACGGTAAACAGAATAACTAATGGGATCTGCAGCAGCCAAAATTTATTTTTCATAGGGGTTGTAAAATAAGGTTAGACGATTCAATGCCAATTGCAAAGCTCTTCTGATCGCCTTAATATCAACGACATGACGGCGATCTCGAGTTACGCGCGCACTATGTTTGCCCTGGGGGTCGCCTATGCGCTCTCGGCCTCCGCCTTCTTCTTTTACCCGGACGAAGTTTTTTATCTCATTAACGTGATGCCCAATGTTTTCAAGCTCGCCGAAGCGATTCCGAATCCAGTCGAGAGATTCTGGCTCGTCATGGCCAGCGGGCTCCTCGGGACCCTCGCGGTCGTTTCCTTCTTTGCGGCCCGCTCGCCCGATATCAAAGGGTACGGAAGACTGCATATTCTCTCGAAGCTCATTTCGTCCGCCGGTTTTATTTACATGTTTTTTCATGATAAGGCGTACTTCGCTTATCTTCTCGGAGTCGCGATCGACGTCCTGATCGCGCTTCTTATCTCCTGGAAGCTGATCGTCATGGGACATGAAGCCGGCAGGACATCCGCCGTCGATCCCCTTTCTTTGCCCAAGGAGGCGGACTTTGATGTCCACTCCTGAAGCCGATCTCTCCAAGGTTACGCCCAACACGCCACTTTGGTCGGCGCGGCCGGTCAGCGCCTTCGCGCCGTTTCAGGAGTCCTGGTATCTCAGACTGAACGATCTGACCGCCAAAAGGGCTCTGTGGCTGAAATTTTCGGTTCTGATCAGCAGGAACGGTTTCAGAAGAGTCGCCGAGACCTGGGCGATTTACTCCCAACGGCCCGCGGGCGGGGAAATCACGAAAACGGCACTCAAACAGACTTATGACATGAGTGAATTTTCCTCAAGCTCGCCTTCCACGATCCAAGTGAACGATTGCTTCCTCGATTTCGATCCCGACAAGAAGCAGGGCCGAACGGCAGGCTCGATCCGGTCAAAGGGGAACAGGCTCAGTTGGAATCTTTCCATCGAAACGAACGAGGACGCGAGATTCAATTTGCGCCCGGAGCTTTTCGGAGGCATCACCCGCGCGAAAATGGTCGCCTCAACCGTCGCCGAAGACCTCCGCATGACCGGAACGGCCGAATTCAACGGTGAAAAGATCGCTTTCAAAAAATGTCCCGGAATGCAGGGGCATGTCAGCGGCCCCCACTCGAACCACTCCTGGGTCTGGGGACATTGCAATTCTTTTAGAACGGAGCAGGGCGCGCCGGCCCCCTTCATCTTCGAGGGGCTCAGTATCCGGAAAAAATGCTTCGCCTCCCTGCCGGTTCCTCAGCTTTCGTCTTTTTACTTCTTCTATAACAACAAGGCATACGCGTTCAGCTCGCTCTGGAGTTCCCTGCGTTCAAAATCAAGGAACACGCTGACCGATTGGGAGTTCCAGGCCGATTCCGGTGACCTCTCGTTTCGCGGACATGCCCATGCCGAACACAAGGACTTCGCCGGACTTACGTTCGAGGACACCCGGGGCGCCCTGCTTTACTGCGCGAACTCGAACATGTCTGACCTGAAAATTCATGTCTATCGCCGGGGAAAGGTCGAAGCGGCTTTTCAATCAGACGGCACCGCCGCCTTCGAAGTCATTTCGCGAACGAAGAATCCCTACGTGCCGTTGCTGATCTAGCCTTCACCGCGGCCTCCACCTTCACCCGTGCTTCGATCATCTGTTCTTCGAATTCCCTGTCCGAAAACTCGCCCAGCAGCTTCCGGCGGATCATCTCGATCATATGAGACTCCGCGATCCGGCCTTCATCGCTTTTTCGCGCCTCTTCCCAGCGGATTTTGTAGCCACCCTTCCGGGCAAGCCAGGTATACGCCCGCGGGAAATTCTTCTTAAGCCGTTTCAGGGGCAATTCGGAATCAATATTGGCCTGAATAATCCCCAGCGCGAGGGCTCCCCCGAAGCCGGGAAAGTTCATGAGCTTGTTAATAACGTCCTTTCTTTTCTGCGCGGTCGCGGCAACGATCTCCGGGGCGTTCATGTCCTTGTTCCCGATCAGTACCGGTCTGATCACCTCGTCCGTGATTCCCTGGATGATCGCCTTGCCTCCGTCCGTATCAAACACCGAATCAAAGACCGCTTTCTCAGTGATCGCGCTCCGAAGATGCGGCGGAATAATTTCGGCGAATTCGTAGGGCAGAGAATTCAGTTCCTGAATCGTCAGATTGCGCACGTAAGCTTTGACGAGCTGGCGCAACACTTCCGTTTCCCTGCCGAGCCACTCCAGCAACTCCTGGCGGACATTCGTCAGCTTCGGGCGTTTCAGGAGTTCGTCGAGTTTCGCGACGAGCCTTTTCAGGTCATCTCTCGCCCGTCCCGAATCGTAGTCCAGGTACTGTTTCAGTATCTCCGTCATCGAACCCGTAAGGTCCTGAAACAGGTCTCCGGGGGCGGCATTTTCTCCGCACGTCGAACAGCTGGCCGTGCCCTCATTCGCCGTTTCGGGTACCGGGTCCAGGCCTTTGAGAAGCCTTTCGATCTGATCTTTGAATACGACGAGAGTGGCGCGCTCGGAGAGTTGATCCCCGCACGATTTGGCGCCCAGGACATAATCATCAATGCTCGCCTTGTCCGCTATTCCGGTGAGGCAGGCGTCGAAGGCGCTGATCAAAACGCGTTCGAGTTCCATCATGCGATCGGGGTCGCCTGAGTAGAGATCCGCCACCTTGTCTTCAAATTCGGTACTCGCGACAAAACGAGCGATGTCATCGATGCTCCGTTTGGTGCAGAGGTCCGTCCGCTGGTCCGCCTCCCTGAGATGCTTTTCGGTCAAATTGGCGTCGATACATCCTTCGAAAGCCTTGACGATCGCCGTTCCGGCTTTCTTCTGCTTCCGAAGACGTTCTTTGGCCAGCTTTGGGTCCGTTACCTTCGGCATGAGCTTCGAAAGTTCATTGGGAAGGCGAACCCGCGCGATCGCTTTCGCCGCGCGTTTCTTGAACTGAAGTCCGCAGATCTCGAGCTGCCGCTCGGTCGGCGAGCTCCCGAGGCATTTTGCGAAATTCGCCTTGACCTCTTCTTTGACGACCTTGTTCAGAACTGCTGATTCAAGTTCCTTTTCGGCGGCCTTTCGCAACCGGAATTCGGAATACCCAAGCGCGGCATCCCTTCTCAAGGGCGTCGCGCACGCGCTGAGCTGGTCTCCGATATTCTTGGCCTTCGAAATGTTCCGTGGGAGCCGCTTGGTGACGCAACTCTCGAAATTTTTCAGATACCTCGCTTTTTCGCCGGATTTTTCGGTGACGAACTCATTATCCGTAAGAATATCGATCTTGATCGAAGCGATCGTGGAAGCCGTTTTGAAGACCGCCGACCGGAGACAAGCCTCGCGCGCGGCTTCGTTTTGATCCCGTCTCCAGCAACGGTCGAGGGCAGCCATGCTGGCCTCCGTCGCGCGTCGCAAACCGGCCTTATTCCCCTCGGCAATCCTCTTTTCTTCCGCGTTAGGCGGCACAGGCGGCGGGTTGGGATTCGGGGCGAAATTTGCCGCGACCGAGGCTTTGATTTCGTCCGACGCCACCCGATAAGTCAGATCATTCGTGACCAGATCGATACAGCGATCGATTGCAATGACCGCCCCATCGCGTTTTTTGTCCCGCTTCTGTTCCTGGGCGCATCGTTCGAAAACACCCTGTTCTTTACTGGAAAGCTCGCGGCGAACCTGCGCGTCCGGAAAGGTTTCCAAAATCGACGGATGATGGAGAACGTTTTCATCGATGGTGATCTTACCTGACTCGATCGTGAGGCTGTCGACACATTCGCCAAAGCCCTTTTCGTCTTCCGCATTGCTCAGACACTTGCGAAAGCCGCTTTCGAGAAACTTCGACGCCGTCCTAAACCTCTTTTCGGATTTGAATTCGGACGCGATAGTCGCATTGACTCGCGGCATGGCGACTTCGACGGTCGCGTCTCGAACGGTTCTCAGGATGCAACTTTCGACGTCGGGCAGCTGACGAAGACAGGATTTGTACTGTTCGGTCAAAGCCTTTAAAAATGCTTTTTCCTCCCGCTCTCCAATTTCAGTGCCCGGCTTGCGTTTCGGATTCTGTTTCAAAAATCTGCTCTCGGCATTTTCCCTGACCATTTGGCCGAAGTTCTGATGTCCCAATTCAAAGAGGACCGCGAGGCCGATATTCAGCTTGAGCCCTTCCGAAAAGGAATCGGTGCATGACATCGCCTGGAGCGGACCTCCGGCGGAATCCATGCACGACGCCAAAGGCCCTAGAAGTTTGTGCACCCATTTCTCCTGCCGATCGGGTGCGCCTTTCACCTTGGTTGACATGACCCGGTTTATGATATTCGCGCTGACGTAGGTCGTAAGAAGATTGATTCCATCCGTCAGATTCGGCCGTGTGACAAGCAGATTGCCGGCGCCGACGGCCAGATCATTCAGTTCTTTCCGCGAAAAGAAGCCACTCACTTCCTTACTGCCGGGGTCCTGCCGGATCAAAAGAACATCTTCGTATTTTTGTAACACTTTTCGAATCTGCTCAGTCCCCATTTTCGGCGAGAAAAATTTGCCGCCGATACTGGAAGCGAGACCGCCCAGAGTACTTCGACTTCCGCCGTGATACGGTACCGGTTGAAGAAGCTCGATGCCGTCAAGGGACGGACCGTTCGGGTATTTCGCAGCAGCCGTTGCGAGACAGGGAAAGAAGCTGATGATCAGCCCCACGATGGACAGTCGAATGGTGAGCGCCCGCGGCTTGGATGTGAGTGACTGGCCCATTCAATGTAGTCCTCTTCAATACCCCAAAAGGGCGCAAAAATGGCCCTTGAGGTAAATAAGGCAAGAAGTAAGCCGCGCAAAAGCTTCGTGGTCACAAGCACATAGCGGCGCGAACCCGATTGCTAGCGTCCAAACCTTAGTCAGGCTGCCGACGATTTTACAGGGATATTCTGACAATTGTATCTTCGCCGGGACTCCGGCTCTGTTTTCGAACCGTTGTAAAAGGTCAACCACTACGAAATACTTATAAAATGAGGATCTCATCTCAGAGCATAACGATCGCGGCGGCGATCGTGGCGTCCGTGGCTCTCGGCTCTTTTCTCCATGCCGGTTTTTCAGAGACGAAATCCAGGAAAATCGCGCTGATCATCGGAGGCGGAGGAGAGCCCCCGGGAAAAGAAACCATTTTCGACAAAAGTTTCAAACTCCTCGCGGATAAGGTTCGCGCGTCGGGATATGAATCACATGTCGTTTTCGACGGGGGACACGCCAAGCTCGAGACGATCGCGAAGACCCTCGGAACCAAGTCCGATTTCACCGACGATGCGATCCGAAGCACTTTGAACCAGCTCCTGGACGATCTTAAAACAAAGAAGATCAAGCCGGGTGATCAGATTCTGGTCGTGAACATGAGCCACGGCATCCCGCCTGTTTCCGGGCAAAAAACACATCATGTCTCGACGATGTTTTCAACTTTCAGCCTCGACGCTCTCGAAGAACTTCGCGAACTCGCGGAATCATCCCATGTTAAAATCGCGATCGTCGATCAGTCCTGCTATTCCGGGAACACGCTTTCCCTGGCCACGGACAGAAGCTGCGTGATCAGCGCGGCGGGAAATCACGTCGGAACCAATCGCGATATCGAGTCATTCTGGAAGGAAGCAAAGCCCGGCATGAGCCTGGAATCGATTTTCCTGAACTCCAGACGTGACGCCACGCCCTCGAGTTCAGCTCCGCGGATTTCGACCCCTGCCGCGCGCGAAACAGAACGAATTCTGAACGACCTGACGAGCCAGTTCGAGCTCACACCCGTCAATCTTGAACAAAACGAGTCCTGTGCGGACTGCCCCGCGAACGAATCCGGTGAAAAGAAATTCAGCAACGTCGATATCACCGCCGTTCTGGATGCCGCTCGCGTATCCCTGTTTGAACGCTGGAATCACAAGCTCGCGCTCACACAGAATTTACGTGATTTTGAGAATGCTTCCAGCGAGCGGAACCAGCTCTTGAAGAGGATTCGCGAATTCGAAAAACGAACCGAAACCATTCCCGGAACGCAAAGTCCCCCTTGGTCCTGGCACGATCTCTCAAAACTGGATATCACCGCGCAAACAGCTTTTTACCGGACGCTCTGCGAGAAGGCTGCCGACGACGCTTCGAAACAGTCATGTGAGAACGAGCGTAAGTCGCTGGAAGGCGTCCAAAGAGTCAGAGCTTCGCTCCTGAGAGACGAAACATTCCGGGAATATCTCCATGCCCGCGAAAAACTGGAATCACTCTCGAAGAAGCTTGAAAAAAAGGCAGACGCCCTCGCCAATACCGAGCGGCAACTCTATCACAGAATTTACCTTCAGCAGCATCTTCCAGAACCGAATCCCTGTGCGGGGTTCGCGTTATGAAGCATTTTTTCGTTTTGACGCTCGGGATTTTGCTGCTCGTGACCGCTCCATCGCCCGTCTTACACGCTGGATCGCTCGATCGTTTTTCGGTTTGCGGCCGGTACAGGGTGATCGGCGACCTGCTCTCTCCTGCTCCGGGGCACTTTGTCCTTCGCGTCTTCACGGGAAGCCTGAGTGAAACGACTCTGGAGCTCTCGTTTACGCTGAACAAGAGTTCCCCTGCTTCATTGCGGTCGATTCCTTCTTACTGCGGCATGAAAGTGGAGCTGACAGGCACCATTCCCGACCTTGTTCAAAAGCAGCGCGGACGGATGAATTTTGAAAGCATCACAGAGGCGCTCTCCGCCCCTCGCGATCCGGCCAAGGGAGATGGCTTTCACCTCCTCGAAAAAACACCTTGCGCGAAGAGTCTCACTCCGATTGTGCGGTGATCTTTGCCGGGGCTTTTCCCGGTGTTTTGAGGGAAAACGAGTACAGATTGCCTCCGCTCGACAGGAAAAAAACCCTCTGTTTGAGAGGGTCGTAGGCCGGTGATCCGGCAAACCCGCTCCCATAACCGATATTCAGGCGGTAAAGGCCTTCCCCGGTATTCTTGTCGATCACGTAAAGATACTGAAAACTCGAGCCGACGATGACGTATTTATCGGTAACGACCAAACGAGTCGGAGTACCGTGATCGAGTTCAAATTTCCAAAGTATTTTCGCATTCTCTTTTTTCAGGGCGTAGATCACCCCGTCGGACGACGGGAAATAAAGCTTTGCACCATCCACTTCAACGCTCTTGCTTCCCCCCGCATCAAAGCGCCAGATCACTTCGCCGCCCTGCCGTTTCAGGGCATAAAGGGCGCCATCATAAGATGGGATATAGAGGACCGCTTCGTCCAAAACGGGACGGGCATCGACATCCGTGAACTTCGTCCCCTGGTGAAGCTTTCGTTCCCATTTCAATTGGCCATCCGCAATCGATAGGGCCACAAGGAAGCCATCGCTCAATCCGGCTAGAACCTCGTTGCCGTCAACGAGCGGCGAAGAAGCGCCCAAGATCGTGGCTGTCGGGGCGGTTCTCCTCCGGTAGTGCCATAGCCATTTTCCCGTCCCGGCGTCAAAAGCGTAGATCGTATCATCCGAAGTGGTCACGAACACTCGTCCGCCGCTCACCGCCGGTTTCGAGATGATCGGGTTCCTGATCTCATAACGCCAATTCACGCGGCCGTTTTCCGAATTAACGGAATACAGAAAACCGTCTCCCGCGCCGAAAAAAATCGCGCCTCGGTCGATCGTCAGCTCGCTGATCACGCCGCCGGGAATGGGGAGAACCCACCGTTGCTGATTGATCGTCGGATAAAGGGCAACCAAACCGGCCGTTCGGCTGCCGAAAATCAGGGTGTTTTCGACAAGAACCGGATTTGAATAATCAAGCCCGTGATCACTCATCTGCGGAGCCGGATGTGTTTGCAACGTCCAGCCCCGGACCATGACGTCCGGATTCTCCGTGAGGTCGGAATGAATGTTTCGCCCCGAGCACCCGGCCAGCACCCAGGTGACCAGAATGAAAACCGCGAATCCCTGAACCAGGCCCGCGCCCCTTAAATCAAAGCTTCGCTTTAAGCGCTTCAGCCTGGCGGGCATACTCGGTGTTCGGTAACTGCGAAAGTATTTGATCATACGTGCTCCGGGCTTTTGCCGAATCGTTCAGAAGACCATGACAACGGGCAATGGCGAGCAGAAGATCTCCCTTGAGGCTGGCTTCCCCGATGCTGATCGCCTTTTCATAAACTGAAATCGCCTCGGATGGTTTTCCCGAGCTTTCGAGCGCATACCCCCAGGACGAGAAAGCTAAACTCTTGGGAAACAGCCCGGGCGCCCCCTGGGCAGCCTCCTGATACCAGGACACCGCTTTCGCCGGTTGACCGTGCCTGTAGTAAAGATCCCCGAGTTGAAGCCTTGCCTCAAAGACCGTTCGCGAATCACTGTACTTCTCCGCGACAGTCCTGAGCATTTGCACTCCGCGGGCAAATTCAGCGTCGACATCGAGCTTCTTGTACTCGATCGTCTCCGGAGAAGCCGCGATGGGAGCCGCTTGTTTGGCGGCTTTCGCCGTTTTCGGATCAACCGCCGGCTTTGGTTCCGCCTCGGCGACGCGTTTGGCATCGGCCTGGACAGCCTGAATCGCGAGGTAAAGGGCATTACGGGCCTCTTCAGCCTTTGCTTCCTTGCGATTACTGACCAGAATGCCAGCCCCGCCAAGGATCAGGACTGCGATCAGAACCGCAAGAACCGCGCGATAATTTTTAGAAAGTTCATTAAAAAAACCGGACAGAGCCGCCATGAATTGGTCGGGACGACGCAACGACTTACGATCCAGTTTCGAACTCGAGCCACTGTTTGATTGAGATGAAGTTGAAGACATAACTTCGTGTTTAGAGGACTCTTCGGGGGTTGTCAAAAAGAAAGGCCACGGTTACCCTGAGAGATATCGAGCGAGGAGACCCCCGAGTGACCCATATCACCGCCAGAACTATAACACGATGCATCAGTTTCTGTTTTCTGCTCGCACTCACCTGGATGTTCGCGCCCGCAGCCAACGCCCGCGACATGCAGGGCCGTTTGGGCCTCGGCTACAATTCTGAATTTTCGAATATGCAGGCTGTCAATGGCGTTCCCGGCGTCAGCTTGAAATACGGATTAACGCGGGACCTCGCTGGCGAGGTCGTGGTAGGTGTCTCGACCGCGAGTCCCTCGAATTCCGTGACCGGCGTCAAACTCTTCAAGAATCTTTTCTTTGAAACGAATCTCAATTTTTACTTCATGCTCGGCGGCGCGATCCTGAGCGGAAACAGCAAGTCAGGGGCCGAATTTCTGGGCGGGTTCGGCGCCGAATTTTTTATTCCAGGCATCGAAAGCCTTGGGTTCTCAATGGAAACGGGTGGAACTTTCGACAATCTCAGTGGAAGTTTCGTCTTAAAAACTCTCGGGGTGAGCTTCCTCAATGCAGGAATCCATTTTTACTTCTGACCAGAAGTTTGATTTGCGGTTTTATCTTCTGCTCACGGCATTCGTAGCGCTCGCTTCAACTCTGACGGCAGTGGCGCCGTTCTCCGCCGCCTGGGCGACCGAGCCCGGCGCCGCACCGCACTCGGTGATCCCGACGGGTGACGGGGATGACGACGACATGCCGAACGCCTTCGTTGAATACGGCGAATTCAACCTCAATGACGAAGAAGCGGACACGCAGTTTTTTCAGCATGGCCGCTTTTTCGGAGTCAGTATCGGGCTCGGGCTCGAAGCCGTCAGCGGTAATCGCGGTCTTCTCTGGGCCGGGGGGTTCCCGCTCTTCGATTTCAAACTTCATTACTGGTTTGATTTCAACACGGCCCTCGATCTGAACTACATCACGGCAACGCACAATTTTGATACGCGCGTGAACCAGCTCGGCGCGACAACCGTGAATCTCGGCCGAATTGGTGCGGATATAAAGTACTATTTCGATACGAAAAACCTTTCAGCGCCGATCAGTTTCGCGAACCCCTATGTCCTGATCGGGGTCGGCAACTTCACGAAAACCGAGGTCTCCTATCAGGAAGGCTCAACCGACGAGAGCGCGGTCGGTCTGTCACTCGGGGCAGGCCTGGAATTCGCGATGAAGCCGCGAAAAATGTACTTTGAACTCGAGGGCAAAGTAAGCTTCGTGAATTTTGAAGACACTTATTCAACCGATTACAAAAGCCATGTCCCGCCGCTCGACGACCTGACGGGGCACTTCTTCACCTTGACCGGAAGCGTCCTGTTCACCTGGTAGGTTTTTTCTTTCGCGCCTTCGCCGGGCGTTTCACGCCGCTTCCCGGCAGGCTCTTCCGGTTTTTCCCTTCGATAAAAAGTAACCGGATCGGGGTTCCCATGTATCCCCAGCGCTCCCTGAGCGCATTGATGAAGTGCCGTTTCAGGCTGAAGTGAACCTTTTCAGGATCATTGACATGGCAGACGAAAGTCGGAGGATTTCGTCCCGTCTGGTGGCAGAGAAAAAACTTCGCGTTCATCGGGTTATGGACGGTCGATTCCTTACGCACCCATTCCGTGAACTCATGCGTCGGAATCTTCAATTTTCGCTGATGCAGAATCTCGCTGATCAGATCTCCCAAATCATCAAAGCCCCGCCTTTCCTTCGCACTCACGAAGAGAATCGGCGCATAGTTCAGGTAGCCCATCTTCTGCCGGATCAGGGAGGCGGCGATCTTCGGAGTGAATTCCCGGTTCTTCTGCTGGGTGTCCCACTTATTGATGGCAAGGATGACGCTGCGGCCGGATTCCTCGATCATCCCGCCGATCTTCTCGTCCTGATCGCTCACGCCTTCCTCGCCGTCCAAGAGAAGAATCGCGACATGCGAACGTTCGAGAGCCTTCTTCGTCTGAACGACCGAGAGAACCTCGACCCCCTTTTCGGTCTTGCTCTTGCGACGGATTCCCGCTGTATCGATCAGAAGGTATGGCTTGCCGCTCATCGTGACTTCCGAATCGACGGAGTCCGTCGTCGTGCCCGCTATCGGGCTCGTGATCATTCGTTCACGACCGAGCAGCGCGTTTACCAGCGTGCTTTTCCCTACATTCGGCCGCCCGAGGATAGCGACGCGCGGGATGCTCGGAGTTTCCGGTTCCGGGGCTTCATCCTCGGAGCTTTCTTCCTCGTCATGCTCAGGCTCAGGCTCTACTTGCGCGCGCTCTTCCGAAAGTTCCGCGAGAAAACCGCTCGCTTCCGCGATCGCGTGTTTAAGGTCGTCCATTCCCCTGCCGTGCTCGGCTGAAACCGACAACACCGGGTCGAGCCCCAACGAGAAGAAATCCGAAATCAGATTTTCGTGAACTTCGGCGTCAACCTTGTTCACCACGCCGATGACGGCAACCTTCCGCGGAAGCCCCGATTCATTGAGTTGACGAACCACGTCCCGGTCATGAGGAATAAGGCCGGATTGCGCATCAAAGAGGACAAGCGCAACGTCGGCCTCCGAAAGCGCGGTATTCACCTGATCCGAGATTTCCTCCATGAAAGAGTCACCGCCCAGCCCCCCCGTATCAACCAGAAGAACAGGAAACCGGTGTCCCCGAACCCACCACTCCGCTTTTTCCTCAAGACGGTCCCGCGTCACGCCAGGCTTATCGTGCACAAGGGCCCTGCGTTTGCCGAGGAGCCGGTTGAACAGCGTGCTCTTGCCGACGTTTGGGCGCCCGATCACGACAATAGTAGTGCGCTTCTGGGGATTCATTTGCGTTTCTCCGGGAGGGTATACCCCATTTTTCTGAGGGCTTCTGCGTCTCGGGTCCAATCCTTGAGAAGCTTCACCTTCAGACCCAGGAATATGGTGTAGCCCAGGAATTCTTCGATTTTTTGCCGGGCGTTCTGACCGATTTCCTTGATCTTGACGCCGCCTTTGCCGACGACGATTCCCTTTTGGGATTCCCGTTCGACATGAATAACCGCCTCGATCCGCGGAGGCTTCGCTGCCTCGTCGAATCTCTCGATCTCGACCGCGCAGGAGTACGGAAGCTCCTCCCCCAATCTCAGGAAGAGCTGCTCGCGAATCATCTCGGCGACGAAAAAACGCGTCGGACGATCTGAAAGCTGATCCTGGTCGGGATAATACAACGGGCCCTCCTCAAGACGCTCCCACGTCGCGGCGAGGAGGTCATTGAGTCCGGTCCCCGTTTGCGCGGAAATCCTGAATGTGGAATCAATTCGAATCCCCTTCTCAACGGCTGCGGCCAGGATTTCGCCGCCAAGTTTCTCGATTTTGTCGCGAAAACCTTTCTCGCGGGCGAGATCGGATTTATTGAGCAGCAGCATCACGGGAAGCGGCGTGTTCCTGGCCGAATCCGCGAGCAACTCAATAACGGCCATTTCGTGCGACAATTCGGAACGGGGATCGACGATATACCAGATGACCGATGGTGCCTCGAGCGCTTCGCGAGCCTGTCTCACCATGTACTCGTTGATCCCTCCGACCTTTGCCCGATGAATCCCTGGCGTATCGATAAAGACGACCTGCCCTCGCGCTTCGGTGAGTATCCCGAGGACGCGGTCACGGGTGGTCTGCGCTTTGGGGGTCACGATCGAAACACGCGCCTTAAGAACGGAGTTCAAGAGCGTGGACTTCCCTGCATTCGGGCGCCCGACGATCGCGACAAAACCTGATTTCATTCCCATTCAACCTACATTTTCGTGGCACTGGCGGTCTTCGGCGCAGTGTTATTGGAAGCGATAGCACTCTCAATAGCCGATCGCGCGGCATTCTGCTCGGCTTCTTTTTTGGATTGGCCAGAGGCTGTGGCGAGTGTCCTGCCATTCATCCGGACCTCTACCTCGAAAGTCTTCGCATGATCGGGTCCCCGGGACTGAAGTAAGTGGTACGTCGGCGTGACCTTCCAACGGGCTTGAATGATCTCCTGGAGTTGAGTCTTATGATCATAAAACGCCATGAGATCACGTTCCGCGATGAACAAGGGGGCAAAAAGGTGTCTCAAAACGGGGTAAACGGCGTAGAAACCCCCATCGATATAAATAGCCGCAATGAGCGCCTCAAGAGTGCTCGAAAGGATGGAGGGTTTTTCATTGCCTTTGGTCAACATCTCGCCTTTGCCCAGGCGAACACAGTCCTGAATTCCAATACTCCGGGCTATCCCTGCCAGAGTCTTCTCGTTCACCACGGCCGCCCGCATTTTCGAGAGTTGACCTTCGTTAGCGTTCGGAAAAGCTTCGAGGAGAATGTCTGAGACAACAACATCGAGAATCGCGTCGCCCAGGAACTCCAATCTTTCGTTGTCACGCAACGCAATCGTCTGCTCCTGGAGGTTTTCATAACCATAGGAGGTATGAGTGAGGGACTGGAGAAGAATTCGCCGATCCCCGAAGATGTAGCCTAGTCGCTCTTGTAAACGCTCAAGATTCATGAAGCACACCCAAACTGAAGTGTGAGATACAATAGTGGTCAGTTTTAGTCAACGTCTTCTATCGATGGAACCTATAAGTACCCGAAGTTACTTTTGTTTTTATCAGAAATTTTAACGCATTGCACTAATATCTCTCCTCGACGGTTTCAGCCAGGAGTACGACTTCACCTGCTCGAGAATCCACGACCAAGTCAGAGGGATAGGCCGAAACAATCTGGTTCGACCGAAGTGCTGTCCGCTGCGCGCTAACCGCAACCCGGATGTAATTCGGCGTGTACCCCAGTGTATGCCCCCCCGTTGACTCCCCTGAGGTCCCGAATTTCCTGCTCGCCGATTCCAGAAGGATCCCTTGAAGCGGGCGTCCTGACGCCTGGCAACTCTCCAAAACCGCCCGGTGCCAGGCGGTCATTCGTTCGAGGCTCATCGCATTCAGCACCTTCGCACGACGGGCCCGTTCCTCGCGAGGAACCACGCCAGGCAAACGCACGGCCGGAGTTCCGGCCCGCTCGCTATAGGGAAAAACATGAAGCCGAGTCCACGGCAGGGCGGCCAGAAACCTGAGCCCCTCTTCAAAATCACTCTCCGACTCGCCAGGAAACCCGGTGATCACGTCCATTCCGATAAAGACGCCCCCATCAACACCGTTTCGTGACGACAACCGCGAAAGAACGTTTCGGATCTCGTCGGGACCATACCGGCGCTTCATTCGTCGGAGGGTCCCCGCGTGAGGGCTTTGAAGGGAAACGTGAAAATGCGGACAGAATCTGCCCGAACTCCCGTCTAAAATCTCCAAGATCTTCGCGGTAATCTCGGTCGGCGCGAGCGAACTCACCCGTAAACGCTCGAGACGCGTTTCCTGAAGGATTCTTTCAACGAGCTCCGCGAGCCCCTTTTCCGGAAGATCATCCTCGTAGTCACCGATATTCGTGCCGGTGAGCACGATCTCCCGGACCCCTTCATGGACGAGGGTGCTGATTTGCGCGATCACCTGATCGCTTGCGAGACTTCGGCTCGGGCCGCGCCCATACGGAATAATGCAGTAAGTGCAAAACGAATTGCAGCCCTCCTGGATCTTCAGAAAAGCGCGCGTTTTAGCGGAATACTCGCCCATCGCGAAGACTTCGGAATTCATCGGCCACTCACGGTCCATGGCCGTGGCCGTGGCCTTGGGATGACGTGAAGCCATCTGGCTATAGGGCTCCACGCGCCCAAGAAGCCGGGCGGCCTGCGAACAACTGTCCCGGCCCGAACGCGTCATTTCGAAAAGGATCAGGTCGACAAGCTTCGGTTTGTCCCTGTTCCCTATGATGTAATGAATGCCGCTGGAGTGACTTAGGCGCTCCGGGTCCACTTCCGCCGCGCAACCGGTCACCACGATCGTGGCTTGCGGGTTCTCGCGAGAGAGCCGCCCCGCGAGCTTCCTGCTTTGACGGTCTGCCTCGTCGGTAACGGTGCAACTATTGATGATGCAAAGACCCGCAAGCTCGCCTTTGGCGGCTGGACGAAATCCACGTTTTTTAAGTTCAGCTTCGATTTGCTGGGTATCGTAGACGTTTGCTTTACAGCCCAACGTTCTCAGAATGTACGTCTTGGAAATCGGGGAAGTCATCAGGCGCTCCGGGCAGGGTTGTTATTTGTCCCTGATGCTCTTGATAAAAGCGCCTCCGAGCACTTCATCACCGTCATAAAACACGATCGCCTGCCCGGGCGTGATCGCCCGTTGTGGCTCATCGAACTTCACGAGTGCCACGCCGTTTTCGAAAACGGTCACGTTACACGGAGCTTCCTCGTGCCGCGAACGGATCTTCGCCTTGCAGCGGATCGCGCGAAGTTCATCCACGGGACGCACCCAGCTCAGTTCAGTCGCGAGCAATTCCCGATGGAAAAGAAATTTTTCAGGCCCGACGATAAGCTTCTGATTGACGGTATCGAAACCGACGACGAAATAGTCTTCATCTTTTCGCGCAATCTGAAGGCCTTTTCTCTGTCCGATCGTATAGCGGTAAAGCCCGTCATGATCGCCGACCAGCTCACCGTTCGTCGTCACGATCGTGCCTCTCGGCCGCAGCGTGGCCGGGGAACGCGCCTCAACGAACTCCTTATAACCCTCGTCGCCGACAAAGCAGATTTCCTGGCTGTCGGCCTTATCGGCTATGCCGAGATCGAATTGCGCGGCGAGCTTGCGAACCATGGCTTTCGCGAATCCCCCGAGCGGCATCATGGTGCGTTTGAGCGCGGCCTGGCTCAACCCGAAAAGAAAATAGCTCTGATCCTTCTGCGGATCGGCCCCTTTGTGAAGATGTGCGACGCCCGTAATTGGGTCGACTCTCACATGTGAGTAATGTCCCGTCGCGATGAACTCACAGCCGAGCTCATCGGCTTTATTGATGAGGTAACTGAATTTGATGTGATTGTTGCACTGAACGCAGGGGTTCGGAGTTCGATGTGAAAGGTATTCGTGAACAAAGTTATCAACGACCTTGTCATTAAAGATCGATTGCGCATTGATGACGTAGAACGGGACATCAATCTTGTCGCAAACCCGACGCGCGTCGTTTGAATCGACAAGAGAACAACAGCGTCCCCCCGTGTTTTTCTCGTTTGAATCGGCGTGATTCCAAAGCTGGAGATTAACACCGACGACGTCAAAACCCTGGTTTTTGAGCAGAACAGCGGTTACCGAACTATCAACTCCCCCGCTCATCGCGACCAGGACTCTTTTGCGAGCTACTTGCTGAATCACTGAACCGACCTTCCTGACAATTGCGCCGTGGCCTGGGTCCTCCCCTGGCGCCTGAGCCGTTCCACCACACGTGCGAGGCACGAAACAAATCCATCGAGTTCTTCCCAGCTTAACTCATCAGCAAGCGAGATGCGAATGGCTGAAAGCGCCTCGTCCTTGCTTCTGCCCATTTCCATCAGAACACGAGAAGGTTCAAGGGTTCCGCTCGAACAGGCGGCGCCCGCGCTTACCGAGTAGCCCTCGAGATCCAACGCCAGGACCAGCCCCTCGCCAGAGATTCCCCGAAACAACAGGTTCGAGGTATTTGCAACCCGCGGAGCACCGGAGCCATTGACGATGACCCCACTGATCCGCTCTCTTAATGCAGTCTCCAGCCGGTTCCGGGAAGCCTCGACCCGGGAATGCCAGGCTTCACACGCGATGCTCCGGGCCGCTGCTCCGAGTGATACAATTCCGGTCAAATTCTCCGTTCCTCCACGACGACCTCGTTCCTGCTTGCCATAAATGACGCTCGATACAGGAAGTCCCGGCTTCGCCCAAAGCACGCCCGTTCCAGGTAGCGCCCCAATCTTGTGTCCGGAAAAACTCACCAACGCCGCGCCAGTTTGCTTCATGTCGATGGGTAATTTTCCCCATGCTTGTGCCGCGTCCAGATGCAGGAGACCACCTCGCGCGCTCACTGCCTTCGAGAGCGCTTGAATGTCGGAGATAACTCCCGTTTCGTTATTCACCCAGATCGCAGAAACCAGGACCGTTTCGGGCCGCCACAGGGCCGCCAATGCGGAAGCATCAAATGCTCCTTCACGATCGACGGGGAGAGTGGCTACGGTTCCGCCCCGTTCTTCAAACCACCGGATCATCTGAAACGTGGAATCATGCTCGACGGCGGTGGTCACCCAATGCGGCTTTTCTCCCCGGAGGAGGCGGGGCTCCAAAACTGACCGAATCGCAAACTGGTTTGCTTCAGTTCCGGATGAGGTGAAGATAATGGATTCTGCGTGCGAAGAGCGGGAGGTTATCCCAAGCGATGCTGCGACGGATTCACGAGCCCCCGCCATCAGGCTCCTGGCCTTGCGACCTTGAGAATGAATGCTCGAAGGATTGGAAAAAGACTCTGCCTTCTCGAAAAAAACGCGAAGCGCCTCTACAACCGAAGGTCGAAGAGGCGCTCCAGAATTCGAATCAAGATAGGTCGCGGTCCTTGCCGACATTAGGCTGCGCGGGAATGAATCCCGTCTGCTCAAGGACGTTAACCGCGGCTTTGGGCAATTCCTGAGTACCACGAGCCTTGCGGATCAGATCTCCGACTGAGGTTGTGGTCAGGTATTCCTGCATGATCAAACCGAGATTTTCGAAGTAGGTCTTGGTCAGGATGAACTCAACCGTATCGCTCTTAATATCGCCGGAACCGATCAGGTCACGAGCCGGGTTGATGTTCTCACCGACGCTGACAAGGACATCCTTAATCGAGATCTCATCCATGGAACGGGAGAGCACATAGCCACCGCCAGGTCCACGAACACTCTTGACTACCGATCCCTTGCGAAGACGACGGAAGAGCTGCTCCAAATAATGGAGCGAAATCCTTTGACGCTCTGAAATCTCTTGAAGACGGACAGGCCGACCATTGGAATTAAAAGTTAAATCCAAAATTGCGCGGACTGCATACCGTCCTTTTGATGTTAAACGCATCTTCTTATCTCCCTTCCCCTCTCATGTGTCCAATTCCTGGATACATGTCTAATGCTTAGATAGGGCGTATCATGCCATATCGTAAACGTCAACTACTATTCCCAAGACATTTGGTCGTTCTTTTTGAAAACTTCTGGAGTTTTACCTGAGATAGTCGAAAAGTAAAGAGAAAGGCTCTCCAGGAATCCTGATATATTAAAAAGAATCAAGAATGAGCGACAAAAAGCGACCGAGCGATAAATCTGGGAATCAGGAACAGCCGACGTTCACGGTGGACGTTGCGGCAGTTGAAGTCGCAACCATGCCCTCGATTACCAAACTGCTTAATCGAAAAAGACTTGAAACTACGACGACTTCCCTACCTGCTCCCGCGCCCCCCGCCCTCAAACTCGAACTCCCGCCTGCCGAAGAAACTCCGGGCCAGACGCAAACACAAACCTCTGCTGACAGCACTGCCACCGGACAAACGGCAACGGGGCAAACAGTACCGCAGGACCAAACCGCGCCTATTGGACAGGAACACTCTCCACCTCCACCGTTATTTCGCGATGAACAGCCTTCCGGATCCCGCCCGATCGCACGTCATGCAAAGCGACGCGCTCCCGTGCAGAAGCTGATCATTTGGCAGCCCAATGAACTGAAGCAAGGCCCCGATCCTCTCGGAAAAGGTCTTTCCATTCTCCTCGATCGAGGAGCAATGAACGCGCTATTTTTATCCATCGCTCCGTCCGGAACGGGATCACCGGTTCCGCATTTCAAGGCTTCTGCAGCCGTTTTGCCGCAAAAAAAGAAAGAAATCTGGACAGGAATGAAATGGGATCCGACCGTGGCCGTCGAGATGTGGAATCAATTCATCAAAGTTGGCTATATCGAATACGCACCGCCCGGCACCACGACCGACATGAAAAGTAACCGGAATATCGCTCGCGCCGCTTTCGGAATCACACAAGACGAGTGGCTTCTTCTGGTTCGGATCGGGCCCTCGCATGTCTGCCGCGGCATTCTCGCACTGGTTTCAAAGAAGAGCCTGATTCCCGTTCTTTCGCTCGCCTTGCCGCATCTGACCGCTTCGGTTCAAATGTCCTGAACCGCCTGAAGCGCCTAAAGCGAATCTTCCTGAACCGCGATTTCGAGATCCCGCTGATCCGCTGCTCCCGTCGCCGAAAACTCCAGCCGGATTTGCCAGACGCGCCCCGACTTCCTGACCTGAGCGTCAAATTCCGGCCACAGAGACAGCCACTCGGAAATCACAATGAGCTCCCGCTCCCAGTAGTAGGATGGAATTCCCGCGTCATCGATTTCAGCTCCTGATTTGATCCTGTAGAAATCAATGTGAACGACGCCTCCGACAGGCGCGTCGTACTCATGCGCGATCGCGAACGAGGGACTGCCTTCGGGTGGCTGCCTGATCCCGAGACTCAAAAGTAAAGCGCGGGCAAACGTGGTCTTGCCCGAACCCATCGGCCCTTCGAGGATAACGCGATCACCGAGTTTGAATTCGCGGGCTAAGTCCGCGGCGGTCGAGACGAGGACTGCCTCAGAGCAGTCGCGCACGACCTTCAACGGGCGAAGTGGGTTCGGGGACTGTTTTGATTTCTTTGAAGGCATTTCCAATATTCTCGATAATGTCAGGCGCAGTCATACTGCGATGACCGAACTGTTTTGCCGCGAAGTCCCCTGCAAAACTGTGCAGGTAAACCCCAAGGAGCGTTCCCTGAAACGGATCCATGCGCTGGCCGATCAGACCTCCGATCATTCCGGCGAGGACGTCACCGCTTCCGGCGGTTGCCATCCCGTCATTCGGGTAATGATTGAGGTAAAGCACGTTGTCCGCGGAACCGATCAAACTCGCGGCTCCTTTCAAAACGACGATCGCATGGGTCATCGCCACCGCATCCCGAACGGCTTTGGCCGGATCGCTCCGAATGGCCTCGACCGACATCCCGAGCAGCCGGGACATCTCACCCGGATGTGGGGTGAGCACAACGGGGTT
>Ga0208375_1002055_pt1 | contig 19901 bp, 23 predicted proteins | sample RifOxyD1_FD_184038 | JGI IMG/M metagenome (GOLD analysis project Ga0208375, IMG submission 184038) | Soil microbial communities from Rifle, Colorado - Rifle Oxygen_injection D1 (SPAdes) | ecosystem: Environmental > Terrestrial > Deep subsurface > Rock core/Sediment | place: Rifle, Colorado... | reverse complement strand
TGTCGCAGGTGCGAAAATCCTGCGCATGAATCAAAATATTGCAAGGCAAGACGTTTTCAGCAGTGTCGCTGGCGCCATCGACCGGATGGCTGCCTGATTTTAAGCCGGATTTTTTGTCGCGTTTAGGCTAAAGCCACATCGGTTCTTAGTCAGACCGAGAAGAACGATTACGTTCCTATCGAATTGCCTAAGGTCAGAGAAGAAATCTTCGACCAGGCTCTTGACGGTGAGATATCGCCCGTAATTCTACCGCTGGACAAGGGTGCACATCACATCGGATTCAATATTGATCAGTGTGAGCCCAGCGCAGAGACCATTCCAGCAGTAAAGAACATTTGCTACGTTCTTGCGGCATCTGGAATTCAAAACTTCTATGTCCAAAATTCAGGAATGCGCGGAAATAATGTGATTATATTTCTTGAGCGCCCACTAGAATACTCCAAGATTCAGGCATTTGGCGATTCGGTACTACGAATCATTGAAGCCAAATCTGGAGTTGCTGTTACAGTACTTCCGACAAGAAGCCAGAATTTCCGGACGATTGCAAGTCTGCATATGGTTACTGGTAGAAGAGCAAGACCGCTGAATCAAGAGTATGCTGAGGTTTCAAGTGACGAGGAGATGGTTGGCTCGATCCTTAGGATAAGACCCGTATCCGTCGAGGACATTAAACGAGCACAATTATTTTTAGACCGTATGACAGATTTTATTCCTCCACCGGAGGATGAGCATGTGCGTTTCGAAAATCTTGGTCGTTGCAACCAAATTGACCAAATTAGAAAGAAAGCATTAAGGGGTACGAAACTGTCAACGGACGAAGTACAGGTACTTTGCTTATTATCGCACCATCTGGGATGCCAAGCCGAGGCTGAAAAGTTTTTAACTGGGGTAGACGGTTTTAAAGGTGTCACTCCTGAAGATATATTTCCATGCAACGCTGCGCTTAAGCTACCACCAAGCTGTGCAGCAGTAGCAACCCAACTTAAGGAAGCTTGTGGGCTATGCGAGGCAAGGAACCACTCGATGAGCCCTGTCCACCTATGTACGCGAATTATTTCCCTCCCAGAAGGGGTAATCATTCCTCGTTGTTACAGACTAAACCGGCTTGGAGTATCCAAGCAAATCATACGAGACGGCGAGCCGCAATGGATACCAATTTGCGTCACCCCCCTCTACGTAGGCAAGAAGACAACAAATTTAGAATCAGGGACGGTCGGGTCTCAGCTTGAGTTTCATTACGACGGTACGACAAAGACCATGAATGTTGCCCAGAGCCAGATCGCATCTGTGCAAAAAATTACTGAGCTTTCGGATCATGGGTTGCCGGTTACCTGTAATAATGCTGGTGACATCATCGATTATTTATCGACTCAACGTCATGCTAGTCTTAACACAATACCAGAACAAAAAACGTGTCGTAGCTCGGGTTGGATTAATCTTGATAGCCGGACGCACATTTTTGTTTGGGGTAATAAAATTATTTCTCCTGACCCAAGTTTAGATATTGAGCGCGAACAGAATCTTGAACATGCAAAAGTATTTGCATTTATGCGACCTGGCGGCTCGCATGAAAAATGGTGTGGAGCGATACGTGTCTGTCTTAATTATCCTATTCCTACGTTTTCTTTAGGGCTTGCGTTTGCATCACCACTTCTAGAACTGGTTAATGCCATAAATTTTTCTTTTAGCGTATGGGGGCACTCGACAGGTGGAAAAACAACGGCACTTAAGGTTGCACTATCCGTATTTGGTCTGCCCACAAAGGATGGGTTATTGCTGACCTGGATGGCTACGCTTGTGGGTATAGAAGGTCGTGCAACTATATTTAACGGGCTAGTAATGCCCTTGGACGATAACTCCCAAACCAGCACAGATAATATTTTTAAAGACGTAACATACATGCTGGCGAATGGCGTGTCCAAGCAGCGTGGTGGACGAAGTGGCGATGCTAAGCCGACGCATACCTATAAACTGATATCTTTTGGTACAGGGGAAAGACCTACGACTGGTTCGAATAGTTTTATGGGGCAGAATGTGCGTGTAATCGAGACATCAGCACTCCCTTTCGGCGAGCAAACCCCTGAGACCGGAAAAATTGTTCAAGAACTGAATGATATATTAGATAAAAATTATGGGCATGCCGGCGAACGTTATTTAAAGGAAGTTGTAGCCATAGCTAACGACCCGGTTCGACTGGAGGAGCTAAGGCAGGACTATCAAAAATATCGTGAGGAACTGGCAAAAGAAATTGAAGACCAGTATCTACTTCGCACTGTGGGCAACTTTGCAGTCGTGAAGCTTGGACTCAAGCTAGCGGCGGGGATATTTCCAGAACTCCAAATTCAAGACAAGAATATTGATGCTGCAATAAGCACTGTCTTTGAAAACCAAAAATCCGCTCTTAATGCCAAGTCGAATGTAGATGTACGGGCTGTACGTTATGTGTGGAACCGCATTCTCAGCGAACCCCAGCGGTTTAAAGATGACGAACGGGAGATGTGGGGCAGAGAGGTTAAGCGGCGAGATAATGGTGCCTGTGGCTTTGGTGTTTTGCCCGCAAAGCTTGAAGAGATTTTACGCGAGGGCAAGTTTAGTCCTAACGCATGCATGTCCTATTTTAAGTCTGAGGGTTGGGTTTGGCTCGATAACGACCAGCTCTGGTCAGTGAGTTTCCCGGGCGGAACAATGCGTGTGTACGTGTTTGATAAACAAAAAGCTATTGATGCGGGCATCCTCAGCGAAAACGCTACTGCCGCGCAGAACACGGAGCCACAGACTGACCCAGCAAAAGACAGGTATACACGATGAATTACATGAAATTACAAACTGTTGTAATTTGGTCAGGACATAAAAAAGACAATCTTTTCCACGCGGTTGTCTCTTTATATATAGGATTAATTACTGAATTACATAATCACAATATAACAATAACTAATAGGAACGAGTCCGCCTCGTTTTTTTCAGTGTCATGGTCATTCATAAATAGTCTTATTCAGCGTTGTAACTTTGTAATTTATCGCTATTTCAACCCCATGTTCATGACTTTATTAACAAATGCCAATTACACAGCATTGTAACTACTAACAAATAGGAGACCCTATGACTCAAATCGCATTGAACCTGTTGTATGAAAATGATGCCGCTTATCAGAACCTGCTCGAACCTGTCTTAAAGAAGCTGAAGAAGGCAGGGTTTGATGAAGTGGATTCCCCGCTGCGCCTAGTTAGAAAAGCGCAGGATTCAAGAGATGCTGATGTTATTAAGGAGCTTAAGGAAAAGATCGCAAGCCTTCGCTCCAATGGCGGAGGCTGGAACGATATCCTGACGCTAAGTGAGCGGCTAAACAAGTTCTTGGCGGCAAATAAGGCTGCTGAGAGCTGCGAGGCAATTCCAAAAGAGGTCAGAGAAGTGCTTTCGGATATTGTGGACTTTGAACGGGATCGCATCTTATCAAAAATTGTTATTCCCGTGCCAGAAAGCAAGATGCACTGGATACATACTGACATGGCTTACGTATCAAGGTCATGGTCTGAGTGCATCGACCTCATCAAGAACGGGCACGCGCTGATATCATTTTTATTCAAAGACGGAACAGAGCTCTGTCCTGAGGTCGAGGCAGTGTTTACGCGCATTCGATACGTTAAGCCATATATAGAAAACGAACCCGGTGAGCTTGACCGGAAAGCTACGCGAGGTCTTATCGATGCGCTAAAGGCTTGGTCGCCTGAGGCAGCTGGTTTTAAAATCGGAGATTCTGTCGCATGGGCGGATCCAGAAAAGGAATGCCCGGATCCAACGGGTATCTATTATGGTCGTAGATGGGGGATTTCTCAAAGCTATCTGGGGGGTACTTTCCTATGGGGGACGGATACCACCGTTAAGTTTGGTGAAAAATATTGCCGCAGATGTGACTGCGACAGACAAGTCTATCAGGTTAACTTTTCTTTGCCGCCATGGCGAGACATTCAATTCTGTCTGCATTGTAATAGTATCGTTCATAAACCCAAGCGGCTTGGTCGCGCGGCAAATGGTGCCTTGGAGGTTGTTGTAGAGTATCAAGACGGCAGTCGTGAGGCATCAGAAGGTGATTTTTGTGCTGGTCAACCGGTAGCTGTTTACCACTGTGGCGAACCAATGCCTCTTTACCTTCAGACAGAACTAAAAAATAACGTCATCGAGGAGGTCAGAGAGTGTCCCGTGTGCCGGCAAGAGAAGCTGCTCAAGCATTTCAAGGCTGGTAGTTAAGCGTCCCGAGCACCCAGCATGTCGCTGCCGATGAACGATTACTATAAGACTTATTGACGCGCCGTTCTTTTGGGCTTCCGTTTTGTAGTCGGTTTTAATATGCGACACTGCGTTTTATAAAGCTCAAGACCGCGCAAGGGGACTGGCGCAAGTTCACTTCTATCAATTTTTTTAATTGCCTTTGCGAGTACTTTAGTTAGCAGATAATGCTCGTCCTTATTTGTATCCCAGCGCGTAAGATATCCGAGTGGAAAAAGTATTTGAGCCATTGCCTTAGTGACTCGCATCGTTTCTGTTGGTAGTGGACTTCGGCTGCGTCCATTCTTAATAATGGTTAAGTACCCATGAAGAATTAAAAACGTAGCAGCCAGCTGTTCGCCAGATGTACGATAACGGAATTCCTTGAGAAACCACATAAAGTGGTCTCCAGGAATAAATTTTCCAGTCTGATCTATTTGGCAGATGCTCTCTTTTTTGGATGTTTCGATGGAAATTCTAAAGCTGCTATCGCTATCCTGATTCTGAAACATCAAATTTTTAATATGTGCAGAAAGTTTTTTATGGGTATTTTTGAGAATGTCCTGAATTATTTTTGGTGTTCCTTTTTCACGGGATACTCTCTTCTTGTCAGCCCGATAAAATGTATGAATAATCGAACTTGTGGTACCGATCCTATATAAATCTTCTTCATATTCATCTGCCTCACCATGGTCTAAAATATTTACTAAAGCTCGTGGCAGTTTTGGATAATCTTCTCGAATGCCGTACTTGCAAAGCTCGCTTGAAACAGCGTTTAGAACCTCATTGAGAATCTGGTGCCCCATCTTAAGGGCATCAATACGAAGGTCGCAGATATGGCGCGATAATGTGCCATAGTCGATTTTTGTTTTCGTCATTGTAACCCCTTAGAATGACGATTGTTGTTCAATACGTCCACTTTTACAACTTTTCTGCACTTTAGTTTCCTCGCACGACTCGGCGTGTCGCTGTATACGGGTTGGCTAAACACAAACCGGTGCGACGCACCAAAAGAAAGAAGGAAAGTATGAAATCAAAAAAACATAATCGAACAATCATTTTAAAAACCAAAAAGGTGATCGACCCAGTTTCTTTGGACATTCATCCTGCGGCAAACTTGTTTCCGATGCTGTCCAAGGCGGAGTTACAAAACCTTGCAGATGACATTAAAAAGAATGGGCTCGTGGAACCAATTCTTCGATATAAAGGGCAGATACTTGATGGCCGGAATCGTTTAGCTGCCTGTGAACTGGCAGTGGTGAAGCCACGGTTTGAGGAATGGAAAGGCGAAGGTAGTCCTATTCCGCTTAACATGAGCCTGAATCTACACCGAAGACATCTGAATGAAAGCCAACGTTCGATGGTCGCAGCAAAACTGAAAGAGCATCTTCAGAAGGAAGATAAGAACCGCGCAAATTTGCGCACATCGAAAAAGGCAACCAAAGAGGCTGCAAGGGCAATGAATGTTTCACCTCGCTCAGTGGAAAGTGCCACGAAAATTTTAAAGAAGGGAACACCAAAACTACAGGCTGCGGTTGAGAAAGGCGATATTGCCGTATCTACTGCGGCAAAACAGGTATCGTCGCCGCCAAAGGATGAAAAGGTATCTGTTGTTTATGCAAGAGTTACAGAGGAACAAGGCAGCGATGAGTGGCTAACACCCAAATTTATAGTCGATAGCATTGGCATTGCAGATCTGGATCCGTGTGCCGCTCCAGAGGGGCGGGCATGGTCAACAGCAAAAGAGCACTACACCAAGGGTGATGGTGGTCTTGAAAAACATTGGCGTGGGTTTGTTTGGTGTAATCCTCCATACAGTAAGCCAGACCCGTGGTTAAAGAAGCTTACAGCGCATGGCAACGGCATCGCATTGGTAATGGCGAGTACTGATACTGAATGGTTTCAGGATGCTGTCACAAAGTCTAGCGGGCTGTTATTTCATGCGGGACGAATTAAGTTCTGTCGTTTGAGCGGAATTCAATCATCCGAAACGCCCAAATTTGCGAGCGTATTTATGGCATTTGGTGATGAAGCTAAAAAACGTCTACGTGAATCCGGGCTAAAAGGATTCTTCGTGGAGATGAGTGCAACTTGCACTAACGTCCAGGAGGCAACATGCGCCACATCGAACTAATTAAGAAATATATTGGGGCACTGCTAGCCAGCACAGAGCTGCACATGTTGATTCTGGTCAGTCCTCCTGGGTGGGGAAAATCAACACTGGTGGATGCGATGCTAACTGCGGCGAACATGGGCTTCCAAGCAATCGGCAGCTACTCAACACCACTGTATTTTTATAACTGCCTTTGTGACTTTCCAGACGACGTGCTTGTCCTAGATGATTGTGCCGGTCTATTTACGGATAAGATAGCGCTGACTCATCTTCGTGCAGCTACGTGGAGCAGCGCCGGGTCTGGAGGAAAAAGACGTGTTGCTTGGGGTAGTACCTGTAAAATGGTGGCAGCGCCGTTTGTAGATTTTACGGGTAAGCTCATCTTGCTCACGAATGTATTTCCCAAAGGTAAAGAAACAGAGGCATTACGGTCGCGTGCGTTTTTCTACGAGATCCGGCTGGATCGTTACCTGGTTGAGGAACTGTTATTGTCAGCTGCAAAATCAAAGGAGCACTTTGATAACCCCGCGCTTGCCGGCGAGGTCGTACAACACATCATTGATAATCTTGATTGCCTGGACTGGTCGAAGCTGAATTTTCGGTCGTTAAAAATGGCTTACGATTTTGCCCAACAGGATCCCGATGGCTGGAAAGAAATGCTGGCACCGCTGTTACCAAGCTTATCGCCCAAGAAATTAGTAACAGCGCTCGATAAATCCGGCGAACCGGTGAAGAAGCAATGCGAGGATTTTCAGCAGGCAACGGGGCTATCGAGGCGGACGTACTTTAATTATCGGAAAGAGCTTGGACTCGAAAGTCACACCCAGTCTGTTCAAATTGATTCTGAACAAGGTCGGGCATTATGAGTACTATCAATCTGTATCACGGTACCGCAGCCTGTTTCTTAGATAAGATACTAAAGGAAGGCATCACCCCACGAGAAGGAACCAACAGAAAGAGTAATTACCGGGGATTGGTTGAGAGCAAAAAGGATTATGTCTATTTGTCATCAGTATTTCCGGTGTTTTATGGGCTCAATGCAGCGATAAAACATAACTCAGACTTGTTGATTTTCAAGGTGTTGGTAGATACTGAAAATCTTTTTCCAGATGAGGATTGGATTGCCATCAAGCAGGCTGGTTCAGATCGGAATCGAACACTCCTTCGAAAACTGACAAGTGAGGCAAATCCCCTTGAGTACCGTCAATATTGGCAGAACAGCCTCAAGCAAATGGGAAACGTATGTTGCAGACAGATTGCGCCCAACCAGGTGATAGCCTATAGGGTACTGCCTCAAGGCTCGCACTGGCTCGACTGGTTAGGGGCGGATGCCAACCCTGGCGTAATGTGCTCGAACGTGTCTATTTTTTGGGGAGAGGTAGCCTACAAGTTGGGTTTGTTATTCGAAAACGACGGCTCAAAAAAACTAGATCGTCTGTTTGATAAACATTTTAGGATTCGGAAGAAACTCGTCTCGATTAATAACTGGGGCGGCACTGAATCAAAACAGCTCCTAAAAAGAGAAGCAGACATAAGATTTGCACAAATGAAAAGTGGCGCAAAGATTCTCAATTCATTGTGCATCCATGAAAGTTTGTGAGCTTTTGTGGCTCATAAATAGGACGCGCAATCCGGAGTGAAATTGTCCTGTCTTCCTTTCCCAGCAGCCGCATGGTCGAGTGCGGCTGCTGGAATAAGTTACGAATCGACGGAAGCCGAATACCCAGCCCAATAACCAGGCATGTACCTGTCAGCGTAGCGGAGCTCCCAGCCATCACAATCATCGTGATCGAAGTCGACGAACTCAAAGAGCACATCTCCCTCCATTGCGCGGTCGAAAATCTCCGGTCGCATGGGAAAGCCTGAACTGAGGACGTATTCATTTCCGGTCTTGAGTATCATATGCCCTCCCATCCTTCAGAACGAAAGTGCCGCAGCCATAAGGCTTCCAAGACGGCACATTAGGATCCGGAGCAGCAGCGGTTATGCTACAGGTATGAATTCCGACCGAGGCAATATCATGCCCCAAAATGGAGTTAGTCTCAGACACCAGCCAAATACCAACCATTGCAAGTAGGCTCATAAAGCACCTCCCATATATTCTCATACCAATTAATCTATAGGAGTTATTTAATAACTACTCGTCTGTATTAGCGCCGCAATTACCAGGTGATTCTTCTGTAATAAGCTTCGGATCTTTGCAGTTTGGGTGGGGTATGCCGCGTTTTTTCATCGCTCTCTGAACACGTGCCATCGTTGTGTCCGCACCATGAATGCCCTGTCCTGCGTTGTAAAGCGTGACTTTATTCACCATTCCAGAATGTGTCGCAGCGGTATTCTCTTCTTGAATAGCTTTTTGTAAATTCTTCTTAAGCAGGATGCATCCACAATATGCAAGTTGCAGTTGAACTTTATCCTTTTTAGCATTTTCACGCTGTTCAGTGGCAGCCTGTGCCTGTTGCTGTTTCTTTAGCGAGCGCTCGGCTTTGGGCTTAAGTTCGATTAGAACTTTATCCGAGGGATCAAGCTCAAGCCCTTCGTTGATTTGTTTGAGAGCCTCGTCGTAGTTTTTCTCCTCAATGTATTGTTTTGCCAAGCTGTGGTGGTATTCCTTCATGTCAAATGCATGAGCTTGAATGGTAACAACAAGCGACAGAAATCCAATTAGATATTTAAAATTCAACACCGCTTGCCCCTTCCTGTGTAGACTTGATGGTCGTTTTTTTCACATCTGATTTTGTTTTTTGTTTAGATGCTGCGAGATCTTTTATAGCCTTTGCCGCAACCGTAGATGGAATGTAAACTGTCTCAAGTTGCGCTGCTAATCCTGACTGCGTATTTTTTGCTGGTCTTACCATCAGTAAATGAATCGGATCTCCCTTCCAAATATAGACGGTCGAATAATCAGAGTCTTGGGGAGTAAGCTTAGCGGCTGGTTTGCCGTATTTTTTTTCGGCTTCCATTAAAAAAAACTTGGGGTCGAGCTTTGATTCTACAAAACTTTGAATTGCATAGGCAATGAAATATCTATCACTGCCAATCTCCATTGAAGCGATGTAGCGTGCTGCCCCTTTTATTGAAGTGAGCCCATTGTTACCTTGTTTTGTTGTTTGTGGTCTTTCGATTGGTGCCACGACAAGGTCGGCTCCGCTGCCAAGATAGCCTTCAGAAATAACATCGCTGTCTTTGACTAATCCCGCAAACCGAAGAGCCTGAAGAAATTTTATGTGACGATGATCTGAAAGCTCGTCGTTCATGTTGCTGTTGGGCTGTACAAAACCATGACCTATGTAACAATGGTTTTGTGTATTAGGAAGACGTGCGCAAATTCCCATCGGTTTCTCGCCAGATTCCCAGGAAAAGGAGTTTGCTCCGGTGTTTTCGGCACCATCTATCCACCAGTAACCAGTAAGCTGACCTTTGCTTATTTGATTGCTCAGTTCCCCGCACCATTTTGAACGTCCGTCGCCAAATGGTGCCTCCATAAGTCCGGGCTTATGTGGAATAAACGTTCCAAATTCAATCGTCGCGCCGGGGCGGTCACATACGGTTTTAATAAATTTATCAAAATCACTTTTTTCAACCTTGCCCCAGTTGAGTCCAAAAACACATTGTTTAAATCCGTTTTTCTCGCAATCAGATTGCGCCTGAGTTTCCGCTGCATGGGATCCAGCAGAGAAGCCCATAAATGCTACAATAAAAATTGGTAACAGATATCGTTTCATAAAAGTCCTTTCAACTGGTACTGGGCACGTACGTCCGATTGAACAACGGTATTGTAAGCGTTAGACCAACCCAAAAACTGTGCCCAAAGTTCTGATTCCGTGAGTATGTTGTTTCAAGGGAGTAACCCACACCTGTATCGCTCAGCCCTTGTAGCCCCAAACCGCCGCCATAGCTGATGCCTTGCTTTGCTGTTCCGGTGCCAGATCGTGGTGCCATGCTCTCAAGCCCGCCAATGGGCTTGAGATAAACACCAGCTCGTGCGCTTCGAACAATGTAAACGCGGCTCATGACCAGATAGCTTGAAGCTGAATTGCTTTGATTACCGATGGAACCAAGTAACCAATGACCTTCCAGACCAAGGTACAATCTTTGTAAAAGCCGGAAGCGCAGTGCCGCGCCAACACCCCCAAGATTCGCCGTGCTCATGCGGTTATAGCCACCAATAAGATCAAAGGCGCAAAATGGAAAAACATAAGACCAGTGTTGGGCTTCTTTCAAATAGTCTTCTTGCCGTTGATCGTGAGCCGCCTGAGCCTTTGCCGCTTCTTTTTCAATATCCTCACTCGGCTTATCCGCTGGAGCACCGGTAGCTGCTAAGCGTTTTTGTTCGGAGGCAAGGTCGTCAAGACGGATGCGGTAGAGTACTTTTGCGGTATACACGACTGTGTTTTTTGGAATTGAATCCTCAATAACCTGGTCAGTAAGAGAAAAACGTGCAAGATCCATATCCTGAACTTTGACATTACTTTTTCGCTTTACGACCGTTGCTTTGGTGCTTTCAACACTGTCGATGCTGACTGATGTGCTTTGGCTGAATTTCTCTTGTATTAAAATGCTAACGGCGGCTGCCCGTGCCTGATTTACTGCATCGGTCTGACTTGGCGATTGATCGGACACGCCGACAACATAATAAAAAGTTGAATCGCTTTTTTTGAAGTTGTTCTTCGCCCAGGTCGCATCAACATCCTCTGCTTGCGCGCTCCAAGAACAAAAAACGATACTGAGCAGCCAGATTCTTTTGATCATGCATTATCATTTCGCTGCCGGAGTTTGCCCAGACTGATATGCGCGGTCTCTTTGCTCTTTGCCGATGAGGTCGAGTTCTTTCTTTATTTCTGGGTCACCCTTTAGCTTTTGGACTGCCGCAGCTTTTGCAGATTCATACTCATGGACGGGCATTTCTGCGAGGCTATAAACATGAAGTTCTATTTTGTCAGGAGCAGAAGATCCCATCGGAATGGCTTTACGTTCCCAGTACCTTGAGGTCACTTGTATTCCGGGGAGGGAAATTTTGGATTTCCGGAGCGAAGAAATCATGCGCTTTCCTGTTGTCTCTTTCAGACTTTCCCCTAATTGTGACTGTTCAAAAAAATCATCGGTAATTGCTGTCATAGGCTCTGCGTAAGATTTGGAATCTGCGAGATTCATAGCAGCGCTTGGAGATGAATCGCCTTCGACACTGACATATCCGATGAAATATTGCTTACCATCTTTTTGATATGCCATTTTCGCCGTATCAACCCAATCAGGACGATCGCCGGATCGCTCGATAACCCTGACGCTTGGGGATGAACAGCCTGCAAGCAATACCAACAACAGTAATAGTGATTTTTTCATATTTTCCTCTTTTAGTCTTTTTTCTGATCTATGATTTTTCTGACCTTAACGTCGAGTTCGAATCGCCCGGAGAACCATTGATCGAAGATTGTTTGTGGCGTAGGTGCCGTCATTTTAGGGCTTACATCATCCTCGCTGCCCCACAGAATAAAATGCGTTGAAAACCCCGTAACTTTGCTTAATCTTTTTACAGCAGCAAGATCGGTAGGGGTCTGCCCGGCGCTCCACGCTGCCAATGTACTGCGAGGTATTTTTGAGCGGGCTGCAACTTGGCTGAGGTTCATTCCTTGGGTTTTTAGTCCGCGAAGAAATACCGCCAATTTGAGACCGGGGTCTTTTTTCCCTTTCATGGTATTACCTTTATTATTGAGCAGAGATTTCAATGGGGTGAGGCGTTATCTCTGATACGGTACAGAAAAGTCTCTATTGCGGACGGATATCTTCAATAGTGTATAAATAATCCCGAATACCGCATCTGAGATATGGCTCTTCCGTGAGCCGGATTGCGTTACTTCAAGAAACCTTACGAAGTGGAATTACGTTCGTCTCGTTTGAGCGTCCCTTGAGATAGTTCCCTAATAGATGTCCAGTGACGGTTGATATGATCGCACCTGCCGCGATCTGGGCTGCAAAGAGACCCCAAGACTTTAAAGTCTCTTTCCATGCACCATCCGACGTTGGTTTGTTTTCTGTGTTTGGTTGTTCTTGTTCCATTTTTGCGTACTCCTAGGAAAAGTTACACCTGTACGAATGTACATGTGAGAGCGAAATTCGTTCCATATTACTTATACATAATAGTAGTAGAAAATTACAAAACGGGCGTGGCTGCGTAAAGCTGTGCCTTTTTGGCATAAGTAGATTTTAGGATCACAAAACTTATCAGGAGGGGCGCCGCTATGAAGTTAGTAACAAAAGAGCTTGAACGAAAATTTCCGCCACTGCGGTCAATGGACGGCAAGGATGCGATGATTTATGCAAAGTTTTTTCATCCGATGTCGTCATGGACTTGGTACGCGACAGAATATGACCCGGAAGAGCGCATGTTCTTCGGTCTGGTGGAAGGGCACGAAATAGAGTTGGGATATTTCAGTCTTGATGAACTTGAAGAAGTTCGTGTCCACGGTCTTGGCATCGAACGCGATATGTACTGGGAACCAAAATTATTATCAGAAGTAAAACAACAATTACGGCAGTGCTAGTTTGGGCTGCCCTGTGAAAGGGCAAACATGGATAGGAAACTTGATACTGCGGATTGGATTTTGATGGCAGGTCATTTGGCTGGTGCGATTTCAATATTTTTGATTTCGGCGGCATCGATTTGGAAAATAAAAGGCTCGCTGCCAGAAACGCCGGTGTTCACACCGTCAAGACCCGGCACAACTCAGCAGAAAGGATATTTCGATACGTGATTTATGGAAGTACAAAATAAAGATCTTGTGCATGCAAGAGCGCAGCGGCTGTTCCCATATTTGAACGAGCAGTTGCATTATGATCCCGTCGACGAAAGACTTGGAAATGCATTCCGTTTCTGTTTTCTGGTTTTGCAATCGCCGAGAAAATATCTTGATGCGTTCAAACATGGGGAACTGACGATTGACATGGAACTTGTTGATGATCTGTATTGGGAATTCCGAGCAGAGTTGCCAGAGCCTGGTGGACTGATGCTGCAAGAAAAGCAAATCATCACCACCCACAACGACGAGGTAAAAAAATATCTCGGGCAAGCGCCGATGTTGAGGGTGGTTGGACTCGGAAGATAACTTATAATTATGCTGCCAGTTGACCCGGTAGGACTGCACTTATCCTCCGGGTTGACTGGCATTTTCGTTTTCTAACTGGGAGGAAAAGTTATGCTGGAACAAAAACGATTCGAAAAATATTTAGATTACCTTCGCGCCACGGGAAAGAAGGACGCAACACTTGAGGCGTACCGGTCATCACACCGTGAGTTTTGCCGATTCTTATCGGCGCAGAACGCGGTAGCACCTGATCTTGCCCGGGTTACAGGTTTAGATATAAGAAGCTGGAAGAGTGCCTTGCTGGCGCAAAGCAAAGCCCCCGCCACTATCAACGCAAGGCTGATTGCAATAAAGGCTTACGCAGATTGGGCTCATATGCAGCGGATGTTATCACGGCAACAGATTGATACAATCAAAGCAGTGCCAGAAGTTCAGATGCCTCAGCTTGGTGCCAAGGTGCTTGATCCTGATTCATTCCGGCGGTTTCTGCGGGCAGTAGAATTACAGGCGACGGCACGAGATCGTGCCATAGTATATCTGTTACTCTCGGGTCTGAGGATCAGTGAAGTCGCCGGTCTTCGTGCGGCGGACATTGAATTGAATGCTCATCGAGGATCATTATATATACGAGGCGAGCATGTTAAACGTTCTGCCTACCGGCAAGTACCATTATCGCGGCAGGCGCGGGTATATCTGGCGGAGCACCTTAAAGTTACAACTCCGGACGGGATAGTATTTCATGGCGAGCGCGGCGCAATGACCACGGACGGAATTTACAAGGTGGTTGCCAAATATGGGCAGATGTCTGGGGTTGATATCCATCCACACCTTTTGCGCCATCACTTCAGCCGGGGGTACCTTGATGCAAATCAAAACGACATCGTGGGGCTACAACTGCTCCTTGGGCACGCCCAACTCGAAACCACCGCACGTTATTATGCTCGAAAGCGGTTTGAGGATTTGGAAGCCGGCGTAGAAAAAGTGGCGATGTAATTGGTACTGCTGCGGCTTCGGGTCGCCGCAGCCTATTCTTCAAAAAAATCGTGATCCAGTTTCTTTACGTCAAAGCGGTGTTCTAAAACTACGCCAAGACCATGCTCAAACATTTGTTCGGCAAGGCGTTCCCCATCGATAAGAATAACGCGACTATCAATCCTTTGAACATATTCTGCGGCATCATCTGTAAAATGTGATGTTGTGATAAAAAGCCCTTTTTTAGCTTTTCTTTCGTTCAAAGAACCAACAAACTGTTGAATGGCTGGACGCCCAACGCCGGAACCTTCCTGATACCGTTTTGCCTGCACGTATATCATATCCAAACCAAGGGGGTCTTGGCTGATCTCACCATCGATACCACCATCACCAACCCCGCCGCGATGGATTACTGAACTTGGGTCTACCCCGTAACCCATTCGTTTAAGCAGCTCAACAACTAGACGTTCAAATCCTGTTGGTGCCAACTGCCTGGCTTGTGTTAACAGCTCTGAACAGACCGATGCTCGTAATTTAGCGTAACTTGTTTCTAGCTCTTCAACAGGATTTTGAAGATTTTCAACATTGTGCTCCTCGGATACACGATCAGATTCTACGGCTGCGCCCTTTTTCTTTGAAAGTGCCTGAAAGGCTCTAAAGGATTCAAATTGAGCTAAAAATTTAATGTCGATTCTCTGTGGAGGTTTTTCAAGGACGGTTTTACCAGCGGCGGTTATTTCATATTGTCCACGAGCTGGGCGATTAAGAAGACCTGCTCGTTGTAAATATACAAGACACCAATATACACGGTTATCAACTACCCGTTGCGTTTTACTTGGCAGCAGCTGTGATTGTTCCTCGGGAGTAAGCCGAAATTCTGCAGTTACATCTGATATCACGTCACGCGAGCCAGATACTTTACGCCCCTCTACAGAGCGAAGAACCGTTAACATCATGCTTTGAAAATCAGGAATTGCCATTTAGCACCTCGCTCAGAAACACTTTAATAGTTAGGGCACATTCACATTATATTATGCGTTCTTATTTATGATTTTTATACGGGTAATATCTGCCTAGATTTGACTGCTTTGCATGTTTCTTGAGAAAGGGCAGGAATAATAAACCCGACGAAACAGCGCGTTATACAGGGAAGCGAGGGTTGAAAGAGTGCCACTATGGCTTTCATGTTTAACTTAACCGCGCAAGCTATGTAGTTATCCTCAGGGCTTCGTATCCGCTACTAATTGCGTAGGAATTTTCTTTTTTTCGACACCATCGTCTAGATAATTTTTCTCGAAATTTACGGCGAATAAATTTGTGTGTGTCAAGGACACTAATGCACATCCGGAATTCAACGTGTATACAACTTACAGTGCGGGCTAGGCGGCTTCTTTGAGTTTTCTTGATTCTAGTACTTCTTCGACCGTGAGTAATTTCAAGTCAAGTCCCTCTTCTCGCTCCAAACGAGACATTTCTGCATAAGCGTCACGACTAATGTCAGTGCCTACAATATATCCACGTCCATGAGCTTTAAGATGTTTATAAAAGGAATCGAGGGTTGGGCGTCCGACGGGGCTTTGCTTTACTTGAATTGGTGCTCCATCTGAAATTATTTTACCATCAACTCCGCCATCTCCAGAATGGCGTTCACTGGGTTCTCCTCCCAAAAGTCGAACCATCCTGTCTTGAAAATCAAATGGATTCAGGCGCTTCAATTGGCAAGCTGATAGTTCTGAAATAGAAACTTCTTTGCAGTCACTACCTATTTCTGCAAGACGCTTTCTTATTATTTTTGTTGCTTTGTCAGAAATGTCGCAACCAATATATTTTCTTCTCAGCTCGTGAGCGGCAACGACAGCTGTACCACAGCCGCAAAAGAAATCCGCGACTATTCCACCATCTTTACATGCGCCAGAGATAATTCTTTTTAATAATTTTTTTGGCTTTTGAGTATCCCAACCGACACGTTCACTGTCGCCAGATTGGAGTGAGTTGATGTCAGTCCAAACATCTTCAAGAATCTTTCCTTCATCAATGTAGTATCGATAAAGCTTCTTTTTTCCAGTGCCCCATTTTTCCACGTATTCTCTGTTATCTTTATCAACACCCATTCTGCCGCCGTAGTTTTTTCCGCTTGAGTCATTTTTATGTGGTGTTAGAGAGCCTCGCACTTCTTTAGCCTTGCAGTTAAATACATATTTTTTTATATCTTTTGCATACCAAAGGATAGTGTCGTGTTTTTTTGCAAAAGACTTTTTACCTTTTCCACCCTGAGAATAAGACCAAATTATTTCATTCACCATATGTTTGCTGCCAGAATCGATACTTGTTCCTCCGCCGAATATTTTGTCCAATGCGGTTTTAATATGGTGAATAGCTCTGTAGTCCATATGAACAAAAAGTGATCCAGAGGGTTTCAAAAGCCTGTGCATTTGGTCTAAGCGCTTTGTCATCCATGAAATAAATGAGTCTAACCCACCTTTTCTGTAGTCCTCATATGCTACTTCGACAGTATCACCCCAAATCGTTTCGTACTTCCTGCCCGAGAAAAAGGGAGGATCTATATAAATAAGATCAATGGACTCGGAAGGGAGTCTTTTCATTACTTCTAGATTATCTGCACAGTAAATTACTCCCGTTTCAATGGTGCGTGCGGTTGCCGTGGACTTTACTTTTTTTAAAGGAAACTTGACTATTTTACCCATACTCAATACTTGTCGGCTCCATTTTACAAAACTTGATACTTTGATGTTGAGTTATAAAGCTTTATGCTGATTGCCCTTTTTGAGATGGAGCCAAAAATCATGTATCATACTAAAATAGTCAATTTTGTGTTGGATAGTTGCCTTACGTGTGATAGTCAGCGTACGTGCTTGAAAACAATAAGGTTCCAATAATTTCTCGTGGTTTACCGTACCGTTCAGTCAGCGAGGCGGAGCAGTCAAGGCGAGTTGCTCGCAAACCTAAGTATGGGAGCCCGTTCAAAATTCCGACTACTGGCATTGAGTCAACAGTGTGCCACTATCCAATACGCCTTGACGTATACGGAAATGGCTGTGGTCATGATTGCACCTATTGCTATTCCAAATCTATTTCGCATTTTTTTCAACGCTGGGACAACACAAATCCACTAAATGCAAACATTGATGACATCAAAAGCACTTTTCGACGTATCTTCGAAACGAAGAAAAAAGATAAGCTGCGCCCATATCTAGAAACTTTTGTTCCTATTCGTCTTGGTGGGATGACTGACTTGTTTCAGCCGATAGACACTGAACGGCGGTTATCTTTGGAGACGCTTAAACTTCTAAATCACTATGACTACCCCGCAATTATTGTAACAAAAGGGTCGGCATTGATTAATAATGAAGACGCACTAAATTTATTAGCCGAGGGCAACTACCTGGTGCAGGTTACAATCACCACTGCTTCGGAGGAATATTCGCGGCTGGTCGAGCCCGGTGCGCCGACCCCAAAAGCCAGAATTGATTTAATTAAACAACTTAAAGTACGCGGGATACCTGTACAAGGTCGTGTTTCACCGCTATTTCCTTTGGTTCCCGTTGGTAGAGATCCTAACGACCTAAGTGCGCCACGATTGAAATATTTTTCTCTCGATTTAATAGATGAGATCATTGGGGCAGGAGCCTTTCACGTTATTGCAGAATTTTTGCGGTTGTCGGGGTTCGCGAGAAATTTTTTTAGAAATGCTACCGGTGTTGATCTTTATGAGTTTTATACAAATAAGGCATCATGTAGCCTGCTTTCCTATCGGAAGTACCCTCAGGCAGATAAGGTTCTGCTGTTTAAAATAATTCGTGAACGATGCCTATCTTCTTCAATAGGTTTTTCAGTGTGTCCCGACGAAGGCGATGATCCCGGCTTAGATACAACGGTGAATTGTTGTGGCACAGATGGTCTGCCTGGGTTTGAAAACTGCCTGAACCGGGAACGTTTGAATATCGACATAAACGAAGCAGACTTTACGCCCGGCTTGACGACTGTTACCGAAAGCAACAAAGAGGTTCAAGATGTCCAAGCGTAAATATACCGGAATCAACATCCAGTACCCGATTTCTCAAGCTATCGTTGAGGGCAAGAAAACTATCGAGACCAGGACTTACCCGATTCCCGCGCATTTAGTGAATCAAGAACTGTTGATTATCGAAACACCAGGTAAAGAAGGCAAATTTACAGCACGCATTATTGGCTCTGTGGTTTTCGGAGAATCATTTCAATACAAGACAGCAGATGCGTTTTATGCGGACACGCCAAAACACCTTGTGACACCGGATTCAGTGTGGGCTTTTAGTTCTAAAAAACCAAAATTTGGCTGGACTGTATCGCAGGTGCGAGCGTTTAAGAAGCCGTTGCCGGCACCAAAGAAAAAAGGAATCAAGTTCACCAAGAACATTCAGATTTAGTTCTGTGTGGTTTTATGCGTTAGCATATATCAACGTAAGTTACTGACAGTCCCGCCTTGTTTTGCTTTTTATAACAAATGTCGAACTTGCTGCGTCGATATGTATTACAAACTATCTTTGCGGCTGGATGATGTTCCTCACAATATAGGTAGCACTTAATGCGATCTACACGTTCCATTCTAAAGTAATCAAGCCACCCTGAATTTCTGAGATTGCCCTTAATTTGAGAGAGATAGATAAAATAATCGAGGCACTGGGCAAATGCGTCGAGTTCTTTGTTTTTGGCAACCTTAAGTTCAATAATTCCAAGAGTAGTGTCGTCGTCTCGAAAAACAATGTCCATCCGATAGGCGGCATCATCGGACATTGAGACAGCCATTCTTCTGAAACAAATTGGAAACTCTTTCTGAGCACGTAAGCCGTTTGCTTCAAGTTCGCCTATAATGCGACATTGTTCACGATCCTCAGCTGAATGGGCTTCTTTTGGCTCTCTTTCATCTAATTCGCTTTCCTTATATGGTTCCCAATCAGCTCCCTCGACCAATACGTCGCGCCAAGTTGGAATTGCATAGGGTTCTATCCTCGGTGAATCTTTAGTACTCAGTATTTCAAGTGTCATCTTGCGGCTCTGATTGAGAAATGCCAGTCTGCGAGTGAGGAAGTAAAACCACTTCATTTTTTGAAGCGTTCTTTGGTCTGTTTGCTCACTAGTCTGGACTATGCAACGGATTGCGTAATCTTGTCTTGATTGGTTGAGGTAGCCTAATAGCGCAAATGCCCAGGTATCGAGTTCGTATTTGACCTTGGATTTTTCACGATCTTCGGCATCTATTGCTATAATCAATTCACGTGTTGCATCGTTAATGATTACGGAGAGCGATGATGGGAATATTAAACCTAGTTTTCCTCCGGTCTGCTTACGAATGTCTGATTTTGACCATGTTTTGCTTTGAGCGCCACGACGAACGGGCGCCGATCTAGCAGGTGAAAGTCCTGCCTACATAAGGAGGAGCAGCCCATGTAGTAGCGAACATTGGGTGTCGAGCC
>Ga0208375_1002054_pt1 | contig 19908 bp, 23 predicted proteins | sample RifOxyD1_FD_184038 | JGI IMG/M metagenome (GOLD analysis project Ga0208375, IMG submission 184038) | Soil microbial communities from Rifle, Colorado - Rifle Oxygen_injection D1 (SPAdes) | ecosystem: Environmental > Terrestrial > Deep subsurface > Rock core/Sediment | place: Rifle, Colorado... | reverse complement strand
CTTGTAGCATAGCTGTTCCGGTACATGTACCGCAAGGATACAGCATATCCATTATCGCTGTAGACTACAGAGGATTTAACTCTCTACCTACCGGGGCCTATTCCAGATTAACATCTGAATATTTTTTTGCAGGACAAAGAGGCCCGATGTTTTCGAAGGATTTCTACGGCGAACTTGAAGATGAATATCTCTTCAACAATACGCTGGGAATTGTCGGACTGGTATGGTCAGCTTGCGGTGCTGATGTCAATCTACGTGTCAACACCAGTATGATGGTCAGAACCAATCGAATGCGTGCTCAGGCCATGTCAACCGTTGATTCGGCTGATTTTAATGCCGGACTCGTTTACCACGTTCAATGGAAAAGGTGCTATTAAAAATATATTAGGATAAGTACGCGTGGGATTATCTGAAATCCACTATCAATGAAGAAGGCCTCGAGAGGGGCCTTCTTTTTTTTAAATAGTTCTGGGCCAGGATCAATGTTTAATCTTTTTTAACTGCCTCACAACGATGGGGATGAAATATAAAATAACTTTTATTTTATAATAGGTTAGTATCTTTTTAAGGCAATAATTAAAAATTGTTTGCTTTAACTATAATAATTTCGCAATGCTAGACAAACATTATCCCCATTCATGTAGTGCAGTTAGAAACCCTTCAATACGAACATAAGTGTGATACGTTGGGCCCAGAATTATTTTTTGCAATTAATATTATGTAGGGTTGACGGAAGATTTTCCTAAAGAATTTTCTTTAGAACCTGCTTCATCAGATATGTTTTCGCTGGATTCTTTTCCTGAGATTCTATTCGTATCGATAGTGTCTTTATTATTATCTTCAGCGTTAGGATAAATATGTTTGTTATAATCGGTACTATTTTTCATATTAATACCATCATCAATGATGTATCCACAACGTCTCGGAACATGGTCAACAACAAGATATCCAGGATGCGTAGTGCTTTGTTTCACTTCCTTGAATGTTGTGATAATTATCTGCCGATCCTTATCATTATTTAAAAATACTGTTCCATCTTCAAAAAGAAAATCGGCAAACCCATGTATTTTGCCATCCTCCAAGGTTACGAAGCTCCCTTCACATATGCTTTTACTCTTTTTTAATACCTTATTAAGAATACCACTTGTTTCGAGGCATTTCTCTCCTGAGGTTATATCCTGTATCTTAACTATTACCCTTCTTTCTTGCAGATTTAATTCATTATCCTCTTTATTATTCCAAATTTTAACTTCAATATTATTGTCTGGATGGATTTTTACAACTGTTCCAATTGCGTTTTTATAAGGTCCTTCCTTAGTAATTAATACGGTGTCTTCTAAAAATTCAGCGCAGGTAATATTTGAGATTAGTATCATTGTCGTTACAATGATAAATTTGATATTCATTTTCATTTCGAACCTCTTATTTTTCATAAAATATGGATTTGTCTTTGTTACAATGCACGCTATATGCCAAAGCACCATAAATAATATTAAGTTGTTAAGAGTCATTATCATTGGTTTTTTTGTTTACTTAATTTTAAAGTGTATAGTTTCTAGTCGTCTTAGACATTCATAATTTAAATGATGAAAGCCATGTAATTAAAAAGGTAATAACGATTATCTAAAGCTTGTAAATTTAATAAGATATATAGATCAGTAAGTTTTGCAACGGCAATATTTCCGTTTAAAATATTTAAGTAAAAAAAATATCTCCCTTCTTTTAGAACAATAGTAAGTTTATTTTGCTCCCAATCTCCATAGATATTTCGAGTAGTGAATTGCGGTTAAGATAATAATAGGTACCCAATTTAGCATCTATGAATAGATGACAGCGGGGTAAAATTCCCAACAATCTTTACCAGTGAAATCTTTACAGCCATCTTGATTCATTACATTTGTGATTGTACTGTGCAAACTTAAATTTCAATACAACCTAAACTCGGGGGAGAGTCGTGAAAAAAATTATTTTGATATTATTTATTGTTTTAAATTCTACTGTTTTTGCTTTAGAAGATTTAAAGTGTACTTCATCTGAAGGTTACACACTGACAGCTAATTTGGAAGGTTTGAGAATGACTAATATTGTATTTTCACAATATTCTAATATTATAAAAAAACAACCACTTACATATGTACCTGTAAAATCCTATGATATGTACCAATCTGCTAATTTTGTAACATCACTTCCTTATCCAACTTATTCTTTTTCTTCAAGCAGTGCTCAGTACTTAGTGGCCTTGCCGGATGAAGATCTTAGAAATTATTCATTTATAGGTCTTCTTTTTACCAATGATAAAGAAATTGAACTCTTTTGTGTCACGAAAACTATCGAATAAGTATTTGCTAAAAGTATTTTTTTACGCATAATCCCTGTCAGCCCGATTGGTGCCTGCCAGGGATTTTTGTGTTTAATCTTTCATTAAATAATATTGTAGGTCATTCAAAAGTAGTATAATTTTTCTATGAACCACAAAATTGCCAACACTTTTTTCCTGCTAATACTTTTTCCGTTATTTTTATCTCTCAAAATTGATAATGTACATCATTCCACTGAATGCAATTCATCAATTGGTCTTTTAACTCCAATCCCAACTTGTTCCCCTGTAAATATTTGTAAAAACCCCCTTATTACATATCGTCTGCAAGGAAGAAAAAAAATCATTGAAAGTAGCGACATTCCCAATTGTAAAACCAAATGGAAAATTACCAAAAAGAATTTCGTAGGGTGTATTCAAGGCGGAAGAGGAGTGTTTGATGATGGTAAGGCTAAATTATGGAAAGATCCTTACGGTATTAACCGTTATTGGTGTGAGTTTAGGCCTAACCAGGTCTTGGAAAATTCTAAAAGACCACTTGTTATTTATGTTCCAGGCTCAGGAGGATCTGCCGATAATATTTATGATTTTACCTTGCTGCGAAAAAAAGCCGTAGATTTTGATTTAACCGGAGATACAAAAAGAAAAGGCTTTATCCTGGTTTCTGTTCAAGGAAGAAATTTGCACTGGCCTACAGATGATGCTCAAGATGGAAGTAAACATGATTCCTATCATCGAAATTTGGCCACCAATCCAGATGTTGTTTTTTTTGATTATCTGATTGATTACTTTGTTAATGATCTTAAGATTGCAGATCCTGGACAAATTTATATTACCGGTTGGTCCAACGGAGCACGCTTTGCCTCTTTTTATGGGATTAATCGAAATACGGTCGCAACGAGTGGAGGAAACAAAGTGACCGCAGTAGCTGTTTATAGCGGAGGAGATCCATTTGAAAATACTTCACCAAATCAAATACCTTCATGCAAACAAGATACTTATCCGCAAAGCAATCTTTTCTACTTATTGATTTCTCGAGATTGCGATTTGATTGCCTGTAACCAACAGCAATTTGATTTATTTAAGCAAAGCGGTTGGCACATGACTCCTGGAAATCAAGCTACCACTTGGATAAATGATCTAAAATACAAAATGAAAAACAATAACACTTCATGGCTCATCATCGATAGCAATGGTCAAAGAAAAAATAAATGCCTAGGCCACACACAATGTAATAAAAAAAATGCTTTAAAAAATCATTTTTGCTGGCCTGATGGGATTAGTGATGAGAGCGGAATTGATTATGAAATTGAGCTTTTAAATTTTCTAAAAAAGAATCAACTCCGCTAAGTTTGTGGTGATCGTTTATTTAATCTGAATAACAGTTACAAGAAAATCTTTCTTTGGCATTTATTTCAACACTTACTCTTCCTTCATTTTCACAGTCTTCCATGTTTTTGAAAGCGAAAGACGATTGAGGAGTTTTAACCATGATCACACCATTTGAAAGAGTTTGGGCAGAAATGACTTCTTGATCAACACCATATTGGGATAAAAACTTTACTTCTTCCTTGCTACTAATTGATTCCGAATCAAAATCAGCATGCACAACGGCCTTGTCTTCATCATTTTCTATGGCCTGCAAATCGCCACATACCACTGCAATTTCTGCTTGAGCACTAAAACTCAGTATTATAAACATCGTTGATACAAATGTAGAAAGACGGATCATACAAACTCCTTAATAAAAAAATATTTGCTTTTTATATATCTGTGGCGGTGACCTTAACGAGTATGATTGAAAAGTACAATGAAGGTTGTAATATTTTCCTGGCTTTGAGGGTTTGCTGCGAAGCATGCTCGGAAAGGTGTTTACAAAAGAACTTATTTTTTAACGAACTCTCCCCAAGGCTTTCCATTGAAAAACAAATCAATCAGTACTGCCCACCCTTGATGATTAACTCGAAATTTAATCGCACCTTCATTGTTACCAAGTAGTTCTTGTAATTGTGAAGCATAGTTTTCTGGCACATAGTATTTTTCAATACCAGTTAAAAATTCAAAGTCTTCATTTACAAAAATAGGGGAAGTCATATTTTCTGGGTTATTTTTGAATTTATTTAATTGTGGTAACTTATTGGACACAACTGTAAAAGTACCTTTAAGTTTTGAAATGCATACGTTAGTAGTGTCATCACAGCGGATGGGAAATGTAGGAGCACTCTGGTTGTCATCTGCCAAACATAGGCAGTTACCTGAGTTGCAGGATATGCAATCGCTGGTTTTTAAAAATTCTACCGTTTTATCAATGTCATAATTCCACTTAAATCTATAGGTAATATAGTGACCTTTTAAAATATCTCTGGGGTCGCATCCTTTTATTGGAATAGTGTAAGCTTTGCCGTTAGACAAAGCATACTCTGCATGGAAATTCATTAGAGCAAGACCAATCAGAGGTATGATTAATGCGATGATAAGTAGTTTATCTATTTTCATTGTTGATCTCCTGACAGCTTCCAAATCAAGTTTCTTTTTTTGTGCCATACAAATGCCAGACCAAGCACAATTATGCCACTTAAGATCAGTCCCGCGCCAGTTTTAAGGAGGGTACCAAAGACTTCGAAATAAATAATAATTATTCGAAGTGCAATAATCAAACAGGCACCGTCAAATATTCTTTTATATTTTACTTTGATTCCAATAAATGCCACAAATGCAGCAAGTGCTATATATAAAATGCCTCCCAAAATCTTTAATTCATGTTGAGGTAATAGAACATAGGATTTGTTGGCGATAAAGGTAGGTATTTCAGAATACATTACCCCGAGTACAATTAGACTACCGGTTAAAGGATTGTTTTGCTTGTAATATAAAACTAACGCGGGAATCGAAAATGCTATAATACATATGGGAATCCATAAGTGGTCGGGATGATTTACATACACCCATCTAGTTGCTCCCCATATGGCAACCGTAACACACAAGACCACCCAAGCGATATTTTTAATCACCGGTTTAAAATGTAAATTATATCTATAAAAGGCAAATGCTTCAGAAAGATAAAACAAAAGTAGTGGTAGTAAATTAATAAAGAGATAGGGATCATTAAAAATTTTTTCATCATAGAGGTATGAAAGGAATAATGCAAAAAGTACAATTAAGGCGATAGTCCAAAGGTGGGGGAGAATACGTTCTTTAGACAATAATATGATTGGCGTAGTTGTAGCTAGCCAAAAAAAAGTTGCATTAAATATATGGCTTTGTAAATGATAGACTTGTCCAATTAAGGCAATCGAACCGAGAATAGAGCCCCAAAAGAGAAAGATCAGTAATTCTCTAATAAGGTTAAGCCTTTTTGTATGTGCATATAAGATAGAAACAGCTAAGGCCAAAAGCCAAAGATAATTACAAGTTAATTTTATATATCCCGGAATTTTATACCAATTGGCAGCAATTAGAGAAATGATTCCCACGATAATTGAGACTCCACCAAGTGCCATAATTGCGTTTAATATGTAGGAAGTTTTAGTATCATTTTCCAGTGCGAGGATTTTGTCTTTAGCACAGTTATCGATTATTCCAAGCTCGATCCATTTTTTTAGCTTTCGATCTAAATGCATGTTCATAGCTATGTCCTTAAAAATTGTTTAAATTTTTATTAGTAGTATAGCCAAGATTAAACCCAAATGCCAACTGTCGAAGTTCTTTGTAATAAATCGCTTTGAATCATCACTCACCAGGCTTCCTTGAACCTGGAGGTTTTATATGAAAGTCTTGCTATATGCATTTACCTTGTTATTTATGACCTATCTTACCAGCAATATCTATGCTGAGACCGAAGCAATGTCTGTTGAGGAAATGAAGGCCATATGTGAAACGGATGAAGAAAAATGGTCAAATCCAATTCACATGGAGATTATTTTGGATAATTTTAAATATATCCCGGAAGATATAGTATTTAAAAAATGTCAGGCCTATCATTTGGTATTAACCAACAAAAGTAATATTTCTCATACATTTACCGCTAAGGAGTTTTTTGAATCCGTGTTATACAAAGGAGATTCGGGGGAGATTGATGTTATGACTGACGACGATATGGACAAACTAGATCTAAAAGGCCGTCAGGCATCAACCTTAGAATTTATGCCTGCAGTGGTGGGCAAATATCCCCTAAAATGTACGCATTTTGGGCATGCATTTCGAGGAATGAAAGGTTCCATCATCGTTGAAGAATAATCAATTTTTACAACCCTTAGCGATTAGTCGCTAAGGGTTGTAAATCACAAGTCCTTGCCGAAATTTTATCTTGGTTAAAGAGTAGTAGTTCTAACCAATTAAATTAACTTTCATAATTTAAAAGAATAAACATTGATCCCAAATGTGATTTGTGCTAACATGGTTTGTAGAGCAAACAGGTTTGCGTAAATATAAACGGAGGGAGTATGAGTGATTTTAATAAAGAAGTTCAATCAGCTTTATCTGATATAAAATTAATTAAAAATATTATTCAAAAAAACAGGAGCGGTCTAGGTATAATGAGTATCAAGACAAGTTTGGTCTTGCAAATATCAGCACTTGTAATAAGTTTAGTCTTATTGGTAGGTGAGCTGATATCTGACATGAAGATTTCTGAATTCCTGCTTTTAACTCAAAAATATACTGATTTACGTCTCTATACTATTGGTCAAATCGCCATTTTGCTTTTTTTATGCACAATTGGAATTTACTTTGTAGTATGGAGGGCGACTAACCATAATAAAAAGAATTTTGAAACTGATATTGAAATTGATTTTAAATATATTAAAAATCTCTCCTTTTTATCCGATCTCATGATTAAATTTTCGACAATTTCTTTACTCATTATGACCGGAAATGGAGTATGGTTAACACCTTTTTTGTTATTATGCATTGGCGACTATCTTATTCAAGGTCGGTTATTTATTTTTAAAACTAGATGGTCAATTTTGCTTGCGCTTTTTTGTTTCGTGGTGGCCTTTGCACAGTACTGGTATCATGTTTATAGCCTGTTGATCCCCATCATTCTTTTTGAGATAATTTGCATTTCTTCAATCATAAATCTTATAGGTTTAAAAAATGGGATAAAGACTGAAGCACGTAGGATATCTGAGTGATTACTGACGAGCTACAAAGCATTCATCCTCTTTTGGTTGACAAAACTCGCCTAGTCATAATGGTGTTCTTATTAGATAAAGTTAATCCCACTGACTTTAATACTCTCCTGGCTAACCTAAAATTAACTAAAGGAAATTTATCATCTCATCTTCGTAAACTCGAAGAGGGCAAATTTATTTCGGTTAAAAAAGAATTTGTGGATAAAAAACCTCGCTCATCTTACAAGAGCACTACGAAGGGTAAAGCCGCACTTATAAATTATTTGGAAGCAGTTGAGAAAACTCTTAAAAATATCAAACTCAAGTAAATATTATGAAGATAAAGAATAGGTTTATATTAGTTCTCTTAAAAACATTAAAAATATTATTGGCAACAGTTTTAGGATTGATACTCATTAGTTTTATAAGTTTTTACTTTTTTATATTCCGTACACAAAATACCGTGGATACCTTTTATGAATCAATTCAAGTCGGTGATCCAATTGCAAAAATAATAGCTTCAGATTCAGACTATGCTAAATTAGCATCAGAAGGCATACGCATGCATATTAGTTACTCTCAAAGTGGTACTGAGGCTCAATCACAACTATGCGCCAAGAGCTCAGTTGAAAGTCCAGATCCTTCACTTTTATGTGATACCATGTGTATTACGATAATGCGCAGTTTTCCCTATAGGGGAACCATATGCTTGGTTTACGATAAGAATCTAAAAATTATCGAAAAAAAAGCACCTTATTTTTGGGATTAAACACAGCGGATGACTGTACGCAGTAGTTAAAAGAACTGCATACATTTGTTCAGAGCACTTGCGAATTATGTACTCCTATCAACTTTAAAAAAGTATCATGAGGTTGCTTGGAGGCATAATATGGATAAGAAAAAAAACATTGGAAATATAGGCGTTTTGGATATAAGAAACGCTACGGAAAAATCTATTGAAGCAATCTCTTCAATTAAGAATGCTGGTGTAGTTCTATACTCTAAAGAGTCCGCTCATTTGTTGCCTAAACTAAATGTAGGGAATTTGGGGAGTTCGATCGAAGTAGACAATGATGATTTTAAAATGATAACCGGTAAGCTATTTCTGGAAAAGTCCAGTATGGCCAGTTTTGCTAAATCTAACTTGATCATTACCGGGAAAGTCGTAGTATCAAATACCTTGGCCCCTGATGATGTGAAAGCGATGGTGGGAAAACTAATTATCACTGGGAAAATGGTTTGCCCTAAAAATATTCTAGCACCTCTTCAGGAAAAAATTATCAAATTAACGGGTAAGGTAAGTACTTATCCAGAAAATACTATTTTGTTTGATAAAAATATTGCGATTAATTCTACATTTCTGGCAAGTATGGCAGTGAAGAGTAGGATTTCCGTGCTTGGAAATATTGCGTTTGATAAAAATATTGATAATGAGCTGGTTCGAGAAAAAATTGAATATATTTATGGTGATAATAAAATTATGGTCCATGAACAGCAAGTTGATATTTTAAATGCCATATTAGATCAAGAGTGCTCAGGTAAACTCGAGATAATCCCAGCAGGATTTGATTTTATTAATAATGATTTCAAATTAGATAAAAATACCTTAGAGGCATGGGGGCACGCTAAAAGTTTATATGTTGCTGGAAAACTTGAAGTGAACAAAGATGTTGATACTCATCTGTTTGATAAAAAAATCTCGGCGCTAATTCTCAAACAAGGAATTATTTGTAAAAATAATTTAAGAATGATCGTCGGCAGTAAATGTAAGGATATAAATATAGAGTTTGTTACCTATGAAACGGATTATATGTTTAACGATGGGGATTTCGAAATGGTTCCATCATATTTAAAATATGCATCTGATAAGTTGGTGATAATTAATAATGGTGTTTTGAAAATAAGCAAAGACGTTGATGCTGATATCTTGTTTAATCAAATTGAAAAGATTTACAACACGGGGGCTATTGAAGCTTACGGAGAGCAAGTCGGGGCCCTCCAAGTAAAGCTGGTTAAAAACCAAGGTGAGATCGGCGACTTGTCTAAAAATGGTGACGATGATGACAAATGTTCAATTAGAAACGTGGGTTATCTGGCAATTTAAGCTAAACCGTTCAATATAATGTAAAAAATTCACGCACTTTTTTTGAAGTTTTATTGCATTTTAAACAGTGATATAAATCAGTCCTTAAATTTTAACCAACGAAAAAGTGAATTTGGTTACAAACTCATACAACTACAAAAGGATAAACTTATGAAAAAATTGATTACAGCCTTATGTTTTATAGCTGTTTCATCTTTAACCTGGGCAGCTCAAACTGAAACATTGGAATTAAAATGTGTTGCTCCAGCAAATTTTGCAGGAAATTCGGCAAATGTTAATGGCATTTTGAAGTTAGAAACACGTGCAGATTTGCCAGATTATGCAAGAGTAGCGACAGGCAAACTAAGTATTCTCATTGGTGGATCAACTGCTAGTCCAGTATTTGACAATGAAAGTGTGTCCTTTGTTGGTCAGTATGAAAGCGTTGGTGGTATTGAATATGTTGTATTAGAAAGCCGACCTACTAAAGACATGATAGTTTCAGTCTTTTTCACAGATCAGATCGGATCATATGTTGAATATAAGGGAGAGCAGTATCCCATGGCTTGTACCAAAGTTGAGTAGATTAAAGTCATAAAAATTTGAAATAAAATAATAACGGGGGGCCTTTTAGGGCCCCTTTTTTATGGGATAGCTTTTGATATCAGACTAAATTGATCAGGGTCTGGGAAGTTAACTTTATGCAAATGGCATCCGATAAGTTCTTGCAATGAAGATGCACATTATTCTTATATTTTTGATTTTGGCCATTGATCTTCAGGCTGAAAATACAACCCAAACAAGCTTGGTTTGGACTAATAAGTCATCCTTTGATGAGCAATATGATTTTAAAATATTTTTGAAAGCAATTAGAGATCCGGAGGTTCAACAGACCGAACTTTCTTTAAAAACTTTACTTAAAAACAAACTGAATGTGAATGTCGATATCAAGCTACATGAAATAATTCGCGCTCAAGGAGAGGTATTAACCCGTGATGTTTATCTAACGGCCCTTAAACAATCTATAAACGAAATAGAGGCCATGCCAGAGGTTTCCAACAATGAGTTAAAAGATATAACTTTCATGGTTGATAATTTTGGACAAATTTACGAATATAGCAAAGATACAGTGGTGATTCCTATTCCCATAAAAAAAGGTTTTTGGTATGGAGTGCTTACCAAAGAGGGTATCAAACATCCGGAATATAAAAAGATGCAAAAAATTGCTTTTCAAATTGCCATTGATAATACGGTCAAACAAATCATAAATCTAGATGATCAAGAAAAAAAACTTATAGCTTTATTTGCTTCAAATGTATGTAAATGGGGATCAGATACTACTGAGGAAAAGCTTAGATCTCTAGGAATAGATAAAGATAGTACAGTTAAAATTTCTTCGAATGAATATGCGGTTGACATTGATATTCATGGGAAAAATTTAATGATAGATTATTTTTTCTTAAAATCAGGCAGAAGAAATGACTTGCACGTTCGTAAATCAGTAACAGATAACAGCGATGTTAGTGAAAAAATTTTAGATCTTTATTATACGGATGACTGTATGCTGAAAAAGGGAAAGGTTTCCACGTGGGAAAAAGGACATAAAATTCAGGATATTTACTTAGATTCGATGGGCAAGAGCGAGCGTTATTTAGTATATAACCCTAAAGTTATTCCACTTGAAGAATTGTACTGTGGTACAGATAATATGCCTGAGATAAAAAAACATATTATGGATAATATGCGGATTATTATAACGTTGCTTGATACTGGGATCAATTACAATGATCCTGAAGTTGCTAAACATCTGGCAAAAATACCAAAAGATCTTCCCTTATATTTATCTAAAACTAAAAGTGAAACCAAGGATAAAATAGAAAAGTTACGTATTAGAAAAAAGATTTTGGAAGCACAAATTGCCAAATTAAGTACGATGGATAAATTGAAACGTTGGTTATATTACAGCGAAGAAGAAGAACTAAAAGATACTAATAAATTGCTAATAGGCGCAGAAAAACTACTGGCTGAGCTCGAAAAAAAGATTACATCGCAACTTTTATTTGTAGGTTATGATTTTGACCAAAAGGATGATCAACCGTCTGATTATGAAAATTGTCATCTCGATGATGATTGCTATTACCACACGGAGCATGGCACTGACATTGCTAAAAGTATGTTAAAATCCAGTCAGGAAGTATCCATCCTTAACTTAAAAAGACCAACTGATGGTAGCGGCGAAGAATATCTAAACGCCATAGACTACGCGGTAACTTTTGGCTCACCAATCGTAAATATGTCATTTGGTACAGACCAAAAAAAAGGTGAATATATTCATCAAGCAATGAAAAAATACCCCAAAACTTTATTTGTTTCAGCCGCGGGAAATAACTCAGCTGATAGTTCATCTGATTTGGAATTTGCAAGTATTTATCCTGCCAAATATAGGGAAGATAATCATTTAGTCGTTGCTAATTTAGATAAAAATGGAAAATTAGATGATTACTCTTTTTACAGCACTAAATATGTTGAAATTGCAACCTCTGCTGCTTCCACCTCTTATTCCGCAGCGGAAGTATCAAGAGTAGCAGGAAGAGTCCAAAAAATTTGTCCGCAGTTTACCGGAGTGCAATTAAAGGCCCACCTTATTGAAACAAGTGATAAAAACGAAGAATTAAAAAAATTTGTTAAAGAAGGTGCCGTTTTAAATGAAACAAAAGCAGTAAAGGTAGCTGAAAAAAAATGCTTACTCGACCAATATAAATGAAGCAGCAGTTGGTTATTATAAAAATTTCGATTAATTATAAATAGGTAAGGGCATTTGATTTATTTGATTTTGACATGCTTCAATGTCGTTAATATGTCGAATTTCATCGATTAAGATTTGCTCTAGTATTTCTCTGGTGGTGGTGTCGTTAAATGCATTGGCCAGTATGATTGCAGAATCACAAACAGCAATGGTTTCTTGTTCAGATATATGATCGTTAATTAGCTGCCTACTAATATCCGATCCAATGTTACTTTTTTTCAATTTATTAAGTTCGGGTGTACCGTTTAGTAGCAGTATCCGTTTAACAAGCTTTTCAGCGTGCAACATTTCATCTAGCGCCCGCTTTTCCACATGCTCACAGAACTTGTCGTATCCCCAGTCAGCCAGCATCTCTGAATGAGTCATGAACTGATTGATTGCCACCATCTCATTGGTTAAAAGCGCATTTAATGTATCAATAAGTCGCTTATTTTCTTTCAATAGTAATTCCATGTTCGTCAAATCCTAACTTACCAAATTCCACTCATTCTCACTGTGTTTAGGGCGAGCATTTCGATAATTAATATAGTAGGCATGATTCCAAACATGAGAGGCATTATTAAAAATATTTTCGACTTCATCTTCTTTAGTTTCTTGAATTTCTTCTATCTCCAGCTGTTCACATTCGGATACCCTAATCAATTGATAGACATTGTCAGGAAGATGCCTTTGAAATTTGTCTTGCTCTACCTTCAAATTATGAGATGAGCTAGGTGGTGCAAATGAATTTATGGCTTGTGCTAATTGATGTCGCATAGTAATTATCCTCCGAATTTTATAAAATAATTTAACATTTTTGGTTAGGTGGAAATTATCATATGCATATTAAGAAATATTCAACTCACTATTAAAAAACGTTCATAATCCCATATAAAATTCTAATGATGACAAAGTAATATCTTCATACTTTGGTTTTGTATCTGATCAAATGTATTCACGAAAGATAGAATTCCCTATAAAAGTGAGTGCAAACCTTACTTTAGCAAGCGCTGATGGTTATTTCTTAATGGGAAAGATTTCCTAACACTTTCATATGAAGAATCATCATCGTCTACAATTCCGCCATTGTAGGAATCTCTGAGCTTGATGTTTTTTGATTGCCTCATTTGATTGCCACAATTTTCATTCATTTTACATGGTCCTTCTCCCATCAATTTGATACAGGCATTTTTCATTTCTTGACGACAGACAATAAAAGGCTTGTCCATGCGCAGGCAGGCAGCCATTTGTTCATGAATTTGCGCCGCATTTTCACGCATATCAGGCGTTATTTCACTTAAAGCGTTGAAGTAAGCTGAGGCGTTTATATTCAACATAAAGGCGCAATATATTGCAGGAATAAATAATAGTTTCATTTTTAACCCCTTGTCATAGAAGATTGATTAATACAATTAAAACATTTCCTAGTATTAGTTTGACTACGACTTAAAAAGTTACATCTTTTTTTAACTGGGATACGAAAATGGGGATGCAGATTATCTAGCATCACAAAAACACTATGTTTAAATGACAGTAATTAGAATAGCTAAATTAAAAGGATCTTAACTACTTAAAACATAAGAGCTATTTTTGATTCCAACCCCATTGATGTTGGCCAGTTAATTACATTTATTTAATTCAACAGTAAATCTAAGTCCTGCGTCAAAATCCGCAGAATCAATAGTCACCAGCGCATCTTCAGCTCTTTTAGGATTTTTGACAGTAACTTGGGTTCTTACTTGCATATCTACGTCCTGTCCGCATTTAGAATGAACCCGGTTCGCCAAAGTAAGTAGATTTTCAAATATGTAATTACTATCAAGTGGCCCTTGCCAATCTTTAACAAAGGGAGGGCCCATGGCATCTGCTAAAAAATATTTAGCAGAAAGCTTGGCGGTTGCTTTGTTATCAGGAAGGGCAACATATCCGCGATAATCAACTTCGACAATAGATAAACGATGATTAGCTGGAATGTGAATTGGAATTAAAAAGTTACAGGTTTTATAATCCACTGGTCGTCCATTGGTCAATCCTGCTTCGATTGTATAGGAATCAAAAATAAGGCTTATGTACCTGCCATCAGGACTTAAGGTTACTGATGAAGTGCCTGGCATACAACCATTGCCGGTATAGCGGCTGTTACCCAGACGAACATTATCAGCATTGGCCCCAGAGTTTAAAAAACTCAATAGGGCAGATATAAAAATAATAACTACAGCAATATTTTTCATAAAATCCTTGCGTTTAAAAAATGAAGGAACCACCAAGGTGATTCCTTCATTGATAATTGAACTGGTTTAATGCACTAGTTAGTTACATTGTCTCCACTGAAGTTGGTAACGGATACCAGCGCGAAAGTCAGCGCTATCCACGCTTGCCATAGCGTCGTTATTATAAACTGGGTTTCTAACCAACATGCTAGTGTTGACTCTCATATTGACTGATTCTCCACAAGGTGACCAAACCAATGCGGTAAGGGAGATACCGTTATTGAATTGATAGTCGGTGTCAGCAGCGCCACGCCAGTTTTTTGTAAAGCGAGGACCCATGCTTCCAGCAAAAAAGTATTCAGCGTTAAAAGCAGCAGTTGCTCGTGAGTTTGGAAGTGCAATATAACCACGATAGTCAACTGCAATAATTGAAACACTCATTCCTTGCGGTATATGTATTGGTATTGCTACACTACATGTTTTTCGATCAATGGATCTGCGTGATGATTCACCAGCTTCAGCGACATAGGAATCAAATATAAGACTCAAACTTTTATAATCAGGGCTAAGAGTTACGGATGCAGAACCTGCGGGGCAGCCAGTACCACCGTAACCTGCCATTCCTAATCGAATGTCATCTGCGTAGCCAAATGGAACCAATAGACTAAGAACTAGAATTGAAAGAAGTGATTTAAATTTCATTGAGTACTCTCCCTGTTTGAATGTTTATAAAATTCGAGTCTAACCTTTGCTGATTAATTTCCAATCAATGTATTTTGGAAACCAAACACTTGATTACTTGGTTTATTAGCATAAGATTTATGAGGAAAAACCAAACTCAAAATTAAATAATGTTCATCCAACTTAAAAATATTTCAGGTAAATAATACAAGCGTCCTGACAATTTTTGCAGACAATTTATTACATTTAACAAGAAGTTTGATTAAATACTACTTTGTTGATATATCAGGCACGAATCGTTTCACAGGAAGTATTAATTATGTTTAATTTTTTTAAATTTAATCTTTTTAAAATTCATGTCTATGTAGGGGCCTGGTTTATTCCCATCATCTTAATGTTTTTAATCACTGGTGGACTGTATACGATGGGAATTAAGGGCGACTATAGGTCTCAAAAATTTGAAATTCCTTTAATTCAACCCATTGGGCCTGATTTAAATTACTTGGAAGGTTTGGTGAAAACCATCCTGGTGGAAAAAAATTACCCTTTTCCTTCCGGTAACCTCAGCATTAAAAAGGCCGGGACTTCATGGGAGTTGGAGTGGACTGGTGCTCGTATGGACCTGATTTTAGCACCAACTCTGGATCCATATCTAGCAACTCTCACGCTTAAAAAAACCAATTTTCATCGATTCTTCGTGCAGCTGCATAAAGCTAAAGGAGGAATGGCATTCAAAGGTTTGGCGGTTTTTTTAGCACTTGCACTTTTAACTTTGGTTACCACTGGTTTTCTTCAAGTGAACAAAATGCCTAAATACAAAACTTCTGCACGGTTAATCTTGCTGACCGGTTTTATTCTTTTTGGTATAATTGCAATACTTAGTTAGATCAAAATTAAAAATTATTTTGAACTACAATGAATAATTTGGTAAATTAAAGACAAATCTTAAGCGGTAGTAGCTCAGTTGGTAGAGTACGACCTTCCCAAGGTTGGGGTCGCGGGTTCGAACCCCGTCTGCCGCTCCATTTGGAAGCCAAAACACGCGACGCCCATTTTTTTTATAGAAAGTATCCCTGGATGTCTTGTTCGGTAGCGTTGTTAATATCGTCACAATTATTACCAACATAGACAAAAGTACGTAACTGGTAAACTCTGGCTTTGTCGGCCATAATTGACGGAGCAAATGCTCTTATGAATTCATATCTTTTGAAGGCATCAATCAATCCTACGCATAATTCTACTTCTCCTTCACGACCTCTTTCAATACGTCTGTAATCTGTAGTTTCATTATTTTCTTGAGCTATACTAATTAATTTTTGTACAAGACCATAAGTTGAAAGGTCGATGCCATTTCCTAAGCTGGAAAATGAAATATAAACTGATTGAGCACCGTTGCGTCCTCCACTGCTCTCTCCTCCAAAAACTATAGCGTTTGCTTGAAAACAAATCTGTGATAACACTAAAGTGAGAGCGAACATGTAAAGTAAATTTTTTTTAAGTTTCATAAATCCCCCGTAATAATATATTGAATAAGATGTTAAATCTTGCTTAAGCAAAATTATCGTTAAGGAGGTATATAGCATAAAGATAAAATAATAGTAGACAAACATTCTTAATTAATTAATTATAAGTTAAGTGAATGCTTAATTATGCTTGTATCTAATGAGATTTATGGAAGTATTATGATTAGCAATATTTTTGATTATATCGAATACAAGGATTATATCTGTGAAATAATTACAAATTCATCACGTTATGGAAGAGGTACACAAAAAGATATGGCGAAATTTCTTGAATGTAAAACTTCCTATATATCCCAAGTTTTAAACGGATATTTGGATTTTACTCTTGAGCAGGGGGTAAAATTAAATGTTTTTTTTGATCATACTGAAGAAGAATCCCATTATTTTATTTTGCAAATTCAATACGCCCGGGCAGGAAGTCGCGAGTTGAAGTTACATTTTGAAAAACAGATGAAAATGATAACTGATAATCGTCATGTTTTAACAAAGAGATTAAAACCTCAAAACACTTTAAATGAAAACTTTAAGCATATTTATTATAGCACTTGGTACTATGCTGCTATTCATATTATGCTTACCATCCCTCAGTATTGTACTGTTGACTCTATAGTAACTGCTCTTAGTTTACCACGCCCATTAATTGTCAAGGTATTGGATTTCCTCGTAACCTGCGGACTTGCTGTTCAAGACAATGGCATCTATAAAAACGGAATTTCTAACATACATCTCACCAGCGAATCGCCTCATATTCAACGTCATCATACTAATTTGCGAAACCAAGCAATTCAATCTATCGACAAAAACTTACCAGATGATTTACATTATTCGAGTTTTATATCTTTAGCCAAAGAAGATGTTATAAAAATTCGAGAATTACTAATTCAAACAATTGAAGAATATCGTAAGGTCGTTAAAAATTCTCCTCCAGAAGAACTACACGGTATTTGCATTGATTTTTTTAAATTGCTTTAATAAGGATTAGAATCTAAACATATAAATAATCAGATCATCTCCCACACTATAGAAATCCTTGAGTCTAGCTTCTTCAACCAATCTGATATTTTCGTAAAAAGATCTGGTGGATACGTAATTATCTTTTCCAGAAGTTTCTATGCGAACCATACGGGCATTTTTCTGTTTTAAAACCACATTCATTTCATTAAAAAGTATTCTAGCAAGTCCCTTGCGTTGATGTTGGTCAGCGGTTCCCACCCAATACATATCATAGGTCCCATAGGTCATGGGGGTTGGGCCAAAACAAATAAAACTGGAAAGACTGCCATCATTTTCAAAGGTGCCCAAGAAATGGTAATCACTTGATGGACTGGTATCTTCTAATAACTCAAGGGCCACAGCTCGCTCATCAGAAGTGAAAAGCGAGATGTCTTCTAATAATTTGACTAGCTTTGCTTTATCAGCAATTTTAATTGGTCGTATATTCATAATTTAAATTGGTTGAAGCCATTGAAGGAAACATAAAAGGCGATGTACTTTCGCTGACGGGAGCCTTTTGAGGAGTATGGGCCTTTTTAACAATATTAGTGATAATTTTTTCGTAGGAGATGTTTCTAAAACCAAAGGCCTTGGAAAAACCTGAAGTAGGGTCGAGGTCGCAGTTTGGATTAACATCAATTATATAAGGAACACCCTGATCTGAAACCCGGAAGTCTAGTCTGGCATAAGAATTAATTCCCAGTACCTCGCAGGCCCGTTTAGCTGATTCCAGAATTTTCTTTTTATATTTATTTTGCAAAGAAGTGATGATGCTGGGAGTGGTGTGAAATTCGTCAGTATCTTCACACCATTTGGAGGCATAATTCAAAATTCTTGGTTTTTCAGTATTGAGGTTGGAAAAATCTATTTCCGTAAAACCAAATAGGCTTTTACTGATATCAAGCACCGCTAGGTTGATTTCTCTTCCCTCTATATATTCTTGAACAATGACTCCAGATTTGGTTGATTTTAGTAATTCACAAACTTTGTTATGAAGTTCTTCCTTGGATTTAACCACCGAGCTAAAATCAATACCAGTGGATCCGTCTTCGGCATTGGGTTTTACAATATATTTTTCATGAGTTTTAAAGGGGTCTGAAATGGTTTCTAAGTCTCTTTCTTCTTTAATATAAAAACAATCGGGGACAGTTACGCCTACACTTTTAAGTAAAGTCGAGCAACGGAATTTATCCAGGCAATTGGCCAAAGGTTTGGTTTTGTTGCCGGTAAATTTGCAAGATCCATTTTCCAGGATTTTTATAATTTCAATCTCCATGTTGGGATCACTATCAAGCGATTCGCAAAGATTAAAAATGATGCCATGGTTAGGTGTTTTAGCGATGGTGTGAATTTCTTCTAGTTTGGTGACTGGGTAAATTTGAACATCAGGGAAACCGGCATTTTTTAAAGTATTTTGGATGTGGTGGGCGACGATTTTGACGCCTGCTCTGGCAGAAATGCCAGACAGATAATTATCCTCCTGACTAGGAGGCTCTTCGGAACAAACAGTTTCTAGTTCCGGAAAATCATTATTGTGAATAATTAAAACTTTTTCAGATTTTTGGTTGCGCATTTTTTCTCCCTTAATTAACCATATCATTGTAAAGACTATTTTTAAAAGTATTATATTTGGTCATGATCTGTTTAACATCGTCAAGTGGTAACGCTGGACTAAAGTGATTATTAATCCCATACATGTCTTCTCCCATACATAGGGCATTTATGATAGCTTCCTGAGTTGCCTCAATTATGGAACTGTAGAAGAGATTCATTTTTTTATCCGGGATGGATTTAATTCTGTCCAAACTGTCACGGTTATCACGGTGGGTTTTGTTGGCAGTCGAAAAGGCCAAGATAATTTCCCCACTACCGTGGGCAGCATACGATCCAACTTTTCCGATACCAAGCGCAGCTCGCTTACATAAACGGTTTAGCTGATGGGAGGACATAGGACAGTCAGTGGCAATAACCGCAATTATACTGCCATAATTATCTTTTCTCGATGAGATATCCTTGTACTTAGTGGCAAGCAGTTCACCAATCGGAAAACCATCGATTCTCAAATCTTTGCGATCACCAAAATTGCTACAAACTAAAATCCCCATGGTGTAAAACGAGTTTCCCATGGAAATTTTGCGTGAAGATGTCCCGATACCACCTTTAAAATCGCAGGTGATCATGCCAGTTCCGCCTCCGACATTTCCT
>Ga0208375_1002051_pt1 | contig 19931 bp, 22 predicted proteins | sample RifOxyD1_FD_184038 | JGI IMG/M metagenome (GOLD analysis project Ga0208375, IMG submission 184038) | Soil microbial communities from Rifle, Colorado - Rifle Oxygen_injection D1 (SPAdes) | ecosystem: Environmental > Terrestrial > Deep subsurface > Rock core/Sediment | place: Rifle, Colorado... | reverse complement strand
AATGATAAAAAAGAAAAATTTGGCATTTACACTTATTGAGCTTTTGGTAGTTATTTCCGTTATTGGAATTTTAGCCGCCCTTTCTTTGGCTTCGTTTTCAACCGCACAAAAACAAGCCAAAGACACCCAAAGGAAAAGCGACCTTAAGCAGTATCAAAACTCACTGGAAAGTTATGCAAATAAAAACTCTGGGCTTTATCCTTCAAGAACAACATCAGGAGGTGCCACAACTTCGGTAATTTGTACAGATCTTGGTTTAACCGGATGTCCGGAAGATCCAAAATACTCCTCCTCTGACCCAAGCTGGGCATATAAATATCAATCGGATGGAACAAATCTGGGGACCGCCACCGCTACAAAATTTGTTTTGTGGGGGAAACTTGAAAGCTCGACGAATTATTGGGTGGTTTGTTCAAGCGGAAAGTCCGGAACGAAAGCCCAAACCGGTTGGGTTAATCCCACATCAGGAGCTTGTCCGCTGCCATGAAACTACAATACCTAAATAGAAAAAACGGTTTAAAGGGTTTTACCTTAATTGAACTTTTGGTTGTTGTGTCTGTTATTGGGGTTTTGATAGGCCTTTCCATTTTTGGATTGCAGGGCGCAAGAGAATCCTCAAGAGATGCCAAAAGGAAGGCGGATTTGGAGCTAATCAGAAGTGGATTGGAGATTTACAAGGCGGATTGTGGAGGTTACCCTCTAACTGCCCAGGTGGTTGGAGGCTCGACCTTAACAGGAGCCGCAGGGATTTCCGGCTGTGCGGGAAATACTTACATTTCTCAAATTCCGGTTGATCCTGTTTCTTCCACACGTTCCTATTCATACACCTCCGCAGCCGGTACCACTTATACTCTTTGTGCCGCCCTGGAACAAACCCCTTCCCCCACTATGGCCCCAACCCCTGCCTGCGGCAGTTGCGTGACAAGTTGCAATTATAGAGTTGTAAACCCTTAACCATGAAATGGAAACATCAAGCCAAAATATTCAAATCTCAAAAAACGCCTCACTTAAATAAGGCATACACCCTAATTGAAATTCTCGTATCCTTAACCATTATTGGTCTGCTTTTTGGTTTTGGGTATGTGAGTTTTCGGGACTTTTCAAGGCGCCAAGCCACTGCCGGAGCGGCAAAACTTATTCAGGGAGATTTAAGAATTGCCCAAACCAATGCAATTAGCGGTAAAAAGCCGGACGATGTGGCATGCAATGCCCCTAAAACACTGGACAGCTATGGTTTTAGAGTGGTCTCATCATCTGAATACAGAATCGAGGCTAATTGTGAGGGAACCGTAGTAATAGTAAAAGATGTAAACTTAACAGACGGAATTATTATTTCAACCCCCTCCCCCAACCCCCTTTTATTTAAAATCTTAGGTCAAGGAACAAATGTGGCGGCAAGTGCTTGGGTGTTAAACATTACCCAGGACCTCACAAGTAATCAAACAAGTATTACTGTAACCAGCGGAGGAGAAATAAAATGACAAACAAAAACTCCTATTCTAAAGGACAATCCCTTTTCGAACTGGTTGTGGCAATCGCGGTTAGCGCTCTGATAATTGTTGCTATGGTTTCTTTGACAACAAATTCAATCCGCAACTCAAGCTATTCCAGAAATAAAACCCAGGCCGTTACGTTTTCCCAACAGGCAGTAGAATGGCTGAGAGGAGAAAGAGACAACGACACTGAAGACTTTATATATCATTCCATTACCCCCGCATGGTGCCTTCCTTCATTGGAATGGAGCATTCCGGCTTCAAATCCGGTTGCGGACTGTACCGCTAAAATATCGGGAACTGTTTTTAGCCGCTGGGTTACTTTTGATACTACCCTGCAAAGTGGGAAAACGGTAGTTGAAGCCAGTGTCGTGGTTACTTGGAGCGATGCCGAGGGTCTGCATGAAATTAGAAATTCAACAATTTTAACCGATTGGAGGCAAAGATAATGAAAAGAAAAAATATAATACAAAAAGGAATGTCCCTTCTCGAAGTTTTAATAGTTGTTACTATTTTTGCCGTTTTGGGCGTCCTTGTCACCCAATCAATTATTTTAACTTTAATCGGATCTCAAAAAAGCGAAGCCATTATTCGGGCCAGGGAAAACTTGGACTACTCTCTAAGTATAATTGAAAGACAAATCAGAAACGCAAATTCAATCACTGAGTGTCCGAATTCAGACACAAAAATAATTAACTACACTGACCATAACGGAACATCCTCCTCTTTTTCCTGTGTAAACACAGGGGGAACCAACTCATATATAGCATCCGGTTCCGCAAGTCTGACCAGCAATACAGTCAAAGTGGAAGATTGTACATTTAGTTGTACCCAAAGCTCTTTTGGCCCTCCGCTTATTAGTATTAACTTGACAGTAAAAGACGCTTCAGCCTCGGGGATAAGAAGTGCAAGCGTAACTGCAGAAACAGAAATTTATCTTAGAAATTATTAAGTTTAAACGACCACAACTTTAGTTATCTGTTGGCCCCCCTTTAGTTTTTTAAGCAGTGTCTCTTCGTCTGTTTTTGATAAATTTTCCACAATCATACGAAGAGAAAATGTGGTGCCCTGAGAACTTTCATGGGGGGTATTGATTAAAGGACCGATATTTCCTCCCAGTTCGGTAATGGCTGACGATGTTGAGGTAAAAATTCCCGGAACGTCCAATCCTTCCACCAAAACGGAGGTCAAACCTAAACCATCCTTGGTTATTCCATATTTATCCAAATATTCTTCCAGTAATTTAGGATACATAACTCCGGAACCGACTTTGTAGTAAAGATTTTCTATTGAGTCTTTGCACCCTAATATCGACAGAAGGTCTTTCAAAACAATGCTGTACTTGTCTATTTGACCCAAATCCGCCAGATCAATAAGCCCGCGCTTAAAAATAATTCGACCCACATCTTCCTTTCCCTTAACGACGTCTTTCCATCTGTTTTCATACGATAGCTGTTCGTCTATTTTCTTGACAACCCCAGGAGCGGCAAAATTTTTTACGACGCTTTTAGGGACACGTCTTGATGCAGAACGCTTGATTTCTATTTGGGAGCCATTGGGAATGATTTCGGTTATTTCATGGTACTTTCCATCTACCAGCATATATTCGGCACTGGCTCCCATCTCATTGCTTATTGAATAGGCATAATCAACTCCCGTTGCCCCGGCTCTGAAAAATTTGGCTTCTCTTGTGGGTGTGAAAACCAACTTAAGTGCATATTTGTGCAAATCCCCCCCTCCTTTTTTAAGTAAACTTAATACTCCTTCGCTGTTGTAATTTTCTTTGTCTTCGCTTGTAACCGCCACCTTAATATTTCCTTCCGGAAAACCCAAAGTCAAATGAAGCGCGCTGTAGCCGTTATCGCGTCGGGTAAAGTAAAAATTATCAAATCTGCCCTTGTCCTCAATAGGGTCAAATTCCTGCCACAAAGCACCCAGAGCAATCATTACTCTATTTCTTGTCTCGATCACGCTTTCTCCCTCCTTGATGATTATTCCGAAACGAACAAGATCGTCAATTTTTTCAGGCAAATACTTCCCTCTTTTATCACGAACTCTTAACAAACTGTTTTTCGTTGTTTCCACTCTGGCCTCTATACCATTATCCTGAAGAATTGTATCCAAACGCGACTTTATACCATCTACAAACTCAGGTTTGGTTCTGGGGTCATCATCCCTCATTTTTAAATATTTTTCGTATTCAGAAGGCTCTGTATATTTGAAGGATAAATCTTCCAATTCTCTCATCACTTCCCACATACCCAAAGACTCTGCCAGCTTTGCGTAAAAAAGGGTTTCTCTTGCTTTTGAAACCTGTTTAGTTTGTGGCATATGCATGAGAGTTCTCATATTATGAAGTCTGTCCGCAAGCTTAATAATTCCGACGAGTGGTTCAATATAGCTTGCACTGTTAACTTTTTGAAGAGTTTCCCGATCAAGTTCCTCTTTGTTTAAACTCCCCCTTTCAGATCTAAGTTGGGTTACTCCCTCGATCCACAAAGAAATGCGGCTACCAAATTCGGTTTCAATTGTGGGGATTCCAATGTCTTTAGAATCTTCAACAGTATCATGAAGCAATCCTGCCGCAATAATTTTAGTATCAGAAATCCCCCACTCTTGATAGAGAATACGTGCAACCTCAACGCAATGGGTAAAATAAGGAATTCCCTCGGCCCTTGTTTGTCCTTCATGGGCCTTTTGAGTTATATTGTAAGCCTTTGTTAAAATCGGAGAATTAGCAATTAACTCCTCCAATTTTATGGCAGAAACAGATTCAACCAGGCTTTTTTCAATCTCTTTATTCATCTTAAATTGCAATTATACCACCCTGTTGCTAAACTGGGTGTATGGCAAGGAAATTTCAATCGGGCCAAGCTTTGGTTCTTGTACTTCTTTCCCTTTCCGTTGTTTTAACTCTTGTTCTTTTCATTCTTTCCCGATCAATAACCGATATATCGGTTTCTTCTACCCAGGAAGAATCAATCCGGGCTTTTTCGGCAGCTGAGGCAGGAATAGAAAGATCTTTAATAGTTGGAACAGGCTTTTCCTCAACAGATATAGGCAATGCCAGTTATACGACAAGTGTTACCGATTTTGCTTTGGGCGGCTATGACATTTCCTATCCTTCTCCCCTTATTGTTGGGGAAGTAGCCACCACATGGTTTACGTCACATGATACGGACGGTAATTTGACATGTTCAGCCTTGCCTTGTTTTACAGGAGACAGAATGAAAGTTTGTTGGGGAAATCCGGGTACGGGGAACTCGTCAGCCACAACTCCGGCAATTGAAATAAGCGTTTTTTATGAAAGCCCAGTGGGAAGCATCGCCAACGTTAGAGTTGCAAGGGCATTGATCGATCCAAATTCTGCAAGAAGAGGGGGAAATGCCAATATTTTGGCACATGACGCCGGAACTTGTACAATCGGAGCTCAGACATACCAATTCCAAAAAACTTTAACTTTTTCCTCCCTGGGTATTCCTTCATCAACTTATCAGAACAATGGCGGATTACAGCTTTCCAAAATAAAAATGCTTTACAATTCGGACCAACCCCATCTTTTAGGTGTTAGTGTAAATTCCTCGGGTGACACTCTTCCTTCTCAGGGGCAGCAAATCGATTCAAGAGGTGTTGCGGGGGATAGCAACCGAAGAATTGTTGTATACCAAAGCTATGCGGAAAATCCATTTTTTGGCAGCTCCATAGTTACTCCGGCAGGGATTACAAAATAAGGCCATCTAGGCTTCCTGAAAAACCCCAGCTAGTGGAAAAGCCTGCAGAAAAAAGGGAAGCAATATGTATTTTATATTTTACTTTACGGGGCCACTTCCTGCCAGTTGATGGACCGAGCACCGAGTTTTGAGGGATATAGAAGTTCAAGGTCGGGAGCATACTCAAAAAGCTCTGCGGCTGTGGTATTGTTGGAATTTCCCAAATGCCTTTGAAGATTAAATCCTCCGTAGGAAACAACAGAACCTCTTATCCAGAGTTGTGAATCAGTCTCGGTTCCCGTTGTTCCTGTTGAAAATTGTCCGTCTGCAACATAAATCCCTTCAAGGTTTGCACCGGCTCCTCCCCCTACCCCACTGTCTACAATTATGTTTCCTTTGGTTCCGCCCGAGTTAACACCTGCTATCAACATAAAAAAACCGGAACCTTTAGTAAGATTAATTTTGCCTGTCAGATAGGTATCTGCTCCCTTAACTATCAAAATAACTTTTTTGCTTCCTATGTCAATATTCCCGCTAAAAATCAAATCAGCCCCGCCGTTTAGACTGGGATCATACTGATACCAATAGTAACCGTAAATTGGAGTTGGCGGATTGTCAAAATCACTTTGGGTAACGATGGGACCTAATTGACCCAAGGTTCCACTACTTAAAGACACGTCATCAGGAACCGAATTGATAAAGTAGCTTGAATTATATACTTTCGAGGAATTATATACTGAATTAACCAGCCACCCTTTAACCGACACAAGAACAGCCGTTAAATTGGTAGATCCCCCGTAAACAGGAACCCCGGGAAAACCTCCGGCACCGACAGTGTTAAAATAATACCCTGAAGGAACGGTGCTATTCAAATCCCCGTTTGTTACAACATCTCCATCCTTAACTTGCCACCAGGGGGAAACAGTGGTAACTATTATTGTTATGTTATTGGAACATGTAGTTAAACCGTCATTCATGGTTGCAACTGCGTTTATGTTGGAATTACCAACAGAAACACCTGTGGCAGAAGACGTAAATCCACCGGTGGGATTACCGTCTGTTGTGGGGTTTAATGTACTGTGTCCGCCAATTTCACTAAAATCAACTTTGGAAATTGTTCCATTTAACGGTGTGGTATTGGCAGTAAGATTTGATTGACTACCTATCGGAATACTATACGCGGAGGCTGTAAGACTGAGTGTGCAGGAAGGTTTAACTTCCGAACACGAAGCATTTGTACCTCCATCAGAACCGTTACAAGTCCATGTCCAGGTGGTTGCACCACTATTATTGTTAGCACTTGTTCCCGCAGTACAGTTGTAATGAGTAGATGAACAAACACCATTTACAGGTTGTGTTGCACAAGATTCATCATAAACACATTGTGTTCTATTACTACAAGTAGTGGGATTACAAGTCCTACTCTGTCTTTTTTCGTCCGCAGCACAGTCACCATTTCCGCATTCCAACCCAGCATCAACCCAAGCAGTACAAGTACAAGCACAGGAACCAGTTGGTTTACAAACATCATTGGTACAATAATAACAAGGGGATAAACAATTGACATTATCAAAACAAGTTTGTGAATGGCAGTAGCCTTCAATACCAACCTTTGGGCATGGACTAGGCTGATCAATACAGACATACCCCGAACCTAGTTGGCTTGTGCACGTGCTGTCAGTACAACAATATAATGCCGTTACAGTTTTTTGGGATATTAATACTGTTGTCAACAAAATAGAGAACACTCCAAGCAACAATTTAAAGCCACCTAACGTTTTCCTTGTTAATCTATTGAATTGCATTGTTTTTTGTGCCGGTAAAGACCAAAGGTATTTTCCCTATATCTTGTGGAATAATATTTGTTGTTACCCAACTGTGTAGTATATCAGCCAGAGTATTTCCTAATGTGAGGTTTGTAAAATACCATTTACAATAGGCCTCCCTCCCGGCAAGGGTAACTTTACAAACATCGAGGCTTTCGATTTGCAGAATAGGAGACAAAAAATAATCAGTGTCAGCTGAAGTTAATACTTGAAAGTAACTTGAAGTAGTGCCATTTATCAATGCCAATTTTTCGGGAATAACAAATGGAATATATGCTGTGGACCCATCTAAATTTAACCATTTCTGAACCATGACAACATAGGGTTCTCCTTCCAGAATAGTTTTGTAGAAAGTTACAAAACGGAAAGGCCTAAATTTGCTGGATTGATATTTGTTGGCAACATAATTATCGGAGCTGATTTCTAAGTATGTAATACCGATAAGATCAGGTTTTGTAACCGTAAACTGGCTGACCGGCATAGAGGAAGTTGGAAGTTGGGGCAATTGCCCATTTTTATCCTCATTTTCAAGATTGTTTAGCATCGCGCCGGAAGTAATATCTTCCCATGAAATATTTGGGAATAGTTCCGGGTTGATGACACTTTCTTGCGTTATTGTTGACAACGGATTTAAATTGGATTTTTGAATACTAAGTAAATAAATGACAACCAGTCCAAGGGTTATTAATAAAACAAGAGAAAAAACAACAAGCACACTTTTATTCATAGGCGCAGTGAAACCATTATTGCATTATTTTCTGGTGTTGTGAAGTGTAAGTGTTAATTGTCATACCAGTTAGCAGTAATTGGGGCAATAGGAATGAAGGGAACTTTCTGACCACTCTCGGTATAGTAGTTTGACAAATTACCTGTACTGCTCCACCGATTATAAAATTCTTGATTGTAAACCAGTTTGGGGTTATTGAAATACCAATCACAAAAAGCACTATCAGCCTTGCCATCGTAAGTGATAATATAATACCCCCCACAGCCCTTATAGTCTTTGGCATCTTCAATACCAAACTTATTTGAAAAATATACACCCACTGGGAATCTGGAGGGGTTATTAAAGCCAAAAAAATTAAGTTCAAGTGGAATAAGTTTTGGGTTTGTGTCCAACTGTTTATAAATAAAACCCTCAAAACCACTTGTGCCATCGCTATTCAACCATTTTTTTAACACCAAAAAAGCATGCTCCCCACGATATTCCGTTTCCCAAATCCCTGCCAGAATAAAAGGGAGTTTTTCCAAGTGGTCTTTATATTTATAACCATCTACTATAGTATAAATTGATATTACACCATACTCATTTAAAAATAGGTCATAAGGGTTAAATAATTTAATCGATTTAATGGGTGTGGCAGTATCTGGTACCTCTGGGAAGTTCCCGGCAGCTTCTTGATCCAATACCCACTGAGCAAATTCCGTCGAAGTTAAATATTCAAACGATTTGGTTGGAAATATTTCTGGGTTTGAAAGATCCCAAACTATTTCTGATCCTTCCAAAGACTTAAATTTATTTTCTGAGAAATCATAGAGCATAAGGGCTTCCCCTTCCAGAGTTGTTACTTTTGCCCCTCCATTAGTGAAAACTACTTTTTGATCAGATTGGGGGTTGCCATTCTGATCAACATAATACCAAGCATCAACAACCTCTTTATTCATCAAACGCTGATCAACATACCCTTTTGTGGGACTGAACCAGGCGATTGCTTTACCATCTTTACTAACTAAGTAAAGATAAAAATTATTATCCGTTCCGGGCAATACCTTTATTTGAAAATCTTTAAATTCTTTGGGTATCGTAACTTCCCCCTCTACAAAATCATCAGAAGGAGGGATGTCCGGCCTTGCACCCAATAAACTGCTTGCTCTATCTGCCAACCAGAGAAACATTCTTGATCCATCGCTTTCCGTTTTTATAGCCAAGGACATTGTTTCTGTGCCGTCAACACTGACAGATTGAACAACATCTATATTGTTTGCCTTTGCTTGTAAATCTATTTGTGCAACAAAGGTCTCGTAAGTAGAATATTTCTTCTCATTAATTGTCACACCTTCATGTGCCAGTAAAACATATCTTGCACGGTTAAAACCAGCCTCAAGTGGATTTGCTTCTGGTAATGGCCCGCCTGATCCGGTTTCTATATAAACGGGGGGATTAGTGGGGGGGCTAAAAGTGGTGGTTTCGGTTGATGCCTGTGGAGTTTCTACAACATCTTTGATTTCTGGGGTTGCGGTAACTGTAACTGTAGGAAAAGATGTCTCTGTTGCAGATGGGTTTGTAGTTACAATAGGCACTTCAGTAGAAGTTGCTGTTGCGGTTTGACAGGCACTAGCTAGGGTGGCTATTGCAAGACCTTCGGCCACCAAAGCTTTGGGATTAAAATTAACCTTGAGAGAATTGTTTTTTGAAATCTTAACACTAGTGCCACGAACACGAACTTCTGGGTTCATGTTTTTTAAGTTGTGTGCAAATTTGGTTTGTGCTACGTTTTCTGCAACATCTGCGGCTTTTCCTGCCACTTTTCTTGTTTCTGGATCAACCACACCATTCATTCCTTCTAAAAGCCTTAGATATGCAATGGTCTCTTCTGGGCGCCAAAGATTGGGGTTGTAGCGTGATTCTTGGAGTTTGTCTCTAAGTTGCCCCACAGTTTCTGTTTTGTCTGCAAGGTCTCTGTAACCCTTTTTGAATACTTTTTCGGGATAGACAATTCCATACTTTTTGTCTCCTCCAAAACCAAGCGCCTCGGCCAGAACTAAATTTTGCTCTATTCTGTCTGAATCCAACCTGTCTTTTTGAGACAAAAATTCCTTTGCTGAGAGTTTCCCGCCCACCACTTCCCTTTGGTTTTCCTTATTCATAGTATCCTTCATGTAAAAACAAGTATATTATAGGTTTTTTAATCGGTCTAATCAAATACAATAAAGATTATATCAAAACATACGAAATCTTTATAGGTTTTAATAACCATCTTCTTATCCAAATTTAGGTTTATGTTGACCTAACCCCCTGGATGTTGTTAAATGAGTGTATATCCTGCCATGGTTGGAATAGATATAGGAAGTAAAACCATTAAAATAGTTGAAATTGATAAACAAGGAGCAAGTTTCTCCTTAGCTGCTTCAGGTGTAGTTGGATATTCCGGGGTAACGATAGACAAGATGAGTGATGAAAAAGAAATGTCTTCCTTGGGTCAGATTGTTAAAAAACTACATGCTCAGGCCGGGGTTTCAACCAAGGACGTGGTACTCTCAATTCCCGAGCCATTGGTTTTTACCCGTACAATCAAATTTCCCCTTTTGACTGACACGGAAATAGCCTCTGCCGTTAAGTGGGAATCTGAACAGTACATTCCAATTCCTATTAATGAAGCTATTATTCAGCACACAATTTTATCCAGAAACGAGAAAACCTCCCCCCCTGAAGTTTTGGTTCTTCTTGTGGCGGCCCCCAAAGCGGTAGTGGAAAAATATGTTAAGGTGGTCCAGCTTGCAGGTTTAAATACGGTAGCCGTTGAAACAGAATTAATTGCCCTTACAAGAGCTTTATCCCCTCCCGATAAAACAGTTTTGTTGGTTGATCTTGGAGCCTCTTCAACAAATATTGCAATCTCCAAAATGGGTCTTTTGTCTTTCTCAAGATCCATCTCAATCGCAGGAGATGCTTTTACAAGAGCTGTTTCCCAAGGCTTGGGAGTTACCCCCCTGCAAGCTGAAGAATACAAAAAAACCTACGGACTAACCGAGGGGCAGCTTGAAGGGAAAGTCAAAGGAGTAATTGATCCTGTTTTAAGGCTGGTGGTAGATGAAATTAAAAAAGCCATTAGCTATTATATAACCGAGGAAAAAGGAGAAACCCCCACTGCCCTCATTGTTACCGGTGGAACCAGTGTCATTCCGGAAATGTTTACCACTTTAACAAAACTTGTGGGAATGGAGGTTTTGGTGGGAAATCCTTTTGCAAAAATCAGAGTCGATGCACAAACGGCCAAAAAACTAGCTCCATACGCTTCCCTTTATGGCGTGGCAGTGGGGCTTGCCTTAAGAGACTAAAATGTCAGTTAAACTTAATCTTCTACCACCTGAATTAGCCGTAAGTAAGAATCTTTCGAAACTTCTTAAAATTATTAAAGCCTTGGGTGTAATAGGGATGGCCGCATTTGTAGTTTTTGCAATCGGTGTGGGAGCTTTTTTTGTTTTGGGAACCATCAAACTAAACAATCTTAATTCCAGTGTAGCCTCCTTAAAAAAGGAAGTTACGGCTCAACAGGCCAGTGAACAACAAATTGTTCTGGTTAAGGATAGATTGACAAAAATCAGCAAGATACTAAATTCCCCCGATTCTCTTCCAAATCTTGTAGTCATAGAGCCCTTTTTAGGCACTTTATCCCAGAGCACCTCAATTAATCAGTTGACCATAGGAAGCGACTCTATCGGCCTTTCTTTGGGTATAAAAACAAATTCCGATCTGACATCCTTTTTGGGTGCTCTGCAATCGTCGGATGTATTTAAAAAGGTTGAAATGACATCTTTCAGTTTGAGTCCTTCCTCAGGCTACGCAATTGAGATAAAAGCAGATACAAAATAGATATGAAAAAATCAATAAACAAACTACCGGAAAACATCAGACAAAGCTTAATAGCAACACTTCCTTTTGTGGTTACTTTATTTCTTTTTATCCTTGTAGGAAAATTTGGAATTTCAAAAGTGGTAAGTATAAGGACGGAATCGGCCAAAGCCGAAAAAATTCAAACTGTTTTAACTCAGAAATTAACACTTTTGCAAACATTATCACCCACAATCGGACAGCAGGCAAATATAACCACTCAAGCTTTACCATCCGAAAATCCTGCTCTTGCGGCCGTATTACAATTAAAATTGCTGGCCAGCACCAATTCTGTGGTTATTTCTTCAATTAAATCCGGTGCCGGTTCTTTGGCTTCCTCCGGGTTTCATGAAGTAAGTATAAACTTTGTGATTGACGGAAACAGGGATCAGGTGTTTAATTTTTTGAGAGGCATTGCCGGTGTTTCCCCCATAATGACTGTCGGTAAAATCAGAATCTCCGAATCTTTAGGGGCTTCACGGGCCGAAGTTGGGGTGACAACTTATTGGGTGGATTTACCCAAAACCCTGCCTTCCGTTACGAGTCCTGTATCTGATTTTACTGCGGGAGAAAAAGGGATTCTTACCAAAATTGCCGGCTTGACCCAGCCTACTTATCAACAACTTGTTCCTTCCGAAGGGGACATTAATCCTGAACCTTTTGGAGAACAAACTCCTTAATTATTCAACGTTAATAGAAACTGCAGTTTTTTCAAGAGTGGCCCGCACTTTGAGGATATTTCTTAAGGATTTAATCATGTGCCCGCCTTTTCCAATAATAAGCCCGATGTTTTCGGGAGCGGTTTTGATGGTATAAAGAATCCTTCCACCGTCTTCCGCTTCCACTATTTCAAACTTTTCCTCTCCCAGAAGACCCTTAAGTAAAAATTCCAGTAGTTCTTTCATAAATTCACTTTTCCAAAAGCTTTTTAACAGTTAGACTGATTTGAGAACCTTTGGCCACCCAAGCTTTAACTTTTTCTCTGTCCACCTTAAGTTCTTTTTTGGCCGGGTTATAAGTACCAATCAGATCTAAATATTTTCCTGTTGCCTTTTTGCCCGAATCCACAGCAACAATTCTGTAAAACGGAGCTTTTTTACGGCCAAATCTGGATAGTCTTATTGTTACCATACGGAAGCTATTGTACCTTTTTTGCCAAGACCTTACAAGCAGCGTCCTGCTCGGCACTGCTTTTACTTTTCCCCTGTCCCCTGCCCCACGATTCCCCGTCCACCAACACTTCTATTACAAATTTTTTGTCATGGTCCGGCCCCGACTCCTCCACGACTTGGTATTTGGGGGTTGAAAGTCCTTTTGATTGAACCAGCTCCTGAAGACGGCTTTTGGCGTCTTTAAGAGGTTGTGTGGACTTTTGGTCTACCTGAGTAAGAAGATTTTGCTTAATAAATTTTTCCGCAAAACTTAGGCCTCTGTCGATAAATATTGCCCCGATAATAGCTTCAACTGTGTCTGCAAGAAGTGAAGAATTTGTCCTGCCTCCCCCGTCCTCCTCTCCCTTTGAAAGAAAAAGCAATGAACCCAGATCGAGTTTTTTGGCAACCTGAGCAAGAGCTATGGTATTAACAAGGTTCGCTCTAAGCGCCGTTAGGTATCCTTCTTCTTCGTTTGGAAATTGAGTAAAAATTTCTTTTGAAACCACGTATTCCAAGATCGCGTCTCCCAAAAATTCCAAGCGTTCATTTGAAGACCTTTGTCCTTTGTGTTCGTTCACCCACGAACGGTGGGTAAGAGCCAAATCAAAGAGAGATTTATCCTTAAATTCATTTTTAACAGTCTGCATTTTTTTCATAATTTATTCGTTTAAAGCTTCAATCAGATCCAGGAATGTTTCTATCCCCGCTAAGTCAACTTTGTTGGTTTCAAGTCCCATTCTGGTTAAAATAGCCATAAAATCCCCCAGATCGCTTGCCTTCATGTGCAAATCCTCAGTTAAGATTGAATCTTCTTCAATATCTCCTGTTTCAACGCCCAAAAAATTGGAAAGTTCCAGCCTCACATCTTCTTTAATTTTATTAAATTCATTATCCATTTTATTTTTCCTCGGGCATTTCCTTTTCTTCAGCCCTTTTGCCTTTTGGTTCTTCCTTGTATATTGTACCTAAAACTCCGTTAACAAAAGAAGACGAAGATTCCCCACCAAACTCCTTGGCAAGCTCCACCGCTTCGTCAATTACCACTTTGGGAGGAGTATCCTCGTTTTCCAGCTCATATACCGCCAGCCGGAGAATTGCCAAGTCGACCCTGTTGAGTTTGTCCACGGGCCACTGGGGTGCGGACTTTTTAATAAGTTCGTCAATTTTTTCCTTTTGAAGATTAACCTTTTTAACCAATTCGGGTTCCTCGACCTGTTTGGCGAAAGCCTGGGCAAAAAGACTCTGCACAGCCTCCCTGCGCCTTAAATGCCTGGGATCGGTTGATGTTTTCATAGGATAAGTATAGGGGGATGGGAACTTTGTGGCAAGAAGAGATATAGGTAAAGTTTATTTATAAAAGCCACAGGAAGGACAGGCCCTGTGGGATTCTTTCAGTTTGCCGCAGTTGGTGCATTTCACCAGGCTGCCAAGGCTTATCTTTTTTTGGCCGCCTCGCCTGATAGCACTTCTGCTTCTTGTATGTTTACGCTTTGGAAGTGGTGTCATATATAAGTAGCAATTTTACATCAAATGGGAGTACCTGCGCAATCACCTTAATTTAAAGGTGGCTTGAGTCGTTCCAGCTAATTATTCCCCAGCCTCTGCCTTTAACATATTCGCAGACGGAAATTCCGGTATTTGTAGCCCAAAAGCCGTACCTTATATCAGAAAAGATTTGTGCAGTCAGTCTTTTTCCGAATACCATCTTGGAAATTATTGCTTTAATCATTGAGGCGTGAGACACACAAAGCACGTTTTCTTTTTGATGCTCATCAAGAAGGTGTTCAACTACAATTCCGGCTCTTTTTTCAATTTCTTCATATGTTTCTTCATCAGAATATCTCCACCCTTTCTTGGAGAAATTTTTTCTGATTAAATCCCTGATTTCAACGGATTTAGGGTCCCAAACATGTCTTTTTTGGATTTCGGAAGGTGTTTTTAGTTCAATAAGCTCTTCCCAATACTCAATGGGTGCTCCGGTAAACTCAGAAATAATTTTTGCTGTTTGTTTGGTTCTTTTGTGGGTGCTGGAAAAAATAACATTGATTTTTTGATTTTTAAGTCTTTTGGCAACAGACTCAGCCTGGGCAATACCTCTATCAGAAAGAGGTGTGTCTTCTGTTTGGTGGACCATGGCTTTGTTGCCAACACTCTCTCCGTGTCTTACAAAATAAACTTTCATACCAGAAATTATACCACTATTTCAGGCAAGGTTAGCTTCAGTATCAATCAGATTTTTGATACGCGGATATTTTTTGGGGTCTTCGATAACGTCAAAAGCCACATCTTTAGCCTTTTTAATTAACTCAAAGTTATTCCAGGAGGCAACTTTTAATTCCGGAAAACCGCTTTGAGCATAGCCAAAAATTTCCCCTGGGCCCCGGAGCTTTAAATCAAGTTCTGCAAGCTCAAAACCCGAGTACATTGTTTCCATGGCTCTTAACCTTTTTGAATACTTAATATTACTGAAAAGAAGGCAATAGGACTTAAGATCACTTCTTCCCACCCTGCCTCTAAGTTGGTGAAGTTGTGCCAAACCAAACCTTTCCGCAGCCTCAATTACCATGATTGTTGCACCAGGAATATCAATTCCGACCTCCACTACCGGGGTGGTAACTAAAATATTTGCCTTTCCACTTCGAAATTCACTCAGAACATTATCTTTCTCTATTGGCTTAAGTCTTCCGTGCAACAAGCCCAATTTTTGATTCTTAAAAATAGATTTAAGCTTAAGAAACTCTGAAGTAACAGACTTTATATCTTCCATGGTTTCTGATGAGGAATCCTCAATCAAGGGGCAAACAATAAAAACTTGGGAACCGTTTTTAGTAATTTGACCCCTAATCCAATCATAAGATTTGGCGCGTTTTGCCTCCGGAACAACCCAGGTGGTTACTTTTAGTCTCCCCATAGGCATTTCGGTTAAAACAGACAAATCAAGGTCCCCATAGGAAGTCAAAGCAATTGTTCTTGGAATGGGGGTTGCGGTCATGGTTAAAACGTGGGGTGTACCCGACTTTTTGACCAGGTGCTTTCTTTGTTCAACTCCGAATCTGTGCTGCTCATCTATAACCACCAATCCAACTTTATCAAAACCAACTTTGTTGTGGATTAGAGCATGGGTTCCGATAAAAACATCCTGCCTTCCCAGGTCGGACTTTTTAATATTGGAAGTAACTAAAGAAATTCTAATTCCAAAAGGTGTTAATAACTTTTTAAGAGTTTCATAGTGCTGCGTTGCCAGGATTTGGGTTGGAGCCATAATAACTGTTTGGGATCCGTTAAGAAACACCCCAAAAGAGGCAGCTGCAGCAACTACCGTTTTCCCGCTTCCCACATCCCCTTCCAAAAGCCTGTTCATGGGATAGTCTTTATTCAAATCTTCTACAATCTCTTTTATAGCAACATTTTGAGACCCGGTCAGTTTAAAAGGGAGACTATCAATAAATTGTTTTAATGAAGAACCGGTTATTATTAGTTTATTGGAAACTGTATTTTTCTTCCAATTAATTTTCCTGTGCAAGCTTTTTAATTCAAGCTTAAGAAGTTCATTAAAAGCCAATCTCTCGCGCCCCACTTCAGCCTCTTTCAAGTTTTTTGGGAAATGAACCTTTTCTATCGCTTCTTTAAATCCGACCAAGTTGGAATTTATCAAAACCTTACTTGGTAAAAATTCAGCCTTATCCAAATCAATATTATTGAAGGCTCCAAGCATAAGAGTTCTAATCCATTTAGAAGAAAAACCCGAAGTTTCGGGATAAATTGGAACAAGTCGACCTGTGTGAACGGTAGGTTTTTGCATTTCCCCCAGAAGTTCATAATCCGGAGAAGTCAGACAAAGTTTTCTGCTAAAAAAGCCGACCTTTCCGGAAAGAGAAACAGCCCTTCCCGGGTAAAGGGTTTTTACTAAAAAAGGTTGATTAAACCAAACAACGGTAATTTTACCGGTGTCATCTTCCACAGACCCTATTTGCATCTTAAGACCCCTTTTGGAATAAACATTTCTGATAGAAACGATTTTGGCGTGAATTGTGACAATCTCATCCGGGTGGAGTTTATTTATGGTGGTAACTAATGAATAATCAAGGTAACGAGTTGGAACATGATAAAAAAAGTCTTCTAAAGTATTGACCCCTAACTTTTCAAACTTTCGGGAAATAATAGCTCCAACTTTAGGCAGCTCCGTAATTTTTGAAGTTAGATCCATTTAGCACAATCTTACCGTAAGTACAGAAGATATGGAAGAACAGCTCCCGCAAGAAGTGCTACGGTAGCAACAATGACTACAATCGAAAATATTTTCTTGGTTTTTTTGGATATCATTTAATTACTTTTAAAAACGTTCTCCCCCCAACTTTTATTTCATCCCCCACTTTGGGTTTGTAGTTTGTATCTGTCACAGTTTTGCCATTCACATCAACAGCGTTTTGTTTAATTAGTTCCTTGGCACTGCTTACACTTTCCCTGGTGGCAAAAGGAACAATTGTTTTAACCAGAGTTTCCCCTGCTGAAACCTTAATATTAAATTCAGGAGCTTTTTTCTGGAATGTTTTTGTAAAAGTTTCTTGAGCCCTTTCAGCCTGCTTTTTGTCGTAAAACTCAGAAACCAGAGCAAACCCAAGTTCTTTTTTAAGATTTAACGGGTTTTCCCCGGATTTTAATCTTTTTTCAATCTCTTTAATCTTTTCATCTGAAGAGTTTGTTGCGTTTATAAAGTATTGCAAAATTAGATTATCATGAAGAGACATTACTTTACCAAACATTTCATCAGGGGAATCACTAATCCAGATGGCATTTCCCCAGCTTTTGCTCATTTTTCTTCCGTCTGTTCCTTCCAAATACCCCGTAACAATCACAAAAGAATCTTTATCTCTAAGGTCTTTTTGCAGAATACGTCCCGCCTGCATGTTAAATGTTTGGTCAGCTCCCCCTATTTGAATATCGGTATCCAAAAAATAACTGTCATATCCTTGCATCACAGGGTACAAAAACTCATGAAGACCCACTTTTGTGCCTGAGTCAAGCCTTTTTCTGATAAGCTCCCGGCTCACAAAGTCCCCCACTGAAAAGCGTTGACAAAGTTTAACAACATCGGAAAACCCCAATTTTTTGAGCCATTCACTGTTATATCGAACCTTTACCTTTGAAAAATCCAGGATCTTACTAGCCTGTTCTTTATAAGTTTTAAAATTCTCCTGAATTTGTTCGTAGGTTAGGATTGGGCGTTCACTCTCCTTGTCGGATGAATCTCCGATTAGGGCCGTAAAATCCCCGATTAAAAAAGTAATATTATGGCCAAGTTCCACAAACTCTTGAAGCTTTCTAAGAGGAACCCCGTGGCCTATGTGAATTCGGGTTGCGGTAGGATCAATTCCTAAATATACATTTAATTTTTTTCCACTACCAAGCAACTTTTCCAACTCCTTTTTACCTGGAATTATGTTTGTTACACCTCTTGTTATAACTTTTTCAATTTTATCCATATTCTTAATTCTAAATCTTTACCTCCATTCCGTCAAAAGCCAATTTGAATTTAAACCTATTTAAGTACTTTTGTATCAAACGAGGATTTTCGGAATGATTTGTATGGGTAAAAATTACATTTCTATTTATTTTGGCTAAAACCGGCGCACTTTCCTTGATAGAAATGTGCCAATGTCTGGATTGGTTAAGAAAAGTTGAATCAAAGATTATCAAATCCGAATTCTTGGCAATTTCAAGAAAGCTTCTACTTATCTTAGAGATGTCGGTTGCAATCAATATTTGTTTGCCTTGACCAGATATGCCTATGGCGAAGGTTGGAAAATTGGGATCGTGAGTAATTTCTATAAGTTTGACATCAAATCCTTTAATCGAAGAGAATTTGGCCCATCCTTTTTCAAAAATAAAGTTGAACATGTTGTTTGCCTGAATTGCTTCCCTTAGTTTCGGATGAACAAATACGGGAATTCTGAAGGCTTTTCCCGACGCAAGTTCAAACAACCCGGCCGAATGATCCCAATGAAGATGCGAGATAACTATGCCGGCAATATCCTTCAATCTTAAATTATTTCCAATCAATTGTGTGTGAAAATCTGGACCACAATCCACAACCATCTTCCTATTGTTTATTTCAACAAGAATACTACTACGCATTCTAACATTTATATTTGATTTGCAATTAACACATCGGCAATCAACTTGTGGAACTCCCCCATTTGCTGCAGTTCCTAAAAATTTTATTTTCATATTGATAAGTTTGGCCATAAATCAAAAGTCTTTCTGTAAAGATCAATTATTTCTCCAATTTTTACATTTGGACACTCATGACGAATTTTTCGAACTTCAAGGGCCAGCCCCCAAATATTAGGATTTATAATTCCGGAAAATGAATTCACATCGTTCCATCCTATAATTTGTACTCCAGCCCCCTTTTTAATAATTGGACCTATGATTCTCCATTTCCAAAAATACTCCAGATTGTGAGTTGAAAGTCCGGCCAAAAAATTCCAAGGCTGAAAACTTCTTGCTTGTTCGGTTTGAGACACATTTGCAACAAGCACCTTAAAACTGTCAGTTAACCAGTCTAAACCTGAGAGTAAGTCATACTTATCGATATTTGTATTATCAAACTTCTCTGATAAATCATTCGCATTACCAAATAGCGATTTACCGTTATTTAAAAGACCCTTAAATAGTTCCGGTGGTTCGTTTATTTTGGCAAATTCTAATGAAGGATAATGTAGCCAATGAATGGGAATTACCTTTTCCCAATCTGCAGTCCTTGCTAATTCAATTTGAGCTTCTTCTAACCTGATGGTTGATATGATTACCGGGCGCGTGGCCGATAACACAACACTGTCTTCTAATTTCGGATTGAGTTGGGGAACGGTAAGAGATTCTGCAAAATTATTAATTTGCCGACCCAGAACAACAATGGCGTCTAAATCTACTCTTGATGGATCCTCGGGATTCATTACCGTAACTATATCAATATCACTATTTTTCCCTTGGAACTTAAGGGCCGTACTTCCTCCCAAGCAAACCAGTGACAAATCCCTATGTCGGAAAGGATTTTGTTTCACTAAAAGATCAAAGGCAACATCTCTGTTCACCGAGCCATCAACAATCATTCGTTCTGTAAGCATTATTTATTT
>Ga0208375_1002048_pt1 | contig 19941 bp, 23 predicted proteins | sample RifOxyD1_FD_184038 | JGI IMG/M metagenome (GOLD analysis project Ga0208375, IMG submission 184038) | Soil microbial communities from Rifle, Colorado - Rifle Oxygen_injection D1 (SPAdes) | ecosystem: Environmental > Terrestrial > Deep subsurface > Rock core/Sediment | place: Rifle, Colorado... | reverse complement strand
ATTCCTTCCTCTATAAATTCCTGTATTTTTGAAAATCCAAAAGACTTTGCTGGAAATTATATTTTAGTTTCCAATTATTATTATGGAGAGAATTATACTAATTATGCAGGAGGATATTGTGAAAAAGTGAAAAATTGCACAGGGTTTAAGAATGTTGTAATAAAAGATGACAATGTTAAAGCCTGCAGATGTGATAATTTCTGGGGATGTCCTTATAATGGAACAAAGGGACCAAGTTGTGTTGAGAATGTTTTTTCAACTTCTTTCTGGGAAAGAGTGGGTTCTCTAACCTGCACTGGGTGTTCTGCAAATGCCTGCGAGGAGATTATTTACCAAAATTGCACAGACACCGACAGAGGATTGAATTATTATGTTAAAGGAAATTTAATTGATAAAGTGCATAATGCAAATTATGAAGATGGTTGTTCAGGAAATATAACTTTAAAGGAATATTGGTGTGGTGCTGAAGGTTACCAATATGAGTATTATAACTGTTCAAATGGATGTGCTAATGGCGCCTGCATTATGAATCTCTTAATTTCAGTTGCTACATTAAAGGATAATTATTTAGCAGGAGAGCAAATTAATTTGACAGACCCTCCAGAAGAAGAGGTTTTGATTGCTGGATTAAATGATGAAGACTTTGTGGGGGTTGAAGAAGGGGAAGGGATTACAAGTTCTGTTTATAAAAACTATTTTTTTGGCGAGAATATACCTGAGGCAGGACCTGCAGATTTTTCAGAAGAGAAATTTAATGGGTATATAATCCAGTTTGAAAAAGAGCCGGTAATTGTTGAAAAGAAAAGATTGGATGAAACAGCAAGAGGAAATGAGAAATATGTACTGGAGAGAGCAGTTTATAACCCTGTGCGAATCTATAAGCAATTATTTTCAATTATGCCAGAAGATGTAGGGAGAAGAGTGGATGATTATTCTGAAAGTTTAAAAGACGAAAATGAAAAAATCAAAAGGCAAATTGCGGTCTTAGAAAAAAGAGGCAGGATAACTGGAAATGCAGTTTCTGAAAGAGATTCACTTAAAATTGAAAATGAATTTAAGAATACTTTTAATGGAATTTATTTGAATATATCAGAAAAAGAGGCAAAGGAAATCTCTAAAGTTTCAGGGGTTAAAGGAATTTATCCCAATTACGAAGTTTATGCAGTTTTAAATGATTCTGTTCCTTTGATTAATGCAGACGATGTTTGGCAAATAGATGAAGATGGAGGGAATTGTTCTGTTTCAGGAAAAGAATGCTTAACTGGAAAGGGAGTTACTATTGCAATTCTCGATACTGGGGTGGATTACACTCATAAAGATCTTGGAAATTGCAGTGAAACCCAGTTTTTATCCGGAGAATGCAGCAAAGTTTTAGGAGGTTATGATTTTTTTAACAAGGATAATAATCCTGCAGATGACAGCGGTCATGGAACTTATTGTGCTTCAATTGCCGCAGGAAATGGTGCTTTAAAGGGTGTTGCTCCTGATGCAAAACTTTATGCATTCAAAATACTTGATTCTAATAACAAAGGATATGCAAGCCATGTGCTATCTGGACTTGAAAGGACTATTGATTTAGATAATGATGGAAGAATTATGGAAGATGAAAACGATTCTGTGGATATAATCAGCATGAGTTTTGGAGGGTCTGGAAATCCAGATGATGCAATGAGCAAAGCAGTTGATAATGTTGTTAATGCAGGAATTGTTGCTATTGCTTCTGCGGGCAATGACGGACCTTATGAGGAAACAATTGGAAGTCCCGGGACATCAAGAAAAGCAATAACTGTTGGGGCTTCTGATAAATCAAATAAAATAACTTCTTTTTCATCAAGGGGGGGTGTAATTTGGGAGGATTCAGATGGAAATGAACAGGCACTGATAAAGCCAGATGTTGTCGCGCCTGGAGTTGAAATCTGCGCTGCACAATATGATTCTGCATGGAATGATAAAAAATGTCTGGATGATGAGCATATTTCTCTTTTTGGAACTTCAGTAGCAACTCCTCATGTTGCAGGAGCAGTTGCTTTAATCAAACAAGCTCATCCAGATTGGAATCCTGAAGAAATAAAATCTGCACTGAAGAACACTGCTATTAATATCAGAGAGAAGCCAATTGTTCAGGGAGCAGGAAGAATAGATGTTTTAGGGGCAGTTAAATTAGAAAATCCTCCAGAAGAATTCTGGGATTTTGGAATAACAGGTCCTTTAAATTTAATGCACAATTCTTATGATATTTTAAAATTAAAAGGAGTTTTTCCAGAAGATTTTGATTCTCTTGAATTAATGTATTCTAAAGATGGAATTGAATGGTCTAATAGGGGGGTTTCAATTATTGGAGAAAATTATGTGATTGCTGAAATAGATCCAGCATATCTTTCTAAGAATGCAGAATATGAGTTTAATATTACCATTTTTAAGGGAGGCATTGTTAAATCAGACAGCCGGAAATATCTTTTTGATTCTGCTTTGAAAAAAGGTTATCCTATTATTTTTGAGGGAGGATATATGAATTTCCCTGTACTTGAAGATTTAGACGGAGATCTTATTGATGAATTGATTGTTTCCACTTATCCAAATTTCGAAGGGGGAATTTATGTGTTTAAAGAGGATTCTGAATTAATGAAAGGATGGCCAAGGAAGTTTTCTTTCAATACCACTAATCCTCCAATTGGATATCCTTCTGTCGGAGACTTGAATGGAGACGGGTTTAAAGAAATCGTTGCAGTCTCAGGATTTTCAGGAGCAGGGAATTTTTTAGGAGACATTAAAAGTTTTGTTTATGCCTTTGATTTGCACGGAAATATTCTTGAGGGTTTCCCTGTTGAAATTGAATTATCCAAGCCAAATCTCAATTCAGCAATTGCAGATTTAAATCAGGATAAGGAACCTGAGATTATTGTTGCAACAGGAGCCATAGTTGAAAATATCTCAATAAGAGAGATAAAAAATAATAAAGAGATTTATGTAATTAGCAATAAAGGGGAAATAATTAAAAATTGGCCTGTAAAAACCAGCCAGGATTTAAATCCATTTATCGGACCCACAATCACGGATTTAGACAGAGACGGAAATCTTGAAATTCTTGTCGGAACCAAAAATTACACAAATATTCATGGCAATGCAAGCATTGAGGCATTTTATTTTAATGGCTCAGTTGTTTCAGGATTTCCCAAGTCTGTTCTTGGGGAGGTTTCCAGAATGATTGCAGGAGATATTAATTCAGACGGAATTGCAGAATTTTTTGTGAATCATAATCTTTTTTCAAATAGCAGTTTATCTGTTTTTAGTTATAATGATTCTGTTGAAAATTATTGCACAATCAATAAATTAACCAGGACCTCAATAGCAGACATTAATTTAGATTCAAAAAAAGAAATAATTTCTGTTTCAGCAAATTCTTTAGGAATAATGGATTCTTTATGCAATTATTTGCCTGGATGGCCGAAATATATTTCTAAAAACTGGATTGTTACACAGCCTATTGTTGCTGATATTGAAGGAGATTTTTTTAAGGAAATAATTATAATGACTCAGGCAGGAATGTATGCATATGATTCTAATGGTGTTCTGCTGGAAAATTTTCCAAGAAATTTGGATGGTTTAGAAGTTAATTTAGTTGTTGGAAATTTTGATTCAGACCCTTATTCTGAGCTTGTTGCAACCAGTCAAATTAATCTTCAAAAAGGATTTATATATGCTTTTGATTTTGAGGGATTGAGAAGTGAAACTTCTACAGAATGGCCGATGTTCCAGCATGATGCACAGCATACAGGAAATTATGATTTTAACAATGGAACTTTTAACAATTCTTATGAAAGAACTCAATCAAAAATAGTTAATAATGAGAATATAAGCATGAATGGAAATCTTCTTATGGAGCTTCAAAAGAAATTAAATAATAACTGGGCAGATGAAATGGTAGTTACAAATCAAAGTGTAGTTATTCCTGCAAATGGTTTGATTAAACTTGATATTGGAGGGGATTATGGATGGAATTTGAAAAAAGTAAAGGCAGCAGCTTCTGGAGATTACAGAATTTATGTTTTATTTGAATCAAATGGGCAGAAATTTGAAACTGATTGGGAATTTAAAGTGAAATGAAAAGCAAATAAATAATTTTGAGAGAGTTAAATTAATTTATCAGCAATTTTTACTTATACTAAAAGAAAAGTATACCCTAATCCAATCAGGGTAATTATTGCCAGGAAGCTCCATAAAACCAGATTTCCAAAAAAGATTTTATTTCCGTCTAAATTTGAAATAGGAATCATATTAAAAAAAGCAAACCAAATGCTTAGTTTTGCAAAAAGAGGAAATCCTATTAAATAACCAATTATTCCCAAAAATAAATTCGCAAATATGCCTGATGCAGCAATTAAGCCAATATGCTCTTCTGTCATTTCTGAAAATGAGTAAATGCTGTGCCTTTTTGCGGCACGATATACTTTTGCCTTTGTTTCAAAAACCAGGGAAGCCATCCAGACAAATCCATTTATTGGGAAAAAAAGAGCTTTTGAGAGTAAGGGGAAGAATGCACCTGCTGGAAATCCTCTTTCAAAGTGCTGAGATTTTCTGAAACCCCATCTTTTGAACTCCCAGATTCCAATTTCTATTTCAGATTCAAGGAAATATGCAGTTATTTTCTTTACTATGGAATTTATTAAAATCAAAATAAAAACTCCGAGAAGAACATAGAGAAAAATTGTTAAATCAGTAACAAGTGTAATTGAAAACGCAATTATAACTGAAGAAAGAATGATTAAAGCTATTTCTTTTTTGTTTATCATTGTTTTTGTAAGTAAGATTTTTTTATAAACCTTGCCCTCTATTGTCTTATATAAAATATCTTATCCATTATGGAAAAGTATTTAAATAAACTTCCATAGAATTTAGTATGAAAATAAAAAAGATTTCAGAAGTCCTCGGAAAAAGGGTGTTTACTGATTCAGGAGACTTCTTTGGGGAAGTTGAAGAAGCAAACCTTTCTGAAAACAAGATAGATGGATGGAGAATAAGGGTGGGAGGAAGTGTTTTATCCCTGGTTGGAGGGGCAAGAGGGGTTATAATTCCTCATCAGTTTGTAAGATCAATCAGTGATGTTTTTATAATAAGTAAATCAGCTTTACCAAGCCAGGAATCTGGTTTTGAAGAAGTTTCTGAAGAATAAATCAAAGGAGAAAAAGAGGAAATAGATGGCAGATTTAATTTTGCAAAGTCCAATTTTAACAAAATTTGTATATCCTTTTTTTCTTATTTTCTTTATAATTTTTGCAATTCTTGAGAGAACAAAGGTATTTGGAGAAGAGAAAAAACAACTTAATGCACTAATTTCTTTTGTGATTGCATTTATTTTTGTAAGTGCTGTATTTCCAAAAGAGATAGTTACTAACCTGATCCTATTCCTGACTTTGGCAATAGTTATTGTATTTATCGTTTTAATGATTTGGGGATTTATTATGGGAGGAGAGAGCCTTAATGTTTTTAGTAATACTTCTAAAGGATTAAAGTGGGCCATAGGAATTTTGATTATAATTGCTGTTGTAATTGCAGTTATTTGGGCAGCAGGAGTAGATACAGAAGGACTTTTTGGAAAATTATTTAATTCTTCCTGGAGCGAATCTTTTTGGACAAATGTCTTGTTTATTGTAATGGTTGCAATTGCTCTGGCTGTTGTTTTGAATACAGGAAAGGGCAAATAATGCGAAACATATTTAAACAGAATTTAATAATTATATAACATGATAGAGGGGTTGATAAATCTTGCATCTTATGGGTACTTCAGCGGGGGAGGAGGAGCAATAGGAAATTTATTTGCTCAATGGGAAGCTGCCGGAGTTTTTACTTATATGCTTCCTTTTCTTTTAATATTTGCACTGGTTTTTGGATTATTAATGAAGCTTAATATTTTTTCTTCTGGTCAAGAAAAACTTCCTATGAAAGGAATTAATGCAATAATTGCACTTGCTGTTGCTTTAATGTCTTTGCAGTTCAATGTTGTTTCTGTTTTTTTTGCAGAAATTTTCCCTAGATTTGGAATTGCTCTTTCTATAATTCTTATAATATTAATTTTAGGAGGATTATTTATTCCTACAAATAAAACCAGCAATTGGTTTATGGTAACCCTGATAATAATTGTCTTTGGAATTATAATCGTTGTAATTTATGGCTCTATGAATGCACTTGGATGGGGATTTTTTAGTGGAGGAGGATTTTCCTTTTTCTGGAGACAATATGGGGCATTAATTATTTTCCTTATAATAGTAATAGCTGTTATAGCAACAACAACTACAAAGAGGAATCCAGACAGACCAAGGGTTTCTAATGTTCTTTCAAAATTACTGGGAGAAGAGCCATAAGATTTTATTGGGAAAAAAAGAGTTATCATTCACAGCAGTTATAAATTATTAATTTTGTTTATTAGTGCAATAGGTTTATTATGTTCTGAGAGAGTATTTTATGTTTAAGGGTAAATGATAATAGCTTGCTGTTGGAGATAACTATTAGATTATATAACTATTAAGTTTTTTAAATTAAGTCAGAAAGAAGATTAATCACCTCTTTTTGAAAGTTAATTATAATTTTGGCAATAGCTGAACAATAACTTAAGGTTTTATTGGGGTATTAAATTAGTAGAGAAATTTGGGTTAAATGATTTCAGGGGGATATAGAATTTTATATTAAGATAACAAAAAGAGGGGGCTAATTTAATTATTTCTTTTTCTTATGCCCTGTTTCGGCTGAATGATGTTCTGCATGATGCCCCGAATGTATTTCATGAAGCTTTGGGATTATTTTCTCAAAGGAGTTTTCAACCATTTCCATTTCCTTTTTTATTGATTCAAGATTTTTTCCATAAGAGCCTATTTTTTCAAGAATTGCTATCTGAAGTTTATCTATAACTGCTTCTATTCTTTTTATTCTTTCATGATTATTGCTTATTTTTGTTTCAGCAAGAGTTGCAAATTCATTTAATGCCTCTATTTGCTTCTGCTCTTTTTTTATTTTCTCAGAAAAAACCTGCTCTGCAATTTCAATGAGAGTGTCTGTATCATAGACCCCTCCTCCTGCTCCTGTATCTCCATATCCAGCCTGAGGATAATATTCTTCCTGAGAATATTCTCCTGCACCTTCGTATTGCTGAGAGGGCATTTCTTCCATTGGCTGGGGAGCATAAAGATTTTCAGATTGTCCATTGCTGATTTCCTGGGTTTTTGGAACATAGAGGCTTGAAGCTTGAGGGGGCCCTTTCATTACTGGGGGTCCCATGCCTGATTCTTCTGCAGATACAGCATTTTTTATTTTCATTTGATTAAAAGCATCATTGATTGCCCTTGGTGTGGCTCCTTTTTCCTGTAATTGACCGGATATCTCCTGGTCGTCCATTCCCTGGTTTTTTAGGTAATTTATTTCCTCTAAAATTCCCATTGTATTTTATAAGTTTTTATCTGTTTTTTAATTTTTCTAAATCTTTTTTTGTTAGAAAATCCAGGGGCTGGAACATTCTTGCCTGCTTTGAGAGAATTTCTAAATCCTCTTTTCTTGCAAATTTTGAGAATTCATCTGACGCTGTTTCAATAAAAGATTTTAATCTTTCCAAATCTCTTTTCATAATCTCTGTTTCTTTTTTTATTTCTAAAAATGTTTTGTGAAACTCCTCTTTTAATTCTATAAGATTCTGACCTATTAAAAGAATTCTGTCTTTTAGTATCCTTTGCTTCTCCTCCATATCCCTGACTTTTGTGCTGGTTTCAGTAAAATAAGAAGTTTCATACTCCTGGCTTTCCATAATCTAAAAATGCAAAACGAGTTTAAATTTGTTTGGATTATTAATGAGAGTAAATTTAAACTCGTTCATATTAGTTTAGATTAAACAACAAAATTATTCCAATAGGTTTTTACAAACTGTTTGTGCATGAAATTAATTAAGTCCTGATAACACCTCATGTCTGTGCTGAGAAGATCTTTTTTCAGGCAGGGATAAGCTTTATTCATTGCATCAAAATATTCCTGCTTGAACTTTGCAGGAATAATTATTATTTTAATTATAACTGTGTCCTTTATCCTGAAAAAGAAGATTAGAAGAAAGAAAAGATATTGGGAATTTGGATACTAATCTTTAATAAATTATTTTGCACACAAAATAATTTAAACCAAATTACCCATGTTTAATTATGCAATTTGAAAAAGAAGAGGTACTTTATTCCTATGAGGTAAAAAGAGAGGGAGGAGAGGATGTTCTTTACATTAATTATCTTGGAGCTCCGTATGTTCCGAGCATTTCAGAATATCCAGAAGTAATGGAAAGAACTGTTGATGCTTTAATTGAAAATCCAAATGTTTCAAGGATTGTTTTTGTCCAGCAAAAAAATTACAATTATGATTTCAAGGAAACAAATTATCTCCTGGAGATTGCCCAGCTTTATGTTTATCTGCTTAAACAGGAAAAAGTTCTTTCCCAGGAGAAATTAATCACTTCAAGTGAGGAATCTTTTTCCAAGAGATACAATGAGGTTTTTTCTTTTTTATACCTTTTAAAAAAGGATCCTTTAGGGGCATATAGCCAATTGAGAAAGATAATTCTTGAGGGGAAAATAATTCTTGAAAAACTTGAAGGGACTTTTAAATCAGACCAGAGAAATTATCTTTCTTTTTTGGAAAAAATGTTTGATTTGATTTCCAAGACCAAGATTATACAGGAAGCCAGAGCTTATCTTTCAGAATATAAAAAAGGGGAAAGGGAAATTTACTTTAGAATTTTCAAACCAGACACAATTGCTAATTTTACTTTTACAAGACTGGTTTCTGATTTGCCTGCAGATGCCGAGATAATGAGCCAGTATAAAATTTCCAACGGAGAGTATGATGAATCTCTGGTAACTATTCTTAAAGTGAAAGATGAATCCAAATTTTTTTATCACTTAGTTCCTCCAGAAAATGTTTTAAGCGAGGATTTTAATATGCTTTTGAATCTTGCAAGAGGAGTTTTACTTGAGCATCAACCAAAAGCAGAGGAATTTACAGATACCGAAAGAATAAGGCAGGTTTTTTTTAATATTTCAAGAGATTTAATAAGAGACTTGGCTCAGTCAAAAGGAATTAAACTTGATTATTCTGATTTGAACAAGTTATCTGCTATTCTTGTCAGACATACAATTGGTTTTGGAATTGTAGAGGTTCTTCTTCAGGATAAAAATCTTCAAGATATATCCATGAATTCTCCAATTCCCCAGACAAATGTTTTTGTGAGGCATCAGGAGTATGATGAATGTTCAACAAATATTCTTCCAAGTCAGGAAGATGCAGATTCCTGGGCTGCAAAATTCAGGATGATTTCTGGAAGACCTTTGGATGAAGCAAATCCTATTTTAGATACTCAGCTGGAAATTGGAAATCTGAGATCAAGAATAGCAATTATTCAACAGCCTCTTTCTTCAGATGGATTGGCTTATTCCATAAGAAGGCACAGAGAAAATCCATGGACATTGCCTCTTTTTGTTCAGAATAAAATGATAAATCCATTTGCAGCAGGGTTAATGAGCTTTTTAATTGATGGAGCAAGAACTCTTTTAGTTGCAGGAACAAGAAGTTCTGGTAAAACTTCTTTATTAGGGAGTTTAATGCTTGAGATTGTTCCAAAGCACAGAATTATTGTAATAGAAGACTCTCATGAATTGCCTGTTGAATCTTTAAGAAAATTAAATTATGATATTTTAAGAATGAAAGTCCGTTCTGCATTGTTAAAGACAACAACAGAAGTTTCTGCTGATGATGGGATAAGAACAAGTTTGAGATTAGGAGACAGCTGTTTAATTATTGGTGAGGTTAGGAGTGTTGAAGCAAAAGCATTATATGAAGCAATGAGAATAGGGGCATTGGCAAATGTTGTTGCAGGAACAATTCACGGAGCAAGCCCCTATGGAGTCTTTGACAGGGTTGTTAATGATTTGGAAGTCCCAGCAACTAGTTTTAAAGCAACTGATTCAATTATTGTATGCAATCCAATAAAATCTCCTGATGGTCTGCATGCATGGAAAAGAGTAGTTCAAGTTTCAGAAGTAAGAAAACACTGGAAAGAAGATCCTTTGCTTGAAAAAGGGTTTGTGGATTTATTAAAATATAATGTTGAAAAAGATGAACTTGAAGCTTCAGAGGAATTAATTAATGGAGAAAGTGAAATTGTAAAAGATGTTGCTGTAAATGTAAGGGGATGGGCAGGAAACTGGGATGCTGTTTATGACAATATTTTACTGAGAGCTAAAATAAAAAAAGAAATTGTAGAGGTTGCCAAGAAAATAGAGGACAATGATATTCTTGAATCCAAATTTAATGCGTTATCAAATTCTGCTTTTCACAGAATTTCTGAGGAAGTTATTCAGGAAATTGGCCTGCCCTTAAGTGAGAGAGTCTTTCCATTATGGCAGGAATGGTTGAATAAGGAAATTAAGAAAAGAAAAGTGTAACTTTAGAATAAACAAAAGTTATTTAAATTTTTATTTATATTAAATAAGATGGATAAAAAAGGAAGTAGTGCTTCATTATTGCATGTTATTGTAGGCATTTTACTAATAGGGGGAGGGGTAGCATATATTTTTAATCAAACAGGTTTAGGATTAATTATAGCATCTTTAGGATTATTAATTGAGGCAATTATAAATTGGGCAGGTAAATTAATATGATTGAATTAATTCCAAAAAATATTATTGTGGGGGCAATAATTGTAATTATAAATTTAATTCCTTTAATTTTTAGAAAATATAAATTATTATATTTAACAATTGTAATCTCAATTATTCTTGCTTTGCTTGGAATTTATGCTTTTTGATTAGTTTAATCTTTCTGAAGACACAAATATTTATAAATGTTATAACATTGTTATAACTATGAAACAGGAGTTAATCAGACCAATAGTTAAAGTTGGGAATGGAGCAGGAGTGGTTTTACCTAGAAAATGGTATGGGGGGAAGGCAAAAGTTGAACTTATTGAAAAACCATTAAATATTAAAGAGGATATATTTGAGATTCTTGGAGATTATCTTGATAAAATTATGGGAATTTATCTTGCAGGAAGTTATGCAAGAGGAGAGAATAATTCTGAAAGTGATGTGGATATCTTAGTTATAACTTCTAACATTAATAAAAAGATAAAAAAAGGGAGATATGAGATTTTATTAATCTCAAAAGATAGTCTTGAAAATTCCTTAAAAAGAAACATTCTCCCAATATTGCCTATGTTAAAAGAATCAAAAGCAATTTTAAATAAAGATTTAATTTCTGAATATATAAATTCCCCTTTGACAAAAAAGAATCTTGGATGGCATATTGAAACAACAAAATCTGCTATGAAAGTGAATAAATCTTCTATCTCTCTTTCCAAAGAAATAGGGGAGGATTGTGGATATGATGTTATTTACTCCTTAATTTTGAGATTAAGAGAGACATATATTGTTGATTGCCTGATTAAAAATAAAATTTGGAGAAATAATGAATTTATTGCATTAATAAAAAAGTTACTGGGATCCTCTGAGGCCTATACAAGTTACAGGAACATAAAAAGAAATAAGGGTAATAAGGAGTTTTTATCTGTTGGAGATGCTGAAAAAATTATCAATTACGTTTTAAATAGAATTAAAAAACAGGAACAATGGTTAACAAAAAAAGAATAAAAAAAGGAATTGAAAGTTTAAATAAAAGGAAAGAAGAGCATGAAGAAAAAATAAGAGATTATTCCGGCAGAAATGATACTCTAGTTGATTACTGGAAGGGAGAGATAGAAAGATTTGAAAAAAAGATTAAGGAGAGGATAGATAAATTGAAAAGAAAAATTTGATTCTCCAAACATTTATTAATTAATTTTAATTGTTTTTAATGAGGTGAAAATATGCCAGCAGACAGAAAACCAAATGTAGATGATATTCTGAGGAAATACAGCAGCAAACTTGAGGGCCAGATAAGAACAACTGATTTGAATATTGCCAAAGATAGCAAATCCTATTTAAAATTCAAGGAAGAAAGGGCAAGGGAATTAACTAATTTTGAAAGATGGTGTTCAACTCTTGGAAACTTCATAAAAATAAAAGTTTCTAAAAAAGATGAGGAAAGAGTAAAAAAGCAAATAGAAATAGCACATCTTGATATTGAACCATGGCAGGCTTTATCCCTGAGTGTCATGATCTTTCTCTGTGTTTTCTTTTTAGGCATAATAATTTCTGTTGCAGTTGTCCTCATAAATGAAGGAGAACTTTCCTCTTTTCCCTCTTTATTTTTTGTTCTTTCAATTATTGTTGCGACTTTTTTGTTTTATTATGTGAATAATTATCCTGCAAGACTTGCCAATAAATGGAGATTAAAGGCCTCAAGCCAGATGGTTCCTGCAATATTGTATGTTGTGGTTTACATGAGACACACCCCAAATCTGGAAAAGGCAATTGCTTTTGCATCAGAACATCTGCAGTATCCTCTTGCACTTGATTTTAAAAAAGTATTTTATAATGTTGCAATAGGAAAGTTTTCAACTATAAAAGAGAGCCTGGATAATTATCTTGAAAATTGGAGGGATTATTCAGTAGAGTTTATTGAAGCCTTTCATTTAATTGAAAGCAGCTTGTTTGAGCCGAGCAATACAAGAAGAATAGCAACTCTTGAAAAATCTCTGCAGATTATTCTTGACGGAGTTTATGACAAAATGCTCAAATTTACCCATGATGTAAGGGCTCCTTTAACCAATATTTATATGCTTGCTATTATGCTTCCTATTTTGGGAATTGCATTAATCCCTCTTGCTTCTGCAATGGTTGGAGGAATGATAAAATGGGTGCATATTCTTATTCTTTACAACCTAATAATTCCGTTTATTGCCTTTTTTATGATTGATAAAATCATGCTATTAAGACCAGGAGGATATGGTGAAACTTCTTATTTGGAGAAAAATCCCCTTTATCCCCAGTATAAATCCAATGGCCCGTATTTTGCAGCATTTCTTATATGCCTTCCTTTTTTTATTTTAGGTTTATTGCCTTTGATTTTTCAGTTTACTCCAATCCCTCAGATGATTGGTTTGCAGAGTGATTATACTTTTGGGCAGTTGGGGCTTGGATTTGAAGGTCTTTCTGAAATGAAAATATTTGATTTCAAATCAACTTCAGCAGGAATAAGAGGACCTTTTGGACCAGGAGCCCTATTTTTAAGTTTATTTTTTCCTCTTGGTATTGCTTTATTTTTTTCAATTACATATAAGGATAAGACAATTAATTTAATAGATGAGAGAAACAAAACAAAGCAATTGGAAAATGAATTCAATAATTCTTTATTCCAGCTTGGAAACAGATTAGGAAACGGAGTTCCTCCTGAACTTGTATTTGGGAAGATTGCAGAATCTTCAAAAGGACTTGTTTCCGGAGAATTTTTCAAAAGAGTGAATTACAATATTCAGCAAATGGGAATGAGTGTTGAAAAAGCAATTTTTGATTCCAGAAGAGGAACTATTCTTTATTATCCTTCTGATTTAATTGCAACAAGCATGAGAGTTCTTATAGAATCTTCTAAAAAAGGATTGAGTATTGCAGCAATCAGCTTAATGAGTATTTCTGAATATATAAAAAACATACAAAAAATAACTTTAAGGCTGAAAGACATGCTTGCTGAAATAATTTCTGAAATGAAGAGCAATATGACTTTTTTAGCACCTTTGCTTTCAGGAATTGTCATTGCTCTTGCCTTGATGATAACTTCTATTTTGAATAAGATGGATTTGGCTGTTATGGCTGGAAATGATTTGTCGGGTTTAGGAAACATCGAGAATATTCTTAATATTTTCCAGTTATCAGAAATGGTTCCTCCTTATTTTCTCCAAATTTCAATTGGAATTTATCTTATTCAGATAATTTTCATTTTAACAGGAACATTAGTTACAATTGATTCAGGGGAAGACAGATTAGAGAGAACAAGCAAGATAGGAATGAACCTGAAAAAAGGAATGATGTTTTATTTTTTCACTGCATTAATTGCATCTCTTGCATTGTTTGTTTTAACAACAATTGTTCTTGGAAATTTGGTTTAGAGTAAGTTTTATTAATCCTTTTTATTTATTTAATTAATGACAAAAAGAGGGGATAGTAAAGGAATTGTAATGGATTATCTTCCGTGGCTGATAATAGGGCTTTTAGTTCTTGCAGTTGTTATGGTTTCAATATTTTTTCTGAAAGAGAAAGGAATTTCCATTATAGATTCAATTAAAAATATTTTCAGGAGGAATTAAATGGAATTTACAATAGGAAATGTAATCAAGATGATTTTAGCTATTCTTGTTATTGCTGCAATCGCATATGCCTTATATCATTTTTTTGGGGACTATGTTTTAGATTCATTTAAAAATATTGGAGTAGATACTTCTGTAGAGATTATTTTAGGATTGTTAATATGAATAGAAAGGGTTTTTTTTTGGGTGAAGAAACTTTGAAAATAATAGTTGCTGTTATTTGCATTTTATTCCTTGTATTCTTTTTAGCTGCATTATATAATTCAAAAACAGGGGGGGATAAGATTAAAGAAGCAAAAGATAGCCTGGATAGGGCAGGAGAGATCATAGTTTCATTAGATGAAGGAGAAATGCAGAATCAGGATATACCAAATCCAAATGGATGGCATCTTTACAGTTTCACAGAAGAGGAAAAACCAAATTTATGTTTAGGGGAGAATTGCCTCTGCATTTGTGCGAGTTCTTTAATTGAATCCTTAAAGTCCCAGACAAGCAAGTGCGATGAGAAGGGAAGTTGTTTAGTTGTTTCAAATTTAGGAAGTCCTGGTTTAAATATTAAAATTAATGGTCCAAATGATCTGACATTTATAGGAATTAAAAAACAAAATGGAAATATCCTTATAGGAGAGTTAAATTGAATTTTGATAATTTAATAAAATATATAATCTGGATAGTTTTTTTAGGATTAGCACTTTTTGGGCTGTATTTTATGTTAAATAAGGCAGGGATACTATAATGAGAAAAAGAGCAAATATTAAATTTGTTACTTTCCATTTTACAAATAAAATGAAAAAAGCAGAATTAACAACACAGCAGATAGTTCTTTTGATTATCTTATTAGTAAGTTTTATAGTTATTCTGTTTTTACTGTTTAGATTAAACTTAGGAAAAGAATCCGATAGTGAGATTTGCCATAATTCTGTTGTAATAAAAGGAACTGCAGCAATTCCAGCAGATGCAACACCATTAAAATGCTCAAGGACTTATGTCTGCATAACAAAAGACAATACTTGCGAGGGAATGACAAAACCAGAAATTAAAAAAGTAAAAACAGAAGAAGAAATCTATGAAGTTCTTGCAAGTGAGATGAGTGACTGCTGGTGGATGTTTGGAGAAGGGAAAGTAGATTATGTTGGAAAAGACTTAACTCCTCACTTTTATTGCTCTATTTGTTCACAGATATTGTTTGATGATAGTCTTGACGGCATAGAGGGTATAGAAGGGAAAATAAGCCAGGAGGAATTTTATTCATTTTTGGAAAATAAACCAACCAAGGAGGGAGAAACAACTTATTTATATTACTTAACAGGATTTTCTGATATGAATTCTTTTCAGGGATATTTAAATGAAGAAGATGCTGTTTTATCTGAATTTGAATTAAATAAACAATATTTTATTTTAACTGGAATTAATAGTGTAGTTGGAACCTGGAAATGGGCTGGAATTGGACTTATTGCAGGGGGATTGATTGCTGCTCCATTTACAGGAGGAGCTTCTTTTGGAATAAGTGCTCTTATTATGGGGGGGGTGGGAACTGCAGGAGGTGTTGGAGGATATTTTGTGGGAACAGCTGTTAAAGGAGAGGGAATCGATAATGACTTTCTTAAGCCGGTTATTGTAGAGGCAAATTCTGAAACCTTGGATAAATTTAATTGCAGGGATATACTTAACACTGCTTAGTTAATCACCTCTTTTTAAATTATTAAGTAATCAAATATTCCCTTTAATTATTCAGATTATTAATACCCTAGGATTAATTGAATACCCCCTGCAGGTTATGTTAAACTATAATTTTTATTTTATATTAAGAGTTAATTTTATTAATCTTGTTTTTGTTTTATTTTGATGTACAAAAAGGGGAATAAAAAAGGTGAGATTCTAACTGAGAATATTATTTTTATTATATTAAATTTAATATTTCTCAGTGCAGTTGTTTTATTTTTATTAAGACAGGGAAGCAGTGCAAGTGTTCTTGAGCAAACTTATGCAAAAGAAATTGCAATGATAGCAGATTCTGCAAAACCAATTATGATTATTAAAATTGACATGGAAAAGGGGAAAAAAATTACTGAGAAAAATAAGCTGGATTTTGGAGAGGTTGTGAATGTTGAAGGGAATGTGGTAAGTGTTAAACTGGATGAAGGCAGAGGATATGAATATGCTTTTTTTAATGATGTGGATATTGAAGTTTATGCTGAAAGAGATGATAAAAATGAATATACTGGAATGTATATTTTAACAATAAATTAAAATGAATAAAAATAAAAACTTCTTAATGTTTAATCTTTTGAAAAAAGACCAGAGAGGAACAGATAAAATCCTGTCCATGTACTGGTTTGCAATACTGGTTATTATAGCTGGAGGAGTTTTTGCAATGGTTTACAATTTTTATGGTGCTCCTTATGATATAAGAGAGAGTGAATCCTCTTTGCTTGCGAATAGGATTGCAGACTGTGTTTCACAAAATGGAAAAATAAATCCTGATTTTTTTTCTGAGGGGAATTTTAATTCTGAAATAGAAAAAAATATACTTGAGGAATGCACTCTTAATTTTAATGTTGAAAAGGGATATCAGAATGTTCCACAATATTTTTTTGAAATAGAATTTTATAAGCCCGAAGATTTATCAGCAGGAGTTTTTAGCATCTCTGAAGGAAATTTAAACTGGAAAACAGATTGCCTTATTAAAAAAGAAAACAACAAAGAATATGAAAGAACTGTAAAATGCACTGAAAGAAGACTTTATGCCCTGGACAGCGGAAATAATCAATATTTAATTAAAATTTTATCTGGAGTAGGAAAATCAGAGAAAAATGTTAAGAACTAATAAAGGGCAAATAGGAGAATCAATAAACTGGGTGGTTGCAACAATAATTATTATTGTAGTTTTGCTGATTTTTATTTATGTTTCAATTGCATTAGGGAAAACTAAATCTCTTGATACTGGGGTGAAGGATAATTCAGAGGCTTCTTCCATTGATTTAATAAAGACAAAGACAGAAATTGCATTTTCTTTAAAAGATACTAATAAAAATAAAATTGAAGAATGGATTGCCTTGGAAAATGAAAATGAATAAAAATGGGGATTTGCCAGTGACTATCCTTGTAATAGGGGTTTTTGCAGTATGCACTCTTGCTTTGCTTAGTTTTTTTTATTCTTCATATATATTGAGCAAATCTCTTGAAGGAACAGAGTTAATAGAAGAAGTAAATGCAAGAGTAGAGGCTGGAAAATTAGATACATTATATCTGGATTTAAAGGAAAATAAACTGGATGTAGGAATCGATGAAAAGGGATTTCATCTTTTTAAAGAGAAAATAGTGTTCTCAGTGGAATATAATCCTTAACTTTTTATATTAATTATAAGGAGAGGTATTGTCATAAATAAAATTTTATAAGATTGTTCAACTTAATGCCTAATAATGATAATCTTATTTTTAAAAAGAGGTGATAATTTCCCTGTTAATAGTTTAATTAAATCTTTATAATGCAAAAGAAAACATTTTTAAATAAGATTAGATTATTTAATTCAACAGATACTCAAAAGAGGAAAAATGAAAAACAAATCAGGACAAGGTATGAGCACAAGCACAATTATTCTGCTTATTCTTGGATTAGTCATTCTCGTTGTTTTGGTTTTGGGATTTACTCTTGGATGGAACAAGATTGCTCCCTGGATACAGACAAGTAATTTAGGTACAATAGAAACATCATGCGGAACTGCATGTTCTCTTGGAAGCCAATATGATTTTTGCAGTGTAAAAAGAGATATTAAAGACGGAATAAATGATAAATTTCAGGCAACATGCCAGGAACTTACTACAACCCCTGAATTGGTTTCAAGAGGATATGGTATAGAAGCATGTCCTGATTTATGTCCTGCACCTGCACAATAAGAATAAATGAAATTTTAAATCTAAAATGTCTTCTGATTATACTTCTGGCTCTGAAAAAAGAAATAAAGGAAAAGATAAAAAAAGGAACAAAAAAAAGCACCCCTATAAAAAAGGAGGGAAGTTTAGAAGTTTTGAGATTAAAGCATAATTTATAGGAGGAATTGTTAATCCTAACTTATATTATTAAATTATTACAATAAACCTTATACTTCTATAGCATTAAATGATATTAATAAACTGTCTTTGCAAATAACCCTTTTAATTAATTTTATAAACATATTATGACAATCTTGTTAATGGATACTGGGGCGATATTTTTAATTGCACTTGGATTAATCTGGATTGTATTTGCTGTTATTCAGGATTTGAAAAAAAGAGAAATAGCAAACTGGCTTAATTTTTCCTTAATAATATTTGCACTGGGATTCAGGTTTTTTTATTCTCTCTTTTCCAGGGGGGATTTTGTTTTTCTTTATCAGGGATTGATTGGATTTGCAATATTCTTTATTTTAGGGAATATGCTTTATTATGGGAAAGTTTTTGCAGGTGGGGATGCAAAATTAATGATTGCTCTTGGAGCTGTTCTTCCTGTTTCTGAGAGCCTGTATGGTAACCTTAATTATTTTGCCTTGTTTTTTATTGTTTTTTTAATTGCAGGGGCTCTTTATGGGCTGATATTCAGCCTTGTGCTTGGAATAAGGAACAGGGAGAACTTTAAAAAAGAATTTGCAAGACAATTCAGAAAAAACAAAAAATTATTTTATTTTTCAGTTATTATAGGGGGGCTTTTAATAGCACTCGCTTTTATGATGGAAGCAATTCTTTTTTATCTGGCTTTGCTTGTGTTCATTTCTCCGTATATTTATTTCTTTGCAAAAGCAATTGATGAAGCATGCATGATAAAATTGGTTCCTGTAAAAAAGTTGACAGAAGGGGACTGGATTTATAAGGATATTAAAGTCGGGAAAAGAATTATCAAGGCAAAATGGGAAGGCCTTAGCAAAGAAGAAATAATTTTATTAAAAAAAAGATACAAAAAAGTTTTAATCAGGCAGGGTATTCCTTTCAGCCCTGTTTTTTTAATCAGTTATCTCGCTCTGATATATTTATTCTTAAGGAAAGTTCTTTAATCAATTTTAAAAACCCTTTTTACATAACTTTATTTATGAATAAATGGAGGTTGAATAATCGTGGTTTATCCACGATTGTTGCGACATTATTAATACTTCTTCTTGTAATGGTTGCTGTTGGAATTATCTGGGTTGTTGTGAGAAATGTAATTCAGAGTGGAACTGAACAAATCTCATTGGGAAAATACACTTTAGATTTGCAGATTGAACAGGTTCAAAAAATAAGTGATAGCCAGATAAATGTAAAATTAAAAAGAAATGCAGGTGATGGAGAATTTGTTGGAATAAGTTTTATAATTGATGATGGGGATAGTACAGAAGTAATCAAGCAGAATATTTCTATGGACGAATTAGAAGTAAAAACTTTTCAATTAATTCTTTCAGGAATAAATGCTTCTAATATAAAGAAAATTTCAATTTATCCAATATTTAAATTAGAATCTGGAAAAGAAATTGTTGGACCATTAAAAGATGAATATACTGTTTCAACAGCAAGTTCTGGAATTTCAACTTGTACTCCTTATTGTCCAACAGGAGCTGTTTGTGGGAGTGATGGTTGTGGAGGTTCATGTGGAACCTGTTCTGGTTCAACACCTAATTGTATTAATTATCAATGTTCAGCTAATACCTGCACCCCAAGTTGCTTAAATAAACAAT
>Ga0208375_1002047_pt1 | contig 19943 bp, 26 predicted proteins | sample RifOxyD1_FD_184038 | JGI IMG/M metagenome (GOLD analysis project Ga0208375, IMG submission 184038) | Soil microbial communities from Rifle, Colorado - Rifle Oxygen_injection D1 (SPAdes) | ecosystem: Environmental > Terrestrial > Deep subsurface > Rock core/Sediment | place: Rifle, Colorado... | reverse complement strand
TTTATAAAACATTATCGAGCCAACAACCAACTAAATATCTTGCAGAAGTTATTCTTGATGAGAAGATTGTAAGTTTTAATGAGATTGATGAAAGTGGAAAACCTGCAGAAATAAAAAAAACCTACAGAATTGTAGAAGACAAAAGCGAAGAACCTAAAAATAAATAGGATGGCAATTTTAGATTTAAAATATATTCACACCGATTATATAAAACACATTCTTCCATTTACTAAGAATGGAGTTTTTATTGATACAAGCGTTATGAAAATTTTCATTGATGGATTTCTTGAATGGAAATTTAGCAAAAAATTAGAAAAAGATTATCAGGGATTGTCAGATTTATTTGAAGCACTTAAATTAACTAATTGGAATAAATTATTAATTACCCCCCATATATTAACCGAAATATGCCATCATTTTGTTTGTGATAAAGATAGGGATAAGAGGAAAGATTATTGTGATATGGTAAAAATTGTAATACCAATATTAGATGAAATTAAAGAAGAAAAAGAGATTACAAAAGAAAATATCTTGAAATTGATAAATATGGATAAACCTGTTATAGAATTAGGAGATATTTCTATTTTTGTCGCAGTTGATGACATAGTTAATTCTTCCTGCAAAACTGCTATCTTAGTAAATGATGCTGGATTTAATAACAGATATGAAAATCATCCGAATGTTCTTATAATTGATTATAACAAAACAATTTTAGATTTGGCTTAGTTGTATCAACTCCAACCATTTATTTTCAGGAGAGTGTTAAGTTTTCGTGGCTTGGATAGTGGTGTTAAGGGGTGTGGCTTTTTATTTCTCTAATAAGTAACTTGTCAATACTTTCTCTTTATCACTTTCTAAAGTTTCTATTTTATCTTTCATTAGGGTTATTTCTTTTTCCTTGTCTTCAACGAACTTTATTATTTTATCCTGAATTTCTTTCTTAGGATAAGGAATTTCTAAATCTAAAACTCCTTCCCTATCTATTCCACTTTGTCCCGTTTTCTTTGATTTTTCTCTTAAAGCAATTTGGAATTCTTGAGGATATAATCAATAAAAAAGATATTTTTGATTTCATTTCAAAAGTAAAGCTCGAGTAAGGATTTGTTCAAATCCAGATAGAATTTAAAATATGGCCTCGACGGGATTTGAACCCGCGACACCTGGATTAAAAGTCCAGTGCTCTACCAGACTGAGCTACGAAGCCTTAATCAATTTAAAAGAAATCAATTTATAAAATTATCTTAGAGAACAATCTTTTTTTTAAATCATCATTTCCTGAGGTTTTTATGCAACTTGAAAAATTATTCTTAACAAAACAAGAATTACCAATTCATGGAAAAACCGCTTTTTGTATCCCGATACATCCAAAAATTTTAAATCAAAACATTAAAATGGATGAATCCATTCCAAAAAAGACTTTCCAAAAAACAGCAGAAGAATGGTATCAAGAACTAAAAGAATATACAAAAAATTTAGATAAAGGATTAGAAAAAGAATGGATTAAAAATGTTTTTTTAAAGAATAAACCAAAAATAACTAAACACTTTGATAATCAAATTTTAAATGGTTTTTGGGAAGACGATGTTGGTTTTAGAGAAAATGGCCTTGTTCAATATTTTTCAATAAGTAGAAATACTGGAGGAACTCTTTATTTTCGTGAAGATGATTTTAATTGTAAAACTATTATCCCAAGTGGATATATTAAATTTTCAGAAGAAAAAGCTAAAGAATTTATGATTTCAGAAAAAAGAACTTTTATTTATGCGCAACACAATGTTGATGCTTATCCGGGAGCTTTATTTCTAAGAAATTGGGCAATAAATTATATGAATGAAGTTTTCAAACAGATTTTTTTATAATAAATCTAAACCCCTCAACTGCAACAAAAACTCCAAGGATAAACATTCCCAAAGAAATTCCGGTTAAAGCAAAATCTCCCTGAGCCAAATATCCGTTTGTCCTGAATGTTAAATAAATCAAAGCCGAGAGAGTTGTTATTAAAACAAAAACCGCAGGAATTAGAATAAACTTGACATTTCTTTTTCTTGAGATAAAAAAGCACGAGACTGCAATTAAAGAAATCGACGCAATCAGCTGATTTGAAGAGCCAAAAAGTTTCCATAAAGTTTCATAAGAATTTGTTATTGCCAAAAGCCAAGCAGGAATTAAAATTATAAGTGTTGTTAAAAATCTGTTTTTAATTTTTGGAAAAAGATTTTCAGAAAACACCATCCTCCCTAATCTTGCAGAAGTGTCAACTGTTGTTAAAATAAATTGATTAACCATTATTGTTCCAAGAAGCACAGCAAAACTTATTGTTATTAAAGGAATTCCAATACTTCCGACGATATTTCCATATCCGGAAGAAAATAGAGCAACCCATCCTTCTTTTAAAGTTTCCTGAAATCCGCCCGAAATTTCACTTCCCCATTTTACTCCAGAAATAACTAAAATAGTAACTAAAATCGCAAGTGACGCTTCACCAAGCATTGCTCCATATCCCACCGCTTTTCCATGAGATTCTTTTGCAAGTTGTTTGCTTGTTATTCCCGACGAGACAAGTCCATGAAATCCTGAAACAGCCCCGCACGCAATAGTTATAAATAAAATCGGCCAGAGAGGAAAATTTCCAGAGATATAAATAGGAGCGCTAATTTTAGGATGCACCAAAAGAATCCCTATGAATCCTAATATCATAAGAATAAACAGCTGAATAGAACTCAAGTAATCTCTTGGTCTTAAAAGAAGCCAAACGGGAGCAACCGAAGCAATTCCCGCATATAAAATAATTATTGAAATCCAAATATTTTTCAGCAAAATAGGATTTTCAATTCCAAGATTAATTGGATATTTATTTCCAATCCAAATAAAAATAAAAACAAGAATAATTGCAATAATGCTTGATATTTTATAATTCCATTTTAATTTCTCCACTCCAAATCCAAGAGCTAATGCAATTATTGTAATTGCAATTAACGGGATGATTAATTCTGATTTATAAATTATGCTCTCTGCTGTTGAAACAGAAAAAACAGTTATAATTAAGACAAGTGTAATCCAAATCATCGCTCCAAAAACCCATCCGGATTTTGAACCCAAAAAATCTTTTGCAATATTTGACACTCCTTTTGCTTTATTTTTCACAGAAGCCATTAAAGTTACATAATCGTGCATTGCGCCGATGAAAACAGCGCCAATTGAAATCCAAAGAATAACAGCAAGCCATCCAAAATAACTTACTGCTAAAATTGGTCCGATGATTGGTCCAGCTCCGGCAATTGATTCAAAATGATGTCCAATCAAAAACGGCTTATTCGCAGGAGAAAAATCAATTTTATTTTTGTTTGTTAGAGCGGGAGTTTTATTTTTGTCATTTGGTTTAATCTGTTTTTCAAGAAATCTTCCATAAATTTTATATCCAAGAAAAAACCACAATAAAATTATTATAATTAATATTGCAGAGTTCATTTTTCACCTTTAAATATGTAAGAAAAAGCAATTTATAAATTTTGAGAACTGCGTTTTTTAGTTAAGCTGAGAAGCCAAGACATTTAATCCAATTTCTTCTTCTATGTGGTTTAGCGTCGCCTTTTCTAGATTTTTTAAAAAAGAAGATTTTTTTTCAAATATTTTTTCTATTATAGTCTCTTCTCCTTTTTCTTTTACAAGATATGTTTTAAATACTCGAGACTTTCTATCATCAGTTGCGATAGTCGAGACATATTTACCTAAAAAATCATATTCTATTCCATAAATCGTTTCTATTTCGCCATATTCGTTTATTATTCGCTTGTTTTCCTCTATTTTAAAGGGAAATAATATATTCATTTTCATTTTATTTGTTTTTATAAAAATTTACTTTTATACTTTGAAATTCATCGCGATTAGGGACATCTTCAAAATATTCGGCGAGATTTTTATAAGATTTGTATTCGCCTGAAATCACTCCATAATTTGCATTTAAATTTTTAGCTTCGGCTTTTGCTAAGTTTTTTAATTTTTGTATTGTTATAGATTTTCCTTTAAAAAAATAAAAGAGATTTTTCATTGTATCATTCCCAGCATTTATTCTTACAGCCTTGATAAGAGTTCCTTCTAAATTTCCTGCTTCTTTTTCTGAATTAAAAATTTTTATTTCGTTTGTCATATGATACATTGAGATAACAAGTATTTAAATATTTTGTTTGTTGTCTTTTAAAAGAAGTAACAATCTGATTTGATGAAATATCTTCTTTTTTATGCAATTAATTTATATTCAATTCTCGTCTTGCACGGAAGTTTTGATTTAATTTTGTTTAATATTTCTCTTACAAAGATTACTGCTTTTTCATTTGGAACAGCAATAAGAAAGATTTTGTCTTCTGCTTTAAGAATTGCAGCGATGTTCATAGACACTCCAAAAGATAATTGCATTCCCGTCGACATTCTATCTGCTCCAGCTCCAGTAAGCATTCTATTTTCTCTTTGAATATGATGTGGATAAGGAAAAATTTTGAAATAATACTGATTCATAAATCTTTCATCTAATAATTTATGAAGATATTGTCTGCATGACTCAATAGCATTCTGCCTTAACTGGACATTTTCACAGGTAACCAAAGTCAATCGATGTTTGAACTTAGACATATCATCTTTTCCCATGCAAAATTTTGTAATAATTTTTGGCGGAATAGTTTTAATATACGCCTTACTTTTTACACTGCTCTTTCTAGTAAAAGCGCCAACTTTGTTTTTTGAATATGAATTTGCTTTTCGTAATGCCATTTTAATTTGTTGCCATCTCTATTAATTTATCTAATGTTTCACTAGTAAAATTCTCTTGAGATTTAATGATTATCTGATATTTTTTTAAAAAATTTCCTGAAAGGAAATTTTTATCGATTGTCCTGAAAGAAATTCCTTCAGAATACATTTTTTCAAATATTTTTAATCCTCCACCATATCCAACACAACCATAAGATTTATCTAAAAATTCACAAATATCTTTAGCATTTTTTGGCTCTACATCAATTATTTTTTCTTTCATTTTATTTTATCTTGTAACTTTTAGGTTATTTTACTTCAATTTTTGTTGTAATTGCCTGTCCCGGAAGACCTTTTTCAAATATCGCCCTTACAACTCCTTTATTTCCATGAGCGCCTGAAATTTTCCCAATAATCTCTTTTCCAGCTGGAGATTTCCAAATAACTTTTTTTCCAACAAATTTTTCAGCCTGCTCTCGGTTTTTAGAGCCTGGGATTTCAATTAAAAAATGTCTTTCATGAATAACTCGCCTTCCCCGCCTGAATTGAATAACTTTTCCGTCTGTCATGAATACTATTCAATAAAATTAGTTTATAAAGGTTTTTCTACAAAACAAACACATTAACAAAAATCAGCAAATTGATTAAAGCAGAAATCAGGCAATAAAAACAATATTTCTTAATTACCCTTGCTTGAATAAATACTAAAAATAATGAAAATAGTAAAGATGTTCCGCTGATAATCTTAGTTAGGAACAGCAATTTTTCTGATGCAAAAAACAAATACAAAGCCAAAAATAAAATCAGAATATAATAAAATAATCCAAGAAAATCATTTTTTATAAAAAATATTTTATTCCATTTGCTCTCAACAACTTTCTCACAACCACCATCAATAGGACAACTTAAAGGCTGTTTTTTAACACGTTTCTTGACAAGATATCCAGAATCAAAAATTCCAAGGATTGCAAGAACAATCAATGAAACAATAAATTCTAATTGCATCTTTTTATTTTCCTCTTTTTCTATATGACAAAGCAATAAGAGCAAGAGCCATAAACAATATTGCAATATCTCTGAATAGAATTTCTAAATTCATGATGTTTCCAAATAAAATCAAAAACAAAGTTATAGAAGATAAAATTGAAAGCGCAAAAGTTTTATAATCAAATAATAATCCAATTCCCAAAAAAATTTGGTATCCTGAAAAAATCATTAAAAAAATTTCTTTAGAGATTATCAATCCAATAAAATTAGGAACAAAACCAATCCAGTTTGTGGAATTTAAAAAAGAAGAAATGCCGGCATAAAAAAATGCGATTGCAAGTCCTGCTCTTAACAAAAAAGAAATCAAAATATCTTTATTCTGTTCTTTCCCTCTTTTAGATTTTATCATTTTTAAACTATTTAACTTTCCAAATTTTCCCGTCGCAGTCATATTCTGAACAGCTTAAAAGCACGGGGGAATATTGCACAAAAGGTTCGCAAGATATTTCATTTAATTCTCCTGTAAAACATTTTTCACTGACCTTTTGACAAAGTCTTTTTTCATCCATTAAAGTATATCCTTCAAAACAGACTACTTTTTCTTTTTCAATACACTCGCAATTGTTTTCAAGATTTATTTCTTTTTTGCTTCCTTCTTTTACAACATTTCCCGTAAAATTCTTAACTATAAAAAAACCACCAACCAATAACACTAATACTAAAATGGTTATTAAAAATTTTTTTGACATTTTTTAACTTCCCGTTTAAGAAACAACTATTTTTCCATCTTTACTTGGCTGTAAATGATTATGATAAGCCCAACTGCCGACTTCATTAAATACAAAGCTGTATGATTCTCCTTTACCAAAGCCTCTGCAAGCATCAAAAGTATCTTTTTCTTCAGCAGTTCCGCACTTGATAGTGCTTGAACCTGGATAGTTAGTATGTGTTGGATGAAAAGCGCTGGCAGGCCAAACTTCAGTAATTAACTTATTTACCCAAGTTACTTTATCGCCTTTTTTTATTTCTAAAGTTTTTGGAACAAATCCTTCAAGGGTAATTTCTACAATGTGTTCTATTGGTTCAGAAGTTTCCGCGACTATATCTTCTGAAGGAGATAAATTTTCTCCAGAGGTTTCATCTTGAGTAGTTTTTTTAGAGAGCAAACTTATTCCTAAAATTATTAATATAATTACTGCAACGATTACAATGCTTGTAATGACTCCGCTTCCATTATTCTTTTTTTTATCTTTTTTTGCCATCTTTAATATAAAACTTTTAGATTTATAAATATTGAGTTTTGTTGAAGAAGATTAATTTTGATTCTTCCCTATATATTCATAAGCGCTGTAAGCGGCAGTGCATCCGTCAGCAACTCCGGTAATTAATTGCTTGAATGGTTTGTCTGTAACATCGCCGGCTGCAAAAACTCCCCGGATATTTGTTTCAGAAGTTTTATGGTTAAGAATTATTTCTCCTTTTTCATCTGTTTTAACTCCTATTTTTTTTGCTAAATCTGAAAGAGCAATATGTCCAATTGCAACAAAAACAGCGTCAACTTTTAGTTTTTTATTTCCCTTGTAGGGCTTGTCTAAAATTATTTCTTCAACAAATTTATTTCCGTTTATTTTCATGATGTTTGTATTGTTAATTATTTCAATTTTTTTATTTTTTTTAATTCTATCCATATTTATCGGCTCCGGATGAATTTGTTCTCCTCGGTAAATTATAAAAACTTTTTTTGCAGATTCAGCCAATACAAGAGCATCTTTTGCCGCTGAATCACTTCCGCCGACTAAAGAAACAATTTTATTTTTGAATAAAGGTCCGTCACACAAAGCGCAATAATTCACGCCTTTATTTTCAAATTCTTTAGATCCGGGAACATCTAATTTTCTCCATTTAGTTCCTGTTGCAAAAATTATTGACAATGAAGTATATTCTGATTTATTTGTTTTAACTGCAAAACAATTTTTTTCTTTTTTTACATCGGTGACTTTTTCTTCTCTTATCGTCACTAATTTATAACTTTTAGCATGCTCCTCAATTTTTTTTGCAATCTCCTGCCCTGTTAATCTGATAAAACCGGGATAATTTTCAACAATGTTTGTAGTTGTAATTACTCCTCCAACAGGTAATTCAGAACCATGGCTTGCTCCAAGAACCAAAGTTTTTAATCCAAGCCGAGCAGAATACATAGCAGCAGCCAAACCAACTCCTCCTGCTCCAAGAATGATTACATCAAAATTATTTTTTGCCATTTTTAGTTTTCTTTTACATTGCTATTAAGGTTTTTCTACCATCGTAGTTTCTTTTTTCAAAAAGAAACCCGTTTTTCTAAAAGAAAAACCCATTTTTGTCATTTTATTCATCAGATTAAATTTATTTTAACTTCAAAGCTTTTTTTAATTTTGATTCATCAAAACCAAGAATTAATTTTCCGTCAACATCTATAACTGGAACACTGGTTTGTCCAGATTTATTTATAATTTCTTTTGCTGCTTTTTTATTTGATGCAACATCAATATTTGTAAATTTTATTTTGTGTTCTTTTAAAAATTCTTTAGTTTTTATACACCATGGGCATGTTGGAATAGTGTAAATTTTTACTGCCATTTTTTACCTCTTTTATCTTTTTAGAAATAATTTAGTATTTATTAAAGTTGTTATTTACTAAGATAATTAACTAAATTTATAAATAAGAATTTATTAAAGAAGACATGCAAACAATTATTTGGATTATTATTGTAATTTTTTCTTTAATTATTTTAGGGATAATTAGTTATTTTATCATTGCAAAATCTAAAGGCAAGATAGAGATAATCCCAGATAAATATCAATACTCTCCTGGAGAAACCATTAATGGGAAATTAAAATTAACAATTAAGAAACCAATGATTTCAAAGGAGCTTAAGATTAATTTAATTGGGCAGCAGAAAGTTAAATCAAGAAAAATGAATATAAGACCTCGGAATTCAAGAAGTGAATTCAAAACAATAGAAGTTTTTAACTTTTCAATGCCCTTGCATAAACAAAAAGAATACACCATTGGAGAGCAAGAGATTAATTTTCAAATCAAAATTCCAAATAATATTTTAGATTCTCAAGAGCCAAAGGTCTTAGGATTTTTAGGAGCTTTTGATTTTAGCGCAAGAAAATATCCAATTAAATGGTATTTATCCGCAAATTTAGAAGTTCCTGGAATTAATCCATATTCAAAAAAGATTCAGATAAATATTGCTTAATAAATAGTTTATATTTATTCAAAACTTTCCAAAAATTCTTTTTCCAAAAAATGTAATTTGCTTGGAATTATAATTGAAAAAGGTTTTTGAATATCTCCTAATTCGGCTAATTCTTCAAAGTTTTTATAAAAGATTTTTGAACGCCTTGTTCCAAGCGCCTGACAAACAACAATTTTTTTTCCAGTTAATTCAAACTTGCAATTTTTAGCAGATTTTTCTAATTGAGAAATTGCCTCCTGAAAATCCAATCCGATATCGCACAAAATTAAACTATGCGCTTTCATAGAAGCATTTTGTTGCATAATTTCCATAAAACTTTCAGGCATAAAATTTTCTTTAGGATTCCATTTTGGCATTGATGCAATTTTTCCAAATTTATATAATTGCAGTCCAGTTTCAGCAACAGCGTCTAGAATTGAAGCATTATAAATAAGTTTATATTTAATCTCAAGAGCTTTTGCTTCCTGAATCAGAGAAATGTGGGTTGTAGCGGTTAATGGAGAACCATAGATGAGCAAAGCAACCTCCATTTTTTTCGCTTCATCAACTATTTCCAAAGATTCAACTTTTTCTCTGTCGGCAGAAATAATTTTTTTCCCGATTATGTCTTCTAATTCAGTAATAGGATAAGGAAAATCAACTGTATAATTTTCTAAATAAATTCTTTTACATCTTTTAACAATGTCTAATCCTTCTTTAGAAATTCCATAAGCATTGAGACCAAGTCCGATTAAATATAACATTCTCTATTTTGTATAGCTGGCTTTTTATTTCTTTTTAATTTATTTTCTTATCATTTTCATATACAAAGATTTTTCTCTTATTTAATTCCCTGAAAAAAGGCGCAGATGGAACAGCTTCTTCCGGTGCAGTAATTCCTTCTTTTTTTATTAAATTTTTATTCAACATCTGAGCCATTATAGAAATTGACATCCCAGTATTTATGTTGCTTCCGTAATTTTCCCATCCTTTCAAAGTTTTAACCACGCAATCCATTTCTATTTTTTTAGGTTTTCCGTCGGATTTTCCATAAACTTTAATCCAAATGTCTTCTGTTTCCTTGTAGTTTTTAGGACGGGCAATTTTTTTTAAAACTTCCCTGGTAAAATCTATTGGTCTTAAATTAATTCCATTTATTTTAATTGGCTCTTTTGAGCCAAACCCTAATTTAATGAGCATATCCAAAACTCTAAAAGAATGTTCTGGAAATCCTGCTTTATAATGCACAAATTTTAGCCCTTTTTTTTCAAAATATTTTTTAAAGGTAAATACTTCAGAATGAACAATGCAATAAGTATTTTGTTTTTCAACTCCTTTGAATTTTAATGCCCCTTCAAAAGAGCAGGCTTTTGTTTTTTTGAATTTTCCGTTGTCTAAAACAATCGGATCCGTTGTAAGTTCATGAACAATGCTTTCTATAGAATAAGGCAAAATAAATTTTTTAATATTTGAATCCCATGCAAATCCAACTTCAATATGCTCAACAAAATCCATTTTATCAACAGCATAAGCAACCATAATATTTGATATTCCAGGAGTAGAGCCGCAGCCCAATAAAGCAGTTAATTTCCTTTTTTTAAAATTTTTGTCAAATTTATATTGCTGGATTGTCATTTTCTGCAATCCTCCAAGGTCAAGATAATGAAGTCCAGAAATTAAGCACGCTTTCATAGCATTAATATTCATTCTTAATTCAGCGCAATTCACAGCAATTTTTGCTCCGGAACTTTTTAGAATAGATGCTGTTTTTTTAACATTATTTAAATCAACATAAGCAAATTTTGCTTTTTTATATTCAAGAAGATTTTTTACTCTTGATTTATTTCTTCCACACAGCAAAACACTATATCCTGATTCAAGCAAATCTTTTGATGAGATATTCCCCTCCTCGCCAGTCGCGCCCAAAACAACAAAATCAAATTTCTTATTTTTTGTTTCCATTTTTTTTAATTTATCTTTTTATTATTTTGATAAATATAAATTCTTCGTTTAGCTAATTCTTTAAAAAAATCCTCTTCTAAGATTATAGATTCCGGCGGGAAAACGCCTTTATTTGTTATTTTTCCGTCAACAATCATTTGTGCAATAATTGACGGCGGAACTCCCGTATCTTTATCAATTGTTTCCCCGGAAATTTTTGCATCCATAATAATTTTTTTATTTTCGCTTGAAACTATTACTCTTATTATTTCACATTGATTTATTTTTTCAGGAATTGTTTTTGGAAGTTTTTTAAGAATTTCAGCAGAAACTTCTTTGATATTAAATTCGTCTTCTCCTATTTTTATTTTTTCATCTGATATAAATCCATTTTCTTTAAGCATTTTTATTTTATCAACAAACTCGTCGTCAAATGCAATTTTAAAAGAAACATTTTTTGCTTTCAATGTATAAGGCAGGGTCGCTATTTCAGAATGTATTGTATATTGAGGTTTTTGCATTCCAATTGGTTCGGGGAAATTATATTCTTCTCTTCCTGAAATTGGCTCAACAAATTTTATTTTTCCGTTGACAAAAATCGCTGGTTTCCAGGAAAACTCTTCAAGAATTGTTTGTATTGAATAAGAAGCAGACAGCGGAGATATTTGTTTATATGTTGAAAAATCTTTAAATCCAATTTTTATTTCTATACTTTCTATTTTATTTAAAAACCTTGATGCATATTTTGCCATAACATTTGTAATTCCAGGAGAAGCTCCAATCCCGAGAATTGCAGTTAAATTATTTTTTTTGAATTGTTTGTTTAATTTTAATTGTTTTTTTGTGTAATGATATAATCCTCCAAGATCAATATAATTTGTTTTTGATTTTAAACACGCTTTCATAACATTCAGATTAAATTCGTGATGAACTGCATGAATCACAACATCAATATTCTTAAATGCCTTCGCTAATGTTTTAGGTTTTGAAACATCAGCATATCTTATTTCAGCGTTGTTCTTTTTCGCCAAATTTTTAACAGAATTAACATCTCTTGCTAAATATATTACTTTTCTGTTATATGTTTCAGCTAAATCTTTAGCAATAATTTTCCCCATTGAACCCAATCCGAGAATTCCTATTGTTTTCATTTTTTTCCATAGACGGTATAATGCCAAGATTTTCTTTTCTCGCCTTTTAAATCAATGTAAATATGTTTCAGAGTCGTGTATTCTTCTAGGGCATATAAAGACAGATCTTTTCCATATCCAGTTTGTTTTCTTCCGCCATGAGGCATTTCAGAAACTAATAAACCATGTTCATTTATCCATACCTCTCCGAAATTTAGTTTATTTGAAATCCTTAATGCTCTTTGTATGTTTTTAGTCCATACACTCGACGCTAATCCGTACTTAACGTCATTTGCTAATTTTATAACTTCTTCTTCATCGCTGAATTTAAATAATAAAATTACTGGCCCGAAAATTTCCTGCTGGCATAAATTTGATTTATGCTCAATACCTTCAATTAAACTAATTGGAACAAACCATCCTCCTAAATTTTTTCCGGAATAAATTATCTTTCCCTGTTTTTTTGCCTGCTCTAAAAATCTTGACACTTTTTCAAATTGCTGTTTTGAATTTAATGGTCCTAAATCTGTATTTTCATTTAAAGGATCTCCCAATTTTATTTTTTTTATTTCTTCAGTTAATTTCTTGACAAAATTATTGTAAATATTTTTTTGCAGATAAATTCGCGTCGCTGCAGTGCAGTCCTGTCCTGAATTTATTAAGCTTCCAGCAACAGCCCCATTTACAGCAGCGTCAATATCTGCGTCGTCAAATACTATAAATGGCGCTTTCCCGCCAAGTTCAAGATGCACTTTTTTTATGTTTTGCGACGCTAATTGCATTGCTTGTTTTCCTGTTTCTGTATTTCCAGTTAAAGCAATCACATCTATTTCGGGATGTCTGACCAACTCATTTCCAATTTCTTCTCCTGTTCCTGTTATTACATTTATTACTCCGTCAGGAAATCCTGCTTTTTTTGTTAATCTTGCCAGTTCCAGAGTTGTCAATGGCGTTGCTGAAGAGGGCTTTAAAATTATTGTATTTCCTGCAGCAACTGCAGCCAATTTCCAACAAGCCATCATCAACGGATAATTCCAGGGAGTAATTGATGCAACCACGCCTATGGGCTCGCGCCTTAAAATAGAAGTCCCATCTGATGAATATTCAGCAGAAGATTTTCCTTCTAAAATTCTGCAGGCGCCAGCATAAAATTTTAAATTATCTATTGAAAAAGACAAATCTCCTTCTCTCGCCATTTTTATTGATTTGCCCTGATTTTGAGATTCTAATTTTGCAAATTTTTCTAAATTTTCTTCCAACAATTCAGCTAACTTGTAAAATTTAGACGCTCTTTCAGCAGGCGTTGTAACGCTCCAAATTTCAAATGCTTTTTTTGCCGAATTTACTGCTTCATCAACATCTTTTTTATTGCTTCTCTGAACTTTTGCGATTATTTTCTGAGTATATGGATTAAGAACATCTATAGTTTGATTAGAACTTGAGCGTATTTCTTTTCCGTTAATAAAATTAAAATATTCAGTCACCATCTTTATTATTATAATGAAAAGCGTTATTTAAGTTTTTCGTAAATCTTCATTCCATCAACAGAATCTTCAATGAGTGTGGGAGATTCGCAGACAATACTTATCTCTTTATCTCTTGGAAGATTTTCTAATAATTGTTTCCACTCTTGCTTTTCAGTTGTTTTATGGTGTTTTTCGCCTTTTTCTCCATAAACAATTCCAGAAAAATGGCAGTGCCATTCTTTTTGCGGAAATAATTTTTCTATTTTTCCATAATCAACTTTTTTTTCTCTCGCTAAAATATGCGCAAAATCAATGCAAAAATCACAGCCAGTTTCTTTAACTAATTGAGAGATCTCTTCTGGAGAGCCAAAAACATTTACCTTCCCCATTGTTTCAGGAGAAATTTTTATTTTCCAATTTTTCTTTTTAATATAATTTAAAATTTCTTTAATCTGATTTTTGATATTTTCATAAGTTTCTTCTCTTGACATTTTTCCATAATATCCAGCATGAAAAACAACTCTTTTTACACCAAGCTCTTCGCCAATTTCACAGCATTTTAAAATTCTTTTTTTGCTTGCTTCAACTTTTTCTTTTTCAAGAGAATTTAAATTAATAAAATAAGGCGCATGAATTGTTAAATCAATTTCTAATTCTTTTGCCTTTTTTCCAATGCGTTTAGCATCCTCTTTTTTTATATAGACGCTGTAAGTAAAAGCAATCTCGCAAATTTTAAACCCAAGTTTTTTATACTGCTCTAAAACTTTTTCAGCATCTTTAACGGACCCTAATCCTGCTGGACCGAATTTTATTGTCATTTTCTCCTCAAACTCCTTGTTCCCGACTCTGCTCGCAATTTTCTTTTTATTTCCTTTTTAAGTTTCTCTCGCAAAGTCGCTCGACTCGTCACAACAACAATAAATAAAAAACTGAACATTAAAGCGTCATTTCCAATTATCAATCCTATAATTCCGCCGATTGCCCCAATAAAAATAAGCAAATTAAACCATTTTCTTCCGTCTTTTAATTCTTCTTTTGTATATCCAGCAAGAAGATTTCCAATTGGAATTCCTAAAATTAAAACAATGATTCCAATGAATATTTTTAAAATTTCCATCATGATTTAAATTGTCTAAATGGCTTTTTATATTTTTATTGCTGATAATCTAAATTTTGACTAAGAAACTTTTTTAAACTGATTTTTCATCGAATTCTTATGAATAAAATAGCTAAAGAGAAATTAAGTGTTGAGAAACCGCAAGCGTCTCATCGTGGAATGTATTATTATATTAAGCAGGCTTGGAAAAAACCGGACATAAAAACACTTAGAGAGAGAATGATTAAATGGCGGGAATCAGACGCGTTCACAAAAGTTGACAAACCTCTAAGATTAGATAAAGCAAGAGCTCTCGGCTACAAAGATAAAAAAGGATTTGTAGTAATTAGAGTAAGAGTCAAGAGGGGAGGCCACAGGCGTTCAAGACCTAATAAAGGACGAAGGTCAAAAAGAATGCATACAAGAAAAAATCTAATGATGAATTATCGCGGGATTGCAGAACAGAGAGTGGAGAAGAAATACAAAAATTTAGTCGTTTTAAATTCATATCTTATTGGAAAAGATGGAATGCATTATTTTTATGAAATAATTTGTGTGGATCCATTGATGCCTGAAATTCAAAACGATGATACAATAAACTGGATTTGTCGTCCTGAAAATCAGAAAAGAGCAATGCGGGGTTTGACAAGCGCAGGAAAAAAATCAAGGGGATTAAGACATAGATCTCCAACTTTTAAATTACATTCAAGTGAAAGAACGGACGATTCCGCAAGAGAATATCAGTAAAATAAAAAATAATTTTGAAGTAAACACTAAAATTTATTAATCTCTTTTCTTTTAAATAAACATGGCAAAAGTTGATGTCTGTCAAAGTTGTGGTATGCCCTTAAATAAAGAAGAGAACTGGGGAACAAATGAAGATAATTCTAAAACTAATGAATATTGCAAATTCTGTTTTATTGACGGAAAATTTACAAATCCAGATTTAACAATGGAAAAAGTAATAGAAAAAAGCGTTGAGCTTTCAAAAAAATTATGGATGCCGGAAGACAAAGCAAGAGAAATAGCAAACAATACAATTCCAAAATTGAAGAGATGGATAAAATAAAATTTATTCTGTTGAAATTTTTTTTAGAGAATGTTTTCAGCTAACTTCATTGGAAATCTAAATAAAAATTAAGGGCGGGTTTCAAGGTTGAGCAAATGCGAAACCTTGATTTAGTGGGAATCCTGAAAACATTGCAACTTTTTCAACAAATCCAAAACCAACGATAAATTTTTAACCTTGAGAAACATTTAATTTTTATGGGAGAGGTGCAAAGAAATATAGTTGAAAGAATTTCATCAAAAGATTTTTCAAAAGAGGTCGTTTCTGAACAAGAATTTTTTAATATTTTAAAATTTGTTTCTCCAGGAACTCATTTTAGAAGCGCTTTAGATGGCGCTCTGCAATCAAAAAGAGGGGCATTAATTGTTGTAGAAAATGAAAATACTACTGAAATTTTAGACGGAGGATTTAGAATCGGCGCAAGATTCACACCGCAAAGATTAATTGAATTAACTAAAATGGACGGAGCAATTGTTTTAAGTAAAGACTTAAAAAAAATAGATTATGCTAATGTGCTTTTAGTGCCAAGCAGCAAATTCAAAAGCATTGAAACAGGAACAAGACACAAAGCCGCGGAAAGAACCGCAAAACAAGCAAAAACTTTGGTAATAGCCATCTCTGAAAAAAAAGAACAGATTACTTTGTATTATAAAAATATAAGATACCCGTTGATAAACACTGGAGATCTTCTTAGAAAAGCCAACGAGCATATCCAGCTTTTAGAAAAGCAAAGAAAACTTTTTGATAACTTTGTTGAAAAACTAAATCACTCTGAAATAAAAAATTATTTTGATTTAAAAATTGCCATTAATGTCGTTCAAAAAGGAAAATTAATTCAAAAAGTTGTTAAAGAACTTGAAAGATATTCTATTGAACTCGGCGGAGAATCTACCTTAATTAAAATAAGTCTTAAAGAAATCTGGATGGGAGTTCAAAAAGAAACAGATCTTGTAATTAAAGATTATTCAAAAGTTGGACTGAAAAGATCAGCAGAATTTTTAGATGAACTTAATTATCATGAAATTTTATCTGAAGAGAAAATTGCGATGGCGTTAGGATATGAAAGCTCAAATTTTTCAGCGGGCTCAATTAAAGGGTGGAGAATTTTATCAAAAACTTTATTATCTGAAGACGAGATTGACAAGATAATTAATTATTTAGGAGACGGAAATTTAAAAACACTTTTAGAGAGCGACGAAACTTTTTTTATAGGATTTTTCTTAGAGATAGAACCTGCAAGAAATTTAAAGGAACAATTAGAAAAGATGAAAGGAAGATTTTAGATGAATCTATTAAAAAAATTTTGAGCTAGTAACTTTTTTGGAAATTTATGTGTCTTCAGTTATTTTCTGCATTTCTTCCCTTTTCTTAATCCATTCCGCATTTGTTTTACATTTAGGATTCCAACAAAAAATCCAGGGTCTTTTTCCTTTGGACAATCTCATCACCATCGGATAATTGCATTCCTCGCATATTTTTGCAGGTTCTATTTTTTTAATAACTCCGTTTGGCGGAAGTGAATAAGTATTTTTGCAGTTAGGATATGCATTGCACGCAACAAAAAATCTTCTGTTCTTTTTTGAATAATTTATTGCCAAATTTCCGCTGTTGCATTTCGGACATTTTATTAAAGCATTATCTATTTTTTGTTGCTCTCTAAATTTAATACTTGCATCAATTAATTCCTCGCCAATTTTCTTTTCATTTTTTTTAAAATCTTTTGCGATAGTTGTAATGATTTTTTTTGATTTATCTATTATATCCTGCTCTTTTTCCAAAAGTTTTTTATTCAAACCAGTTTTTTTATTTTCATCAGAAGGATAAATTTTTTCTATTTCTTTCATATTATTTTCAAAATCGTGCGTAAGCTTTTCGTCAATAATAATCGGAGAATATTTTTCTAGACTCTCAATTAAAGAAATTCCAAAAGACGTTGCTCTAATGCTCTGACCTTCAATATAATTTCTGTCATAAAGCGTTTCTAAAATTGAACTTCTCGTAGATTTTGTTCCAAGATTTCTTTTTTCTAATTCAGAAATAATTGAAGCAGGAGAATATCTCCTTGGAGGTTGAGTTTCTTTTTGTTCTGTTCTTGAATTTAATATTTCAACATCTCCGTTCACATCAGGAATTTTTTCTTCTTTTAATTTTGATGGATAAATTTCAAGCCAGGATTTTTTTCTTATAACCTGCCCTTTCACAGAGAATTTTAATCCGTTAATTTCTGCTGTTACGGTTTTGTTGTCGATAATTGCGTCGTCGCAAAACAAGCTCAAAAACCTTTTAACAATTAATTCATATATCTTTTTTTCCTCTCCTGAAAGAATCTGCTTATTTCCAGTAGGATAGATTGAAGGGTGAGCAGGATCTGATTTTTCTCCTTCAATAGGAATTTTTCTTGTAATTAATTTTTTAGCTTTAAATTCTTCTGCTAATTGATTTAAAATTTTATCATAGCCAATTGAAGCTGGAAGTTTTTGAGAGGAAGTTCTCGGATAAGAAATTAAACCTGCAAGATAAAGCGACTGAGCAATTTGCAAAGTTCTTGAAGGCGTTATTCCGTAAAATTTGTAAGCTTCTGTTTGAAGATTTGTCAGATTAAACGGAAAAGGAGGAGGTAATTTCTGCTCTGTTTTTTTTGTTTCTGCCTTTGCTTTTTTCCCACTTAGATTACTAAATTTGTCAAGTTCTTTTTTGGCTCTTGGATCTCCTTCTAAGGCAAAAATATCTTTATTATGTTTTAATTCCAATCCTTTAATTCCGTCGTCTATTGTTATAAAAACCTGCCAATAAATTTCTGATTTAAATCCTTGAATTTCTTTTTCTTTTTGAACAATCATATTCAAAGCAGGACCCTGAACTCTTCCAATAGACATTATCCTAAATTTTCCAGTCGTCTTTATCGCTTCCATTAATGCTCTTGACAAATTAATTCCATAAAACCAATCAAGATAGTGGCGGGTTTCTCCTGCAATTGCCTGCCCCCAGTTAATGTGAGCGGATTTATTTTCATAAGAATTTTCTAATTCCTCTTTGGTTAAAGTAGAAAATTTCATTCTTGATGCGTCCTGCTGATTACACAAATATTTCATAACATTCATACCAATAACTTCTCCTTCAGTGTCATAATCTGTAGCTATTGTCAGCGAACTTGCATTTTTTATAAGTTTTAAAATCGTGTCATAATATCTTTTTGTAAAATCTTTTTTTCTTGCAAGATAATTTGGAGTCCAGGAAATATCAAAAGATGGAATTTGTTTTGCGCTGGAATTTTGCTTTAATGTAAATAAGTGACCGACAGCGCAGCCAACAATAATTTCTTTTCCATTTCTATTTACCTCATAATACGGAACTTTGTTTAAATCTTTTTGAATTGTTTTTCCAAGAGCATTTGCAATTTTAAGAGCTGCCTGAGGTTTTTCTGTTATAATTAATTCATACCCCGTTTTATTTAAGCTTATTTTTGGAGGAACATATTTTGCGGTTTTTGTTTTTAAATTTTTTTTGTTGGATTTATTTTTTATTTTTATTTCAGGTTCAATTTTTTCAAACCTTTTTTTTGTCGGAGCTGAATATTCTTTTTCAATAGAAACCACATTCTGAACATTTTCCTTGATTAGCTTCTCTGTTACATTTTTTAGAATATATTTTTTATCAACAATTTGCTCCTTAACAGATTTTTCTGTTGCATGTTTGACATCTTCTTTATTGACAATAAAATGACTTTCAACAGCATTTTCCTCGCGTGTTTTCTTTTGTTTTGGATTCATGGTGTTTTATAAGTTATTTAATTGACTTTTTATTTCTTTTTGAATTTAGAAACTTCAAATAATTGAATATATTCAAAGAGTTCAACCAATCCTGCTTCCAGTTTCAATATCTTTTTCTGGAGAAATCAAAACAACTTTTTCATGCCCCTCTGTTGACGCCGCTAATAACATTCCTTGACTTTCAATTCCTTTTAGAATTCTTGGTTTTAGATTTGAAAAATAAATTATTTTTTTGCCTTTTAATTGTTCTTTTGTATAATATGATTTAATGCCTGCGCAGATTGTCCGTTCACCTAATTCACCGACATCAAGAGTTAATTTGTAAAGTTTGTCTGCTCCTTTAATTTCTTCAACTTTTTTTATTTCTGCAACTCTTAAATCAAGTTTTTGCCAGTCCGAAAATTCAACTTCTGTCATTTGATATTCCTGTATGGTTTATCCATAAATCTCCTATTTAGCAAATGATTGAAAATTTTTTCTAAATTTTCTGTCATATTTTCCTAAATAAAACTTCTCC
>Ga0208375_1002044_pt1 | contig 19964 bp, 20 predicted proteins | sample RifOxyD1_FD_184038 | JGI IMG/M metagenome (GOLD analysis project Ga0208375, IMG submission 184038) | Soil microbial communities from Rifle, Colorado - Rifle Oxygen_injection D1 (SPAdes) | ecosystem: Environmental > Terrestrial > Deep subsurface > Rock core/Sediment | place: Rifle, Colorado... | reverse complement strand
GAACGCCTCGGGATGCGGGTACGCGGGTGTTAACGCGTACAGCCTGCCACCGGGCGCCAGCACCCGCCAGATCTCCTGCATCAGCCGGATGAAAGGGAAGATCGTCCCGGTACCGGTGGCGTCCGGAAAAATCCGCGGCACGTGCTCGATGAAGTCGTAGGCGGAGACCGAACCGAAGTGGCCATCCTCGAACGGAATGGCACCGGTCACCAGGTTGGCGATGCGCAGCTCGAACCCGAGCTCACCCGGCGGCCGACGGATGTCGATGCCGCACAGCTCGCCACGTCCGTACGGGTTGCGCGGCTTGTCGCCGCAGCCCAGGTCGAGGTGGCGGTCGGGCAGGGCCATCAGACCTCCAGCGTCGCCAGGTCGCCCTTGTTCTCCAGCCACGCCTTGCGGTCGGAGGCGCGCTTCTTGGCCAGCAGCATGTCCATCAGCGAACGCGTCTGGTCGGCATCGTCCACGGTCAGCTGTACCAGTCGGCGCGTGTCGGGGTGGATCGTCGATTCGCGAAGCTGCGAGGGATTCATCTCGCCCAGGCCCTTGAAGCGGGTGACGTTGACGGCGCCCGACAGTCCCTTTTTCTTCTCGGCCTTCTCGCGCTCGATCTTCTCCAGCACGATGCGCTTCTCCTCCTCGTCCAGCGCGTACATCACCTGCTTGCCTACGTCGATGCGGAACAGCGGCGGCATCGCCACGAACACGTGCCCGGCCGCGACCAGCGCCGGGAAGTGGCGCAGGAACAGGGCGGTAAGCAGCGTGGCGATGTGCAGGCCGTCGCTGTCGGCGTCGGCCAGGATGATGACCTTGCCGTAGCGCAGGCCGGAGATGTCGTCCTTGCCCGGGTCGCAGCCGATGGCCACGGCCAGGTCGTGCACTTCCTGCGAGGCCAGCACGCTGCCGGAGGCCACTTCCCAGGTGTTGAGGATCTTGCCGCGCAGCGGGAGGATCGCCTGGAAGTCCTTGTCGCGCGCCTGCTTGGCGCTGCCGCCGGCCGAGTCGCCCTCCACCAGGAACAGCTCGGTGCGCGAGAGGTCCTGGCTCGTGCAGTCGGCCAGCTTGCCGGGCAGAGCAGGGCCCTGGGTAACCTTCTTGCGGGTGATCTGCTTCTCGGTCTTCAGTCGCGCCGATGCACGCTCGATCGCCAGCTGCGCGATCTTCTCGCCCAGCTCCACGTGCTGGTTGAGCCACAGGCTGAAGGCGTCGTGCGCCGCGCCTTCCACGAACCCGGCCGCCTGGCGCGAGCTCAGCCGCTCCTTGGTCTGTCCGGAGAACTGCGGGTCGGTCATCTTGATGCTGAGCACGAAGGCGACGCGATCCCACACGTCTTCCGGAGCCAGCTTTACGCCGCGCGGCAGCAGGTTGCGGAAGTCGCAGAACTCGCGCAGCGCGTCGGTGAAGCCGGTGCGCAGGCCGTTGACGTGGGTGCCGTGCTGCGCGGTCGGGATCAGGTTGACGTAGCTCTCCTGCACCAGCTCGCCGTCCGGCGCCCAGGCCACGGCCCAGTCCACCGTCTCGGTGTCCTTGTCGAGGTTGCCGACGAACAGCTCCGGCGGCAGCAGCTCGCGGTTGGGCGCCTCGCCGTACAGCTCGCCGCGCAGGTAGTCGCGCAGGCCATCCTCGTAGTGCCACTTCACCGTCTCGCCGCTGGCCACGTCGGTCAGGCTGACCGTCAGGCCCGGGCACAGCACGGCCTTGGCGCGCAGCAGGTGCTTGAGCGCGCGCAGGTTGAACTTGGCGGTGTCGAAATATTTCGGGTCAGGCCAGAAGTGAACCCGCGTGCCGGTGTTCTTCTTGCCGACCGTGCCGACAACTTCCAGCGGCGTAGCGCGGTCGCCGTCGCGGAAGCTCATGCGGTACTCGTTGCCGTCGCGCTTGATGTGTACCTCCACCAGCGTGGACAGCGCGTTGACCACGCTGACGCCGACGCCATGCAGGCCGCCGGAGAAGGTGTAGTTCTTGTTGCTGAACTTGCCGCCCGCATGCAGCCGCGTGAGGATCAGCTCGACGCCCGGGATGCCTTCCTCCGGGTGGATGTCCACCGGCATGCCGCGGCCGTCGTCGGACACCTCGCAGCTGCCATCGGCATGCAGGGTCACCTCGATGCTGCGCGCGTACCCGGCCAGCGCCTCGTCAACCGCGTTGTCGATCACCTCCTGCGCCAGGTGGTTGGGGCGGGTGGTGTCGGTGTACATGCCGGGCCGGCGTTTGACCGGATCCAGCCCGGACAGCACTTCGATGTCGGCGGCGTTGTAGCGGTTGTTCATTCGTGGACAGCGCAGTACGGCAGGCGGCCGGCGAGAATGGGGCGGGGGGCTGGGACGGTCAAGGCGGGTGGCCGAAGCGGGAACCGCAGCCCCGGTCTGGCCGTAACCGATTACCGCCATATTGGGCGCCTAAGTGCTTGATTGTTAAAGCTCCGTTCGTTCAGCGTTCAGACGGTTGGCGCTGGCTAGGGTCGGCGCGCCGCTGGAAACGCGGCCATTGACGAAGCATCGACGCGCATCCCCCTGATGTCCGCGTGCCCGCTGCCTACCCCTGTTCCAAGAGAGTTACTTGAGTTCCGGAGGAGTTACCGAATGAATATCCGCAAGCTGCTGATCCCGACCTTCGCCGCCGCCATGCTGGCTGCCCCGCTCGCCTTCGCACAGGACGTGTCCGCCGAGGCGCAGGCCGAGGTCGACGCCGCCACTGCCGAGCAGTCCGCGGGCCAGGCTGCCCAGGCGGCCGACCAGGCCGCAACCCAGGCGGCGCAGGCTGCCGACCAGGCCGCGGCTGCGGCCACCGGCGCAGTCGACGCCGCGGCCGATGCCGACGCGTCCGCCGAGGCCGCGGCATCGGCCGAGATCAAGGCTGAAGCCGCCGAGGCCGACGCGGAGGCTGCTGCCGAGGCAGAGGCCGAAGCCGAGGAGGAGGGCGACGACGGCGCGCTGTAAGCCGTCCAGCGGTCCCATGCGGGCGTCCCGGTCTCCGGGGCGCCCGTTTTCGTTCCTGCGTCCCCGAGTGGCAGGACGTCACTACGCCATCGTGGTGGGATGGCGGGCATCCCCGCCGCGGACTCGCCGCCGGACGCCCCAGCCGGTAAACTGCCGCTTTCCGGAAGCGCGCTTCCCCATGACTCCCCCTCGACCCAACACCCCGCTCGTCTTCGTCACCGGCGGCGTGGTCTCTTCGCTTGGCAAGGGCATCGCCGCGGCATCGCTGGCGGCCGTCCTCGAAGCGCGCGGCCTGCGCGTGACGATGATGAAGCTCGACCCCTACATCAACGTCGACCCCGGCACGATGAGCCCGTTCCAGCACGGCGAGGTGTACGTCACCGACGACGGCGCCGAGACCGACCTGGACCTGGGCCACTACGAGCGCTACGTCCGCACCCGGCTCAGCCGCAAGAACTCCATCACCACCGGGCGGATCTACGAGAACGTGATCCGCAAGGAGCGCCGCGGCGACTACCTGGGCGGCACCGTGCAGGTGATCCCGCACATCACCGACGAGATCAAGCGCTGCATTTCCGAGGCCACCGAAGGCTTCGACGTGGGCCTGGTCGAGATCGGCGGCACCGTGGGCGACATCGAGTCGCTGCCGTTCCTGGAGGCCATCCGCCAGATCCGCAGCGAACGCGGCCCCGACAAGGCGCTGTTCATGCACCTCACCCTGGTGCCGTGGATCGCCGCCGCTGGCGAGCTCAAGACCAAGCCGACCCAGCACTCCGTCAAGGAGCTGCGCTCCATCGGCATCCAGCCCGACATCCTGCTGTGCCGCTCCGAGCAGCCGCTGCCCGACAGCGAGCGCCGCAAGATCGCGCTGTTCACCAACGTGTCCGAGCGGGCGGTCATCAATGCGCTGGACCTGGACAACATCTACCGGATGCCGGCCAACTTCCACGCCCAAGGCCTGGACGAGCTGATCATCGAGCGCCTGCGCCTGCCCGCGGGCGAGGCCGATCTGGCGGAGTGGGATGCGGTGCTGGACGCCAGCGAGCACCCGGTCGACGAAGTCACCATTGGCGTGGTCGGCAAGTACGTCGACCACCAGGACGCCTACAAGTCCGTGGGCGAGGCGCTCAAGCACGGCGGCCTGCGCCAGCGCACGCGAGTGAAGCTGAAGTGGCTGGAATCCAGCGATGTCGAGCGCGACGGCGCCAAGGCACTGGAAGGCGTCGACGGCATCCTGGTGCCCGGCGGCTTCGGCGACCGCGGCTTCGAGGGCAAGGTATTGACCGCCCAGCATGCGCGCGAACACGGCATCCCGTACTTCGGCATCTGCTACGGCATGCAGGCCGCCGTCGTCGACTACGCCCGCCACGTCGCCGGCCTGGAAGGCGCCAACAGCACCGAGAACGACAAGGCCTGCCCGCATCCGGTGATCGGCCTGATCACTGAGTGGCGCACCGCCGCGGGTGAGGTCGAGCGCCGCAGCGAGGACAGCGACCTGGGCGGCACCATGCGCCTGGGCCTGCAGGAGCAGCGGCTCAAGCCCGGCACCCTGGCGCGCGAGCTGTACGGCCAGGACGTGGTCGGCGAACGCCACCGCCACCGTTACGAGTTCAACAACCGCTACCGCACCCAGCTGGAAGACGCCGGCCTGGTGATCAGCGCTAAGTCGATGGACGACCTGCTGGTGGAGATGGTGGAACTGCCGCGCAACGTGCACCCGTGGTTCCTGGCCTGCCAGGCGCACCCGGAGTTCCTGTCCACCCCGCGCGATGGCCACCCGCTGTTCGTCGGCTTCATCCGCGCCGCGCGCGAGTACAAGGCCAACGAAGGCCAGGCGGGCGGGCTGTTGAAGGAAGCAAAAGCATGAGCGTCGCCACGGAGATCCACGGATGAGCACGGATAAGGCTTTCGACAGAAGGCTTTCGCCTGATCCGTGTGCATCCGTGTGCATCCGTGGCAAAACGGCTTTCAAAGAGACTCGCCCATGAAACTGTGCGGATTCGAAATCGGCCTGGACCGGCCGTTCTTCCTGATCGCCGGCCCGTGCGTGATCGAGTCGATGCAGTTGCAGCTCGACACCGCCGGCCAGCTCAAGGAGATCACCTCCGCGCTGGGCATCCCCTTCATCTTCAAGTCCAGCTTCGACAAGGCCAACCGCACGTCGGTGTCGGGCTTCCGCGGCCCGGGCATGGAGGAGGGGTTGAAGGTGCTCTCGGAGGTCAAGCGCCAGCTCGGCGTGCCGGTGCTTACCGACGTGCACGAGTACACGCCGATGGACGAGGTCGCCAGCGTCGTCGACGTGCTGCAGACCCCGGCGTTCCTGTGCCGCCAGACCGACTTCATCCAGAAGGTCGCCAGCGCCGGCAAGCCGGTCAACGTCAAGAAGGGCCAGTTCCTGTCGCCGTGGGAGATGAAGCACGTCGCCGACAAGGCACTGGCCACCGGCAACAAGGACATCATGGTCTGCGAGCGCGGCGCCAGCTTCGGCTACAACAACCTGGTCAGCGACATGCGCAGCCTCGCGGTGATGCGCGATACCGGTTGTCCGGTGGTATTCGATGCGACGCATTCGGTGCAGCTGCCCGGCGGCGCCGGCGGCAAGTCGGGCGGGCAGCGCGAGTTCGTGCCGGTGCTGTCGCGTGCGGCCATGGCCGTGGGCATCAGCGGCATCTTCATGGAAACCCACCCCGATCCGGACAAGGCGCTGTCGGACGGCCCCAACGCCTGGCCGCTGCCGAAGATGCGCGCCCTGCTGGAGACGCTGATGGCGATCGACGGGGTCACCAAGCGCAACGGGTTCCTCGAAGCCGAGGTCTGATTTTTTTTGCCACGGATTCACACGGATCAGCACGGATAAGGCTTTTTCCGTTCGTCTCGCTCTATCCGCTTTTATCCGTGAAATCCGTGGCCGGAACGCTTTTCCCCACCACTTTTGACAGAGCCCATGACGACCATCGCCAAGATCCACGCCCGCGAAATCCTCGACAGCCGCGGTAACCCCACGCTCGAAGCCGAGGTCACGCTGGCCGATGGCAGTTTCGGTCGCGCCATGGTCCCGTCGGGTGCCTCCACCGGCACCAAGGAAGCGGTGGAACTGCGCGACGGCGACAAGACCCGTTACCTGGGCAAGGGCGTGCGGCAGGCGGTGGAGAACGTCAACGGACCGATCGCCAAGGCGCTGGCCGGCTTCGATGCCAGCGACCAGGCCGGGCTCGACCGCCGCCTGATCGACCTGGACGGCACCGAGAACAAGGGCCGCCTGGGCGCGAACGCGCTGCTGGGCGTGTCGATGGCCAACGCGCACGCCGTGGCGGCATCGAAGAAGCAGCCGTTGTGGCAGCACCTGGCGAATGGCCGCGAGGTCTCGCTGCCGGTACCGATGATGAACATCATCAACGGCGGCGCGCACGCCGATAACAATGTCGACCTGCAGGAGTTCATGGTGCTCCCGGTCGGCATGGACAGCTTCTCCGAAACGCTGCGCGCCGGCACCGAGGTGTTCCACGCGCTGAAGTCGGTCCTGAAGGGCCGCGGGCTGTCTACCGCCGTGGGCGACGAAGGCGGCTTCGCGCCGGACCTGCGCAGCAACGAGGAAGCGCTTGAAACGATCCTCGAGGCGATCGGCAAGGCCGGCTACAAGGCGGGCGAGGACATCCTGCTGGGCCTGGACGTGGCGTCGAGCGAGTTCTTCGACAACGGCAAGTACCACCTCACCGGCGAGGGCAAGCGCCTGACGTCCGAGCAGTTCGCCGACTTCCTCGCCGGCTGGGCTGCGCAGTACCCGATCGTCACCATCGAGGACGGCATGGACGAAGGCGATTGGAACGGCTGGAAGCTGCTCACCGAGAAGATCGGCGACAAGGTGCAGCTGGTCGGCGACGACCTGTTCGTGACCAATCCGCGCATCTTCAAGGACGGCAATCTCCAGCGCGTCGCCAATGCCATCCTGATCAAGGTCAACCAGATCGGCACGCTGACCGAGACGCTGGAAGCCATTGCGATGGCCGACGCGGCCGGCTACGCCGCCGTGGTCTCCCACCGTTCGGGCGAGACCGAGGACACCACCATCGCCGACATCGCCGTGGCGACCACCGCAACCCAGATCAAGACCGGCTCGCTGTGCCGCAGCGACCGCGTGGCCAAGTACAACCAGCTGCTGCGTATCGAGGAGCAGTTGGGCGCGGCCGCGCGCTACGCCGGTCGCAGCGCGTTCGTCAGCCTGAAGCGCTGACGGGACAACACACCCATGCGCTGGCTGCGGCTGCTGATGGTGGTGCTGCTGGCGATGCTCGCCTGGCTGCAGTATCACCTGTGGCTGGACGAGGGCGGCCGGCGCTCGGTCGCCAAGCTCGAGGCGCAGGTGGAGCAGCAGGCGCGCGACAACGGCGGCCTGCAGGAGCGCAACGACGCGCTGCAGGCCGAGGTCGAGGACCTGAAGTCGGGCGAGGCCGCGGTCGAAGAGCGTGCCCGCAGCGAGCTGGGCATGATCAGGCCGGGCGAGACCTTCTACCGGGTGGTGGAGCCGGCATCGCCGATGGCGGCGCCGGCGGCCGAACCGGGCGCCGGCGAAGCAGGCGTCGACTGAATGTCCGGTGCGATGCCGCGATCCGTCTGGGCGGTCGTGCCGGCGGCAGGCCGCGGCACGCGCTTCGGCGGCGACGTCCCAAAGCAGTACCTCGAGGTGGCCGGCCGAAGCGTTCTCGAACACACGCTGCGCGCGCTGTTGTCGCACCCGGACGTGGCCGGCGCGATGGTGGCGCTCGCGCCTGACGACAGCCGCTGGCCGGGTTGGACCACGCTGTGCGACAAGCCGGTGTTGCGTTGCGATGGCGGCGGCGAACGCGCTGATTCGGTACTGGCGGCGCTGCACGCGTTACCAACATCGGTGCCGGGTGATGCGCTGGTGCTGGTGCATGACGCCGCCCGGCCCAATCTTGCTGCTTCTGATCTCGGCCGCCTGATAGACGCCGCGATGGAGTCGCCGGACGGCGCGATCCTGGCTGCGCCCGTGCGGGACACCCTCAAGCGTGCCGACGAAGCAGGACGGATCGATACCACGGTCCCGCGCGGGTCACTCTGGCGCGCGCTGACGCCGCAGGCGTTCCGGCGCGGCGCGCTTGTCCGCGCACTGGCGTCGGCGCATGCCGCGGATGTGGCGATCACCGACGAGGCCATGGCTATCGAACGCGAGGGTGGCCGTCCGTTGCTCGTCGAAGGCCGCGAGGACAACCTCAAGGTCACGACGCCGGCGGACCTGCGGTTGGCCGAGTTCCTGCTGTCCAGAAGCTCACCTGGTTGACGCGTCCGACTGACGCGGCCGTGTAGCCGTGTGCGCTGCTGGGTGGGAGATGCGTCCGATGCTGGCACCTCTCGATTGAGCACAGGGCACAATCGCGGCTGAAGCCGATCCTACAATGGTGCCGGGCGGCTCGGCCGCGAAAGGTTAGAGGTCTCGATGACATTCCGGATCGGCCAGGGCTTCGACGTCCATGCCTTCACCGATGGCGACCACGTAATGCTGGGCGGCGTGCGCGTCGAACACGACCGCGGCGTGGATGCCCACTCAGACGGCGACGTGGTGTTGCATGCCCTGTGCGACGCCATGCTCGGCGCGCTGGCGCTGGGCGACATCGGCCGCCACTTCCCGCCGTCGGACGCGCGATGGAAGGACGCGGACAGCCGAACATTCCTGCGGCACTGCGACAGCCTGCTGCGCGAGCGCGGCTGGAAGGTCGGCAACGCCGACATCACGGTCGTCTGCGAGCGCCCCAAGGTCGGCCCACACTCGCAGGCGATGCGCGAGGGCATCGCGGCCGACCTGGGCATCGGTGTCGACGACATCAGTGTGAAAGCCACCACCAGCGAGCGGCTGGGTTTCACCGGCCGCGGCGAAGGGATCGCCGCGCAGGCGACCTGCCTGATCGTGCGCGCATGAGCGCCGGCATGGCGCTGCCTCGCGCGCACGGCGAAGCAGTGCTCCAAGCGCGCATGCGCAGTGTGCCGGAGGATTTCCGGGTCGAGGAACTGCCGTCGTTCGAGCCGTCAGGAAGCGGGGAACACCTGCTGCTGACCATCGAGAAACGCGGCATGAACACGGCCTACGCCGCACGCCTGTTGGCCGAGTGGGCCGGCGTCCAGGAGATGGGCATCGGGTACGCCGGCCTGAAGGACCGGCACGCGCTGACCGTCCAGCGTTTCAGCGTGCACCTGCCCAGGCGCGTGTCGCCCGACATCGCGCTGCTGGAACGCGAAGGCGAGCTGCGCGTGCTCGACCGCCACTGGCACTCGCGCAAGCTGCCGCGCGGTGCACTGGCCGGCAACCGGTTCGGGCTGGTCCTGCGCGATGTGCAGGGTGAGCCCGACGCCATCGACCAGCGGCTCGCGCGCATCGCCGAGGCGGGGGTGCCGAACTACTTCGGCGAACAGCGCTTTGGCCGCGAAGGCGACAACATCGCCCAGGCCCGCTCGATGTTCGCCGGCCGCGGCGTGCGGCGCGAGCAGCGCGGCATCCTGCTCTCGGCGGCGCGATCGCAGCTGTTCAACCGCGTGCTGGCGGCGCGGGTCGAGCGCGGCGACTGGGACCGCGCGCTGCCCGGCGAGGTCTGGATGCTGGAGGGCACCCGCAGTGTGTTCGGTCCGCAGCCCCTGGATGACACCCTTGAGGCGCGTCTTCGGCAGATGGACATCCACCCGACCGGCCCCCTCTGGGGGCGCGGTGCGCTGCGGAGCGCGGACGACGTCGCCGGGATCGAGAATGCCGCGCTGGCGGACGAAGAATCGCTTGCGCTGAAGAAGGGGCTGGAACGTGCCGGTCTTGCGCAGGAGCGTCGCGCGCTGCGGGTGAGGCCGGGTGGCCTGGAATGGACCCGTCCGGCGCCCGACACGCTGTCGCTGTCCTTCAGCCTGCCCGCCGGCAGCTTCGCAACCGCGGTGCTGGCCGAACTTGGCGATGTCGCGGCCCAGACGCCCTTCTGACGATCGCGCACGTTGCCGTTCGTCGGCGGCATGCCCCCGGCACTGGCCTCCGCCGACAGTCGGCGTATAAGCCGAAGTGAGCCCGGCAGGGGCCGGGCACCGGTGCGCGCATGCACCGATTCGGAGGATGCCGTCATGAATGCGAAATTGCGCGTTGCGATGCTGTCGTTTTCGGTGGTGATGCTGTCGGCCTGCACGACGATGGACGGGGTGTCCCGCGTAGGGCCAGACCCCCCGCCCATGACGGAGGAGGAGCGCTACGTCGCCGAGGTCGAGCGGATCGCGCGCCGGCGGGGTATCGAGGTGGTCTGGGTAAATCGTCCCCAGTTCAAGGAAGATCTCGTCGCCAGCGCTGACGATTGACCCCTAGCGCCGCCTCGGCGCCAGCAGCACCAGCACCGCACCGGTCCCGCCCTGCGCGGCCGGTGCCGAATGGAACGCCAGCACGTCGCCGCGCTGGCGCAGCACGCGATCGACCACGTTCTTGACCACGGGCACCGCGGGGCCGCCGAAGGGCGCCTCGACGTGCAGCCCCTTGCCGTGCACCACGCGCACGCAGCCGAGCATTTCGCGGTGCGCGTGCGCAATGAACTCCCTCAGCACCCGCTCGGCCTGGTCGGCGTTGGCACCGTGCAGGTCAAGCTCGTCCTGCGCGGCGATCTCGCCGCGCTTGAGCCGTTTGAAGACGGGGGATGGCACGGATTCCCGCCGGTGGCTCAACACGTCGCCAGCGGCTACCGGGTCGGGTGCACTGACCGAGCGCATGGACCGGACGGCTTCGATCTCGTCCAGTTCCGCCATGCGCGCGCGTGGGCGGGGCGGTGGCACACCGGGCGCGCGTGGAGCCGCGCGAACGCCGCGCACCGGCCCCACGGCTTCGCGGAACAGCAGCGAATCGTCCTGCGGATCCTCGTCGCGGTCGTCGGGTGCGGGCGGGGGTTTCGGCATGCCGCCAGACTAGCGTGCAACCACTGCGCTTCAAGGGGTGCGATGGCGGCGGGCGTGTCGGCCAGGTGCCGGGCATCGGCTATCATGGCCCGGTCATGGCGCAGGGCCTGGTCGATGTCGAATCGGCGCCTCGCCATGCGTTGCAGGCGTACGTCCAAGGGAGTCCATGCAAGTTCTCGTAAGTAACGATGACGGGGTCGACGCACCCGGCATCCGCGTGCTCGCCGAAGGCCTGCGCGCGGCCGGCCACGAGGTGGTCGTGATCGCCCCGGACCGCGACCGCTCCGGCGCCAGCAACTCGCTCACCTTGGACATGCCGATCCGGGTAGTGCAACAGGACGAGGCCACGTGGCGCGTCTTCGGCACGCCCACCGACTGTGTCCACGTCGCAATCACCGGCATGTTGAAGGACGAGCCGGACATCGTGGTGTCGGGCATCAACAACACCGCGAACCTGGGCGACGACGTCATCTATTCGGGCACCGTCGCCGCGGCGATGGAGGGCCGCTTCCTCGGCCTGCCGTCGGTCGCGGTGTCGCTGGTGACCGCCGACCACGTGGGGCGTCACTACGAAACGGCGGCGCGCGCGGCGGCGGAAATCATCGCCCGCCTGCGCAGCGATCCGTTGCCGGCCGACACCATGCTCAACGTCAACGTGCCGGACCGGCCGTGGGACGAGATCGCAGGGTTTGAAGTCACGCGGCTGGGCAACCGCCACCGCGCCGAGGACTGCATTCCCCAGGAAGATCCGCGCGGCCGCCAGTGGTGGTGGATCGGCGCCGCCGGTCCCGAGCAGGATGCCGGTCCCGGCACCGATTTCCATGCCGTGCGCACCGGCCACATCTCGATTACCCCGATCCAGGTGGACCTTACCCGCTACCAGGCACTGGAACAGGTGGCCAGCTGGGTGGGCGGACTGCAGCAGTCGCTGGAGCGTGCATCGTGAGCCTGCGCATGCGACTGCAACCCGAGGCGATCGGTTCGGGCATGACCTCGCAGCGGGTGCGCGACCGGCTGGTCGACCGCCTGCGCGACAACGGCATTGGCGACGAGCGCGTCCTCAATGCCATCCGGACCGTGCCCCGGCACCTGTTCGTGGACGAGGCGCTCGCCATGCGCGCGTACGAGGACACTGCGCTGCCGATCGGCCACGGCCAGACCATCTCGCAGCCGTGGGTGGTGGCGAAGATGACCGAGGCGCTGCTGCAGGTGGCGCCTTCGCGCGTGCTGGAAATCGGTACGGGCTCGGGCTACCAGGCGGCCGTACTGGCGGCGCTGGGGCTCGAGGTGCATACGGTCGAGCGCATCGGCGAACTGCTTCGCACCGCGCGCAAGCGCTTCCGCCAGCTGGGCATGAACGTGCGCAGCAAGCACGATGACGGCCGAATCGGCTGGCCGGAGAACGGCCCGTTTGACGCGATCCTCGTGACCGCAGGTGCGCCCGCGGTGGTGGATGCGTTGACCGACCAGCTGGCGCCCGGAGGGCGGCTCATTGCCCCCGTGGGCGGCGCGACATCGCAGGTGCTGCTGCAGATCGACCGGGCGGCCGACGGTCGCCTCGAGCAGCGCGAGCTGGCCCCGGTCGTGTTCGTGCCATTGCGTTCCGGCCTAGTCGATTGACGGCCACCGTTGAAGCCGCGTTCACCCATGGTTCGGCCAAGATGCAGGGCCCTGGCGGCCCCGTCGCCTTCCTCGCCAAAGGATTCTTCGACCGCATGATGCTTGCCCGTCCGCGCCTCCAGCCCGTTGCGTTCGCCTGCCTGATGGCGCTGACCCTGCTGCTGGGAGCCTGCTCCAGCACGGTGGTGCGTGAGTCCGGCGGGCCGGTGGCGATGTCCAAACCCAAGCACGGCGCGACGGCAGTGGTGAGGCGAGGCGACACGCTGTACCGCATTGCCACCGACAATGGCATACGGGCGCGCGATCTCGCGGCGTGGAATGGGATCCCGGCGCCCTACACCATTTATCCCGGACAGCGCCTGCGGTTGTATCCGCAGGCAGGCGGCGCGGTGGCCTCGCGTCCCGCCACGCCACGCACGACCCGGCCCTCTACGCGCCCCGCGCCGCAGCGGCCGCCGACGAGCACGCCGGCCCCGGCTCCGGTCGACAGCGGCGTCGCATGGCGCTGGCCGGCCGACGGTGACCTCATCGGCCGCTTCGTCGCGGGTGATCCGACCAAGCAGGGGATCGATATCGGCGGGCAGGCCGGTGCGCCCGTCCGTGCCGCGGGCGACGGCGTGGTGGTGTATTCCGGTTCGGGCCTGGTGGGCTATGGCGAACTGATCATCATCAAGCACAACGAACAGTGGCTCTCGGCCTACGGCCACAACCGCAACCGGCTGGTCAACGAGGGCGCGGTGGTGAAGGCCGGCCAGCAGATCGCCGAGCTGGGCCGCAGCGGCGCGCCGCGCGAGATGCTGCACTTCGAGGTGCGCCACAACGGCAAGCCGGTCGATCCCCTGCGATACCTGCCGCGACGCTGATCCAGTCGGCCCCGCGAGAGGCGGTGCCGGGTGGCTGTAACCCGGCGCTAGCCGCCTGCCAGGATGAATCCCGCAACCACGTTGCGTCCCTCACCCGCCAGGACGGTGTAGGTGCGGGCGGCGGCGTCGTTGGCCATGACTTCGATGCCGACGCCGAGGCGCAGGCACTCGGCCATCACTGCCGCGGGCGGGAATACCTGGGTGGCGCCCGTGCCGAGCACGACCACGTCCGGCGACATTGCCAGCAGCGGCTGCAGTGCGTCGGCGGTGAGCAGGGACGCGGCGGGCGGCGCCCAGTCCGCCAGCAACGCACCGGGCGCGATCACGAAACTCGACGTCAGCCGGCGGTCATTGACCAGCGCCGAGCGGCCGTCGGCGCCGCGCAGGACGTAGGCATGTTCGGCGGGTTCGAGGTTGAGCTGCATGGCGCGCCGCGTGGACCGTCAAGCGCGCGGCAGCACGATCTGCCGGCGGTCGCGGCTCTGGCGATACAGCACCGCGGTGTGGCCGATGCGCTGGACCAGCGCGGCACCGGTGCGACCCACCAGCGTGTCGATCATCGCGTCCCGCTCTTCGCGGTCACCGGCGGCGACCTTGACCTTGATCAGCTCGTGGTGCTCCAGAGCGCCATCGAGCTCGGTCACCAGCGCGTCGGTGATGCCCTTGCCGCCCACCTGGATCATCGCCTTGAGGCCGTGTGCCTGGCCGCGCAGGAAGCGGGTCTGGGCGGCGGTAAGCGGGGTCGGCATCGGGGCACGCAGTCGGGCTGGAACGGGCACGCAGGGTATCATGGCGTCCCCACGTTCCCGCCTCCCGACAGCCATGGCCACCCGCAGCAAGAGCAGCCAGCGCTGGCTCAAGGAGCACTTCTCCGACCCCTTCGTGAAGAAGGCCAAGGCCGAAGGCCTGAGGTCGCGTGCCGCCTACAAGCTGGAGGAGCTGGTCGAGCGCGACCGGCTGCTGCGCCCGGGCATGGTGGTCGTCGACCTCGGCGCCGCGCCCGGCGGGTGGTCCCAGTGGGTGCGGCAGGCGCTGGGCGAGCGCGGGCGGGTCATCGCGCTGGACATCCTCGACATGCCGCCGCTGGCCGGGGTGGAGTTCCTTCAGGGCGATTTCAAGGAGGACGCCGTCCTATCGCAGCTGGAGGCCCTGCTGGGCGGCACGTCGGTCGACCTTGTGCTGTCGGATATGGCCCCCAATAAGAGCGGGGTGGATGCGGTCGACATGCCCCGGGCGATGTACCTGTCCGAACTGGCGATGGATTTCGCCGATCGCCACCTGCGGGTGGGGGGCGATTTCCTGATCAAGCTGTTCCAGGGCGTGGGCTTTGACGACTACGTGAAGGAACTGCGCCGCCGCTATGAGAAGGTCGCGATCCGCAAGCCCGCGGCCTCCCGTAAACGCTCGCCGGAGGTATATGCGCTGGCACAGGGCAGGCGGGCACAAATTAAGTAAGGTGCAGGGTCCGATGAAGGACTCCGGGTGCGGGCGGATGCCGCAGCCGGCAAAGGCCTCCAACCCCGGATATGCAGTACCCCCACGTGCCACGGGCACGAACGAAATGAACGACGCCTCAGGCAGGAACGAATGAACGACTTGGCCAAGAATCTGTTGCTCTGGGTGATCGTCGCCGTAGTGCTGATGCTGGTGTTCCAGGCATTCGGCCCGCGCACGGTGGGCACCGGCGCGTCCAGCGAGGTCACCTACTCGCAGTTCCTGAACGATGTCGAGGCCGGCCGCGTCAAGTCGGTCGAGTACACCGAGAAGAGCGGCCTGTCCGGCAATACGCTGAAGTTCGAGCGCGCCGACGGCACCGCCGGTGTCACTAACGGTCCGCCGGACGATGCGCTGGTCAACGTGCTGGTGCGCGAGAACGTCGAGATCACCCGCGTGCCGCCGGACACCGGCCCGTCGCTGCTCTACATCCTCATCAATGTGCTGCCGTGGGTCCTGATCATCGGCGTGTGGATCTACTTCATGCGCCAGATGCAGCAGGGCGGCAGCAAAGGTGCGATGAGCTTCGGCAAGTCGCGCGCCAAGATGCAGGGCGAGAACGAGGTCAAGGTGACCTTCGCCGACGTGGCCGGCTGCGACGAGGCCAAGGAAGAGGTGGGCGAGCTGGTCGAGTTCCTGCGCGACCCGACCCGCTTCTCCAAGCTGGGCGGCAAGATCCCGCGCGGCGTGCTGATGGTCGGCCCGCCGGGCACCGGCAAGACGCTGCTGGCGCGCGCCATCGCCGGCGAGGCCAAGGTGCCGTTCTTCTCGATTTCCGGTTCGGACTTCGTCGAGATGTTCGTCGGCGTCGGCGCCAGCCGCGTGCGCGACATGTTCGAGCAGGCCAAGAAGCACGCGCCGTGCATCATCTTCATCGACGAGATCGACGCCGTCGGCCGCCACCGCGGTGCCGGCCTGGGCGGCGGCCACGACGAGCGCGAGCAGACCCTCAACCAGCTGCTGGTGGAGATGGACGGCTTCGAGGGCGGTGAGGGCGTGATCGTGATCGCCGCGACGAACCGTCCCGACGTGCTGGACCCGGCGCTGCTGCGCCCGGGCCGCTTTGACCGCCAGGTGGTGGTCGGCCTGCCGGACGTGAAGGGCCGCGAGCAGATCCTGCGCGTGCACATGCGCAAGCTGCCGCTGGACGAGGACGTGGAGCCGATGACCATCGCCCGCGGCACACCCGGTTTCTCGGGCGCCGACCTGGCCAACCTGTGCAACGAGGCGGCGCTGTTCGCCGCGCGCGAGAACGCCAAGGAAGTGCGCATGGAGCACTTCGACCGCGCCCGCGACAAGATCCTCATGGGCGCCGAACGCCGTTCGATGGCCATGAGCGAGGACGAGAAGAAGCTCACCGCCTACCACGAGGCCGGCCATGCCATCGTCGGCCGCGTGGTACCCGAGCACGACCCCGTCTACAAGGTGACGATCATTCCCCGCGGACGTGCGCTGGGCGTGACCATGTACCTGCCCGAGGGCGACAAGTACAGCTACAACAAGACCGCGATCGAATCGCAGCTGTGCTCGCTGTACGGCGGCCGCGTGGCCGAGGAGCTGATCTTCGGCCACGACAAGGTCACCACCGGCGCGTCCAACGATATCGAGCGCGCGACCAAGATGGCCCGCAACATGGCGACCAAGTGGGGTCTGTCGGATGAGTTGGGCCCGATCGCGTATGGAGAGGAGGAGGACGAGGTGTTCCTCGGCCGTTCCGTCACCCAGCACAAGAACGTGTCCGACGACACCGCCCGTCGCATCGACGAAGTGGTGCGCAGCATCCTGGACCGCGCCTACAACCGCACCACGCAGATCCTCAAGGACAACGTCGACAAGCTGCACGTGATGGCCGAGGCGCTGCTGTTGTACGAAACCATCGACGCCAAGCAGATCGACGACATCATGAATGGCCGGACCCCGGGTCCGCCGGCGGACTGGGCCAAGTCCGGCAAGACCCTGCCCCCGGACGAATCCGATACGCCGGGTGCGATCGGCGGCCCGGCGGCGCAGACCTGACGAAGTCCGGTAGCGGACCCGCGCTTGCCGCAGTCGAACGAAAAGGCCAGAGTCCGCTCTGGCCTTTTTCGTTGGCGCCTCAAGACCGTGCACGCTCCGCCTCCGCGCGCTCCATCGATCACCGTCCCGATCCGCAGGCTCTTGCTGGCCGCGCTCGCCGCGTTGGTGCTGCTGCCGGCGCTGGGCATGGCGCTCGGGGAACCGCGCGCGTATGCCACCGCCGGCATCGTGTTGGCAGCAGTCTGGCTGGCGATGGCCGCTGTCGGCCTGCTGCGTCAGCGTCGAGGGCGCGGCGATGAATGACGGATTCTTCGATACGGTCCGCACGCTCGACTGCAACGGGCGTTCGTTGCGCCTGGATCGGTGCCGCGTGATGGGCATCGTCAACGTGACGCCGGATTCGTTTTCCGACGGCGGCCAGCACGCGACGACCGATGCCGCCGTCGCCCATGCATTGCGCCTGGTGGAAGAGGGCGCCGACGTGCTCGACGTGGGCGGCGAATCGACGCGGCCGGGCGCGGATGCGGTGTCGCTCGAGGAGGAGCTGCGGCGCGTGGTCCCGGTAATCGAGCGACTGGCACGCGAAACCGCCGTGCCGATCAGCGTCGACACCAGCAAGCCGGAGGTGATGCGGGCCGCGGTCGAGGCCGGTGCAGGCATGATCAACGACGTGCGGGCGCTGTTGGAGCCTGGCGCGATGGAGGCCGCGTCGGCGCTCGGCGTGCCGGTCGTGCTGATGCACATGAAGGGCGAGCCGCGGTCGATGCAGGAGGCCCCGGTCTACGACGACGTGGTCGGTGACGTGCACCGGTTCCTGGCCGAGCGCCTCTTCGCCGCGGAAATGGCCGGCATCGACAAGAAGCGCATGGTGGTTGATCCCGGCTTCGGTTTTGGCAAGACGCGCGAGCACAACCTGCTGTTGCTGTCGCGTCTGGACCGCTTCGTCGAGCTGGGTGTCCCGGTGTTGGCCGGGCTGTCGCGCAAGCGGCTGATCGGGGAGCTGACCGGCCGAGACATGCCGGCCGACCGTGTCCACGGCTCGGTGGCCGCGCACCTGATCGCCGCGCAGCGCGGCGCGCGACTGGTGCGGGTGCACGATGTCGCCGCGACCGTCGATGCGTTGAAGGTCTGGGAGGCGGTCGCTGCGATGCCGGCGCCGGCCGCCCGTAAGGACGCACCCGCGGTCCGCTGGCCTGACGACGATTGATCGACCGCGATGGACGCTCGCCGCCCGGCGTGGCGAAAATCTCGCCAAAGCGTCGGTGCGCCCCGCGGGGGCTGACCTCCGGCTACTTGTCCACAGGTTGCCTCGCCCGCTTGTCCACAGCCGTTGTGCATAAGCGGGGTGGGGTTGCAGACCGGCGCACGCTAAGCTGCCGGCCGGATTTCGACGGGGGAACCGCATGACCGCCAGCACGCCGCTGATCGTGACCTTCCTGCTGTACCTGCTCGCGATGGTGGGGATCGGCTTCGTCGCCTGGCGTTCGACCAAGAACTTCGACGACTACATCCTCGGCGGCCGCAGCCTGGGCCCGGGCGTGACCGCGCTGTCGGCCGGCGCCTCGGACATGAGCGGCTGGTTGCTGATGGGCCTGCCGGGCGCGATGTACCTGGGCGGCGTGTCGGAGGCCTGGATCGCCATCGGCCTGGTCGCGGGTGCATGGGCCAACTGGAAGTTCGTGGCCGGCCCGCTGCGTGTCTATACCGAGCGCACCGACAACGCGCTGACGCTCCCGGACTTCTTCACCAGTCGTTTCAATGACAGCGGCCGCGCGCTGCGGGTGCTGTCGGCGGTGGTGATCCTGGTGTTCTTCGCGGTGTACTGCGCGTCGGGCATCGTGGCCGGCGGCCGGCTGTTCGAGAGCGTGTTCGGCCTGCCCTATGCGCAGGCGATCTGGTGGGGCGCGGCGGTCACAATCCTCTACACGCTTGTCGGCGGGTTCCTCGCGGTGAGCTGGACGGACACCGCGCAGGGCGTGCTGATGCTGTTCGCGCTCCTGCTGACCCCCATCCTGCTGATCGTGGCCACCGGCGGCTTCGATACCACCCTGGCCGCGATCCGCGCCGACGCGCCCGCCCGCCTGGACTGGTTCCGCGGCGGCGAACTGGGCCTCATCGGTATCGTTTCGCTGATCGCATGGGGTCTGGGCTATTTCGGCCAGCCGCACATCCTGGCGCGCTTCATGGCGGCTGGCGGCGTGCACACCATCCCCGCGGCGCGGCGCATCGGCATGACGTGGATGATCCTGTGCCTGGCCGGCTCGCTGACCGTGGGCTTCCTCGGCATCGGCTACTTCGCCGCGCACCCGGAGTCGGCGGCGCCGGTGGTCGCCAACCCCGAGCGCGTCTTCATCGCCGTGGTCGAACTGCTGTTCAACCCGTGGGTGGCCGGCGTGATCCTGTCGGCAATCCTGGCAGCCGTAATGAGCACGCTGTCGAGCCAGTTGCTGGTGTGCTCCAGCGTGCTGTCGGAGGACTTCTACCGCGGGTTCCTGCGCAAGCACGCGAGCCAGACCGAGTTGGTGTGGGTGGGTCGCGCCAGCGTGCTGCTGGTGTCGCTGGTGGCGATGTGGCTGGCGCGCGACCCCGACAGCCGTGTGCTGGGCCTGGTGTCGTACGCGTGGGCGGGCTTCGGCGCGGCCTTCGGTCCGGTCGTACTGCTGGCCCTGTTCTGGCAGCGCATGACACGCAATGGCGCCCTTGCCGGCATGGTGGCGGGCGCGGCGACGGTCATCCTGTGGAAGCAGGTGGCGGTCGGCATGTATGGCAGCGGGCTCTACGAGATCGTGCCCGGTTTCATCGCCGCCACGGTTGCGATCATCGTGGTCAGCCGCCTGGATCGCGAACCGCCGCAGGAAATCCAGGCGGCACACATGCAGGTGCGCGCGTCGCTGCGCGAGACCGGCTACTGACGAACGTCGCCAACCGGCCCGCACGGTGAGCCAGAACGACCCGCGCCCGCTCGCCATTGCCCTGATGGGGCCGACAGCGTCGGGCAAGACCGCGCTGTCGCTGGAGTGGGCGGCGGCGCTGGACGCGGAGATCGTCAGCGTGGATTCCGCGCTGGTCTACCGCGGCCTGGACATAGGCGCGGCCAAGCCGACGGTGGCCG
>Ga0208375_1002043_pt1 | contig 19968 bp, 20 predicted proteins | sample RifOxyD1_FD_184038 | JGI IMG/M metagenome (GOLD analysis project Ga0208375, IMG submission 184038) | Soil microbial communities from Rifle, Colorado - Rifle Oxygen_injection D1 (SPAdes) | ecosystem: Environmental > Terrestrial > Deep subsurface > Rock core/Sediment | place: Rifle, Colorado... | reverse complement strand
TAAATGCCAAAAGTTACGGAAGGTTTCTTCATCTGTTTTTTTATTTCTTGCAAATGCCCATCGTGAGCATTTAAAGCGCAAAGTCCAAAGAATGGAATTCTATCAGCGAATTTTTTGAAAGCATTGCATAGATTTTCTTCGGTTTTATAATAATCCATATGATCAAGGTCAACATTATTAATTATGGACATAACCGGATTGTATAAAAGAAATGATCCATCTGACTCATCCGCTTCAACAACAATATAGTCACCATTTCCAACCTTGGCATGCCCCTTAAGATTTTGCACAATTCCACCAATCAAATAGCTTGGATCAACCCCAGACTCGCTCAAAATGGTAGCTAACATTCCAGAAGTCGTAGTCTTTCCATGAGTACCGGCTACCGCTAAGCCGCACTTAAGTCTCATTAATTCTGCTACCATCTCAGCTCTTTGCATAATCGGAATTTTTTTTATAATAGCAGCTTGATATTCCAAGTTGTCGGGAGTGATAGCTGAGCTGTAAACCACTACGTTTTGATTTTTAATATTTTGTGAGGCGTGTTCATATTTTATAACCGCCCCCATAGATTCAAGTTTTTTAGTGTTATTGGATTCTTGAACATCCGATCCAGATACTTTAAACCCCAAAGATAACAGGATCTCAGCAATTGCGCTCATTCCAATTCCACCAATACCTATGAAGTGAATTTCTATATCTTGATTAATTTTAAATTTCATAAATGCCTTGTTTATTGTTGCTGGTGTAATTTTTTTGAATAATTAGCAGCGGCAATCATTAAACCCAGTCCAAAAAAATTTGCCACTATGGATGATCCACCGTAACTGATAAAGGGGAGATTAAGGCCTTTGGTGGGGAGCATTCCGAGTACCACACCCATATTAATTAAAGCTTGAAAACCAATTAAAAAAACTACTGAACTCACCAGGATTTGAAAAGTTTTTTGCGATAGACTTAAAACCAAATTAAATCCCCAGTAAAGTAATAATATAAACAAAATTACCGTTACAAAAACTCCAATAAAACCCAACTCCTCTGCCAGCACACTAAAAATAAAATCATTATGGGCCTCTGGTAGATAAAAAAGTTTTTCATTACTGTTTCCCAATCCCTGTCCCCAAAAAGAACCATTAGCAAAAGCCAGATAAGATTGAATAATTTGGAAACCACTAGTTCGAGCATTTTTCCATGGGTCCATGAAAGCCAATATTCTTTTTACCCGGTAAGGTTGGGTAAAAAGAGTAATTAAAATAAGGAAGATTCCACTTCCCAGTATTGAGTAAAAAATTTTTCTTTTAAATGAGCTCATAAAACAAGCAAAAATAATTACCACCAAGCAAATCAAAAATGAACCATAATCAGGTTGCATAATTAAAACCACCAGTGGAAAAATAATGGCGACTATATATTTGATAATTTCATTCATTTTAAAATAATCATATTTCTCAAAAAAATAAACCGAAACCAGCATAAGTGAATATTTGACTACTTCGCTTGGTTGAAAATTAATAACGCCTAGATTCACCCAACGACTGGCACCCTTTATGGTTAAGCCTATCGTCGGAAATAAAGTCAACAGCAACAACGCACAACAGATGCAATGAAAATGGAAGGAATATTTCAACCAGAAAGAGATTTTAGTTTTTCCAACTACAAAAGCAATCAGACAACCTGCTAGCAAAAATCCCACTTGTTTAATTAAATAATAAGACGAACTATGAAAAACTTCTTTGGCATATATATAGCTGGATGAGTAGACCATGATAACACCAAAAACTACCAGAACACCCAGTGTAGCAATATAAAGTTTAAGATATTTTTCTGTGAATTGATTTTCTTGCAACAACATAATCAATTTTACCTTTGAATAAATTGTATCAAATTCATGGCAATTTACATAGGGAAAATTGTGCTACAAGTCTTAATCAAAGTTGATAAACAAGTTTTTTAAAATAATTACCCCGCTCTTCGAAATCTCTAAAAAAATCTGTACTTTCATTTCCGGGGGATAACAATATGGTATCGCCGGTTCTGGCTTTTTGGTAAGCAATCAAAACAGATTCCTCAAAAGATCCAACAATAAAGGTTTGGGTAAAATTACCAAAGAAACGGTTCATTCTTTCTTTACATTCACCCACCAAAACCAAAACCCGTACATTTTGAGTTATTTCTTCAGCATATTTTTCATAATCCACTTCTTCATCGTCTTTTCCACCTGCAATAAGAATAACCGGTGTTTTAAAAGCGGAGATACTTTTCTTTAGTTGCTCCAGGGTTTCCGTTTTTGAATCGTTGTAAAAACAAACACCATTTTTTTCAATTAAAAATTCCAACCGATGAGGAATTCCGGGAAATTTTTCGATGGTACTTTGGATTGATTTATCACTTATATCTAAAGCTTTACAGGCAGAAATAGCTGCCAAAAGGTTTTCACGATTTTCTACACCTACAATTTTCATTTCGTTAACTTTGAATTCAGAATGATAGTGAATTCCCGAGTGTATTCTGCGATCGTGAAAATGAGTCCCTTGCACTTCATTCATAACACCCATTTTGGCGAATGATTTTCTGGTATACCAGTATGTCTGACAATTAGCATTTCTAAAAAAAGTATTGTTGCCAAGAACATCAAAATTAACAATCAAGTAATCATCAGGAGACAATGACTTGATTACATTTAATTTAGTTTCAATATATGTTCCTACTGAATTAAAATGAAGTTTTGAATATTCTTCCCCAATATTGGAAAACACCACCACTTTAGGATGGAAGTTTTCTAATTTAAGCATTTGAATTGCTGAAACTTCTACGACTACATAATCTATCAAATCCCGATTAGGTAACATGGCATAATTAATAAATGGTTCCTCGCTAGTACCACCTACAAAAACATTTTTACCTTCTTGTTTAAGTGCAAATCCGATCATATGAGCAATAGTAGATCGTCCGTATGAACCACAAACAGCTATGATTGGCTTTCTACATAATTTGTTAGCAAGAGCAAATTCGCTATAAACTTCACGACCATTGCTTCTGGCAAGTTCCAGTTGGGGTAAATTAGGATTCACTCTTGAAGAATAAACAATTACATCTGCATCTAAAAAATCATCATTAACATGCTCTCCAAACGTCATCTGGGGTGCTGGTTCAAATTTTTTCAGTTTTTTGACTTCCTTGTTCAAATCAAAAATCGGTTTGATATCAGTCACTCTAATGTCACAACCTAGTTGATTAAAAAAATGTATTAGAGCAAAACCGGTTTTTCCAATACCAACCACAAGGATTTTCTTATTCTTAAATCGATCCATTATCTCTCCTATCTTTATCTTGTTTTTAGTGTTGCAATTGCAATCACTGCCAGACATGCACTTATAATCCAAAACCTTACGATCACTTTTGTTTCCGGCCATCCCATGAGTTCAAAGTGATGATGTATGGGAGCCATTTTAAAAATTCTTTTTTTTCTAAGTTTATATGAACCAACTTGTAAAATAACGGAGACCGCTTCAATTACAAAAATTCCTCCGATTAATACAAATAAAATTTCATTTTTAGTCAATACTGCCACTGTACCAAGAAATCCCCCGAGGGATAATGATCCCACATCTCCCATAAAAATTTGAGCTGGATAAGAGTTGTACCACAAGAAACCTATCCCTGCCCCAATAAGCGCAAAAGAGAACACCATCAATTCACCCACATTTTCTACATAGGGAATAAACAAATACGAAGCCAGCGCAACGTGTCCAGCCACATATGCCATAAGTCCAAGCGAAATAGAACTAGTAATAATCGGTCCAATCGCCAAACCATCTAAGCCGTCAGTTAAATTTACCGCATTACTCGAGCTGACAATTACCAAGGTGGAAAATATCATATAAAACCAACCTAAATCGACCACCGCATTTTTGAAAAATGGAATATAGATCTTAGTATCAACTACGTTATATTTATAAATAATAAAGCTTACGAGCAAACCCGTTAAAATCTGCCAAAGCAATTTCCCCTTAGCGGAAACGCCCTTGGGACTACGTTTTAAAACCTTCAAATAATCGTCCAAAAAACCTAAAGCAAAAAATGAAGCCACTACAAAAGTAGTTATCAATACAGGTATAGAATAAAAATTACCGCATATTAGAACAGCTATTGCCAAACTACCGATAATTACACACCCTCCCATCGTAGGTGTGCCAGCTTTGGCAAAGTGACTTTTGGGTCCATCATCGCGAATAATTTGACCAAATTGTTTTTTGCGCATAAAGCCAATAAAATACTTTCCCCAAATTACAGAGATAAGAGTTGCCAGCACAAAAGCTATTATCGACCGAAAAGTAATATATTTAAAAACATTAAAAGCTGAAATATCTAAATTTAAAGGATATAAAAAATGAAAAAGCATAGGGCCCCTACTGTTAGCAAGAATAAACACCCATAGATAATGGCTTGGTAAATCTACGGCAATTCAACCTTATGTTATATCCATCAACAACTCTAGTTGTAAAGATCGACTGCCTTTAATAAAGAAATATTCGTATTTTTTTTTGATTATTTTCCAATCTTTTAATAGTTCATTAACATCCTGATAAATTTGGGACGATTCTCCAAAGCCTTTTTGATAACTTTTGGCGAATCTCCCCACAAAGATGGCGTTTTTACCCTGCATCTTTTTTATATATCCGCCTATTTCTTCATGAAGCGCAGGTCCGGTTGCACCCAACTCATTCATATCCCCTAAAACAAAGCAGATATTTTCCTTTGAAACCTGCTCCTTTGTGCATTTGTCAATAAAGCCTTCAAGCGCTGCTTGCATAGAGGAAGGATTAGCGTTGTAGGCGTCCATAAAAATTAAATTATTTTCCTCTTTTATCCACACACTCCTATTAGACGACGGTTTAAATGATGAAACAGCAGCAATTAATTTTGATTTTTCGTCCGGAAAAAGCATCCAGGCCATCATAAACGCTACTGCTAAATTATAAAAATTATGAATACCCGTTAGTTCTTGGTTTTGTAAAATAATCTTTTCGTGGTCAAAAATAATTTCAACACCATTTTTTAAAAAAAGAATATTTTCCTTAGTTTTCCCTACTGTCACTACATTTTTATACACCGGGAGAGTGTTTAAAAAGACATCATCGCTATTTATAATAAAGATTCCTTTATTTTTGGTATTTTTCATAACACTATCAAACAAACAACGCTTTTCTTTTAATACTCCTTCTTGGGAATGTAAAAACTCCAAATGAGCTTTTCCAATATTGGTGATGATTCCTGCAGTAGGATTAGCCAAATTGCAAAGAAAATCAATTTCTCCGGGATGGTTTGACCCCATTTCTACTATAGAAGCAATATGATTTTCATTAATTTTAAGTAACGTAAGAGGCACTCCAATATGATTATTTAAATTACCTTTAGTGCAGGTCAGCTTTTCCCCCAAAACAGCCTTTAACAAATGGAATAAGATATTTTTAGTGGTAGTTTTACCGTTTGATCCGGTTATTCCTATGACATGCCTTAATTGATTTTTCTTTAAATTCTGCACATGAATGGTGGAGATCTCCTGCAAAAATTGAAGTGTATCTGTCACTCCGATAAATGTTATATTCTTTTGCCTAGAAAGAAGTTCTGTTTTGCTAGCCCTGTCTTCGTCATAGTTATAGACAAAAATCGCACATCCTTTGTTAATTACCTCATCGATAAAATTAAAAGCATCAAACGATTCACCAGCTAGTGCCACAAAGGCGTCACCTGTTTGCATAGTGCGAGTATCAGTTGATATTTCGAAAAACGGCTTATCTGGTTTATTATATATTTTTTTTATAAATTTCGAATTCAGTATAATTTCTGTGCGAATCATAACTATCCTATAATTTCATTAACAACCAAAAAATCGCTAAAGGGATATTTTACCCCTTTAATATCTTGATAATCCTCGTGACCTTTTCCTGCAATAATCAGCACTGATTGGGAAGTCAAAGATTCAATCCCCTTTTTAATAGCAAGTTTTCGATCATGCAAAACCTCCACTTTTTTAAGATCAAATCCAACTAATCCTTGCAACATATCTTCCATAATGATTTTTTCGTCTTCATATCTTGGGTTATCATTGGTTAGAATTAATCTATCAGCGTATTGATAAGCCACCTTGGCCATGAGCGGTCTTTTCGTTCTATCTCGATCTCCACCACATCCAAAAAGAACAACAAGTTTCCTATCTTTTATTTCATCTCTTACTGCTTTACAAATATTAATCAAGGCATCCGGAGTATGAGCATAATCGATAATAATTAAATTATCTTTGTGTTTAATTTGAGAAAAGCGCCCTTTTGGAAGTTCTAACTTACTCAGATCTGTTTTTTGGATATCGATTCCAAAGTATTTACACAAATTAAGCGCTAATTCCAAATTTTTTTTATTAAATGAAAATTTAAAACAATCTGGGATATCAATTTTGATCAAAGCACTAGTCTCTTCGGCCACAATCCCATGACCAGCTCTTTTGTGTAATTCTTTTTCACTTGATAAAAAATAACAATTGTTAATCTCTTTTAAATATTTTTTAAATATCAAACATTTCGAATCAAAATAATCATCCATGCTCTTATGATAGTCTAAATGATCCTGTGTAAAATTGGTCCAAGCTGCAACATCAAGTCTAATGTCATATAGTCTATCTTGTTTTAGAGCATGACTGCTCACTTCTAGAAATAGGAATTTATAATCATCCTGTAACCAGTGAATAATTTTTCGTAAATCTATGTAAGATGGTGTGGTAATTCCACCCAAATCCTTAAGAGATCCTCGTGCATCGTTCAGTCCCAACGTTCCAAGCGAGGCAGCCCTAATACTATTCAGTTGGGCAATCTGGCAGCATAAATTTACAATCGAGGTTTTCCCATTAGTTCCGGTTACACCAGCTAGTTTAAGTGTATTTTTATTAGGGTACAACTGGTCTAATAATATTTTTTGAAGTGGTAAAAAATTATTCTCATTTACCACCATTACATTTTTAAAATTTTTTAAGTTATCCGATAGTTCATTTACTATAAGCACCCCATAAGATGATTCGCTTAAGCGCTTGCTTAATGTATCCCGGGCTCTTTCATCAGATCGGACGTTGTAAAAAACTAAATCATTTTTCTTCGCATTTTGTAAATTTGACTCGATATTAGTAATGTTTAAATTTTTGTCAAGTGAAGTTTGATTAACCAGAAAATCTTTAACTAGATTTAAAATTATCTTATTATTCATATTTAGGTGTTTCATAATTTAAAATAACATAGGAGTCGGTCAGGAGTTTATTTCCAAACGGCTGGCTTTGTTTTTTTACAATACCAACACCTTTGTGTATCAAGTTGATATTTAATTTGCTGGCAAGTTGATTAGCAGATATTTTATCTAGTCCTATAAAATTCGGAACCGTCTCATTATTAATTATACGAGTAGCTGATTTTTCCGTTTTTACTTCATCGAAACGTTTATCGCCTTCGGAAAAATTTTGAGTTTCCGTCAAACCTTTATATTCTTTATTTTTATAAAGAATATATTCTGCCACTTCTTTAAAAACAGGGGCTGCTATTGAATTACCATAATATCTGGAGCCTTGGGGGTTATCTATATAAACATATAGAACAAACTTTTTATCTACATTAACAGGGTAACCAATAAACCCGGCAATATACCCTTTGTATCCACCATTTTTATCAGCTCTTTGCGCCGTCGAAGTTTTTCCGGCAATAACAAAGTCTTTGATCTTAGCGTTAGTGCCAGTACCATCGTCAACAACTGAAATCAACATATCTGTAAGCGCATCCGCAGTCAGTTTGGAAATAATTCTTTTTTTAGGAACTATTTTATTTTTACGCAACAACAAGGTAGGTTCAATATAATAACCACCGTTGGCAAAAGCGCTATATGCCGCCAGCATTTGAATACCCGTAGTAGCCAACCCTTGTCCGAAACTCATGTTACTTAAACTTAAATTTGAAGCTTTTTCTTGAAAGTTATAAATACCCCTGGATTCGCCTGGAACCTCCACATTGGTTTTTTGTCCAAATCTAAAAAAATCCATGGCTGCATTAAATTTGGAAAACGTTAAATCAAAAGCTATTTTAGTAGTCCCAATATTAGAACTATATTTTAAAATATCTTTGACCGACAACCATTCGTATTGCTTTCTAGGATCTGCTTCGCCTATAAAATGACTACCTATTCTAAATCTGCCTTTTTCACAATAATAATTAGTATCCGGTCGGATAATTTTATTTTCAATTGCCGCTGCGACGGTAAAAACTTTAAAGCTAGATCCTGGTTCAAAAGGATCAGTGACGAAAGCTAATTTTCGATTGTTAGTATTTGATTGTTTATAATTTTCTCCATCAAAGGTTGGATAATTAGCGATGGCCAAAATTTCTCCATTATCTGGATCCATAATTCCAATCCCACCCCGAAAAGCTTCATTTTTTATAACAGCTTCCTTTAAAATTCTTTCAGATACTGCCTGCAAATCTTTATCGATGGATAAGTGCAAATCTTTGGCATCATCTCCAACTTCTTGGCTTTCAAACTTAATTGCTCTTCCCTTAGCGTCTCTTAAATATTTTATAATCCGTGGTTTACCTTGCAATTCTTTATCAAACAAATATTCAAGTCCGGCTAAACCTTTATTATCAACTCCGACAAAGCCAATAGCTTGCGACAACAGTTCATGATTGGGATAGATGCGTTTAGGTACGGCATCAATATATATGCCAGGCAATTCTTTTATTTTATCCACTTGTTCCTTGGTTAATTCAATTTTTCTAGCCAGCCAGGTATAGTGCTTTCTGTTTTTAATTTTTCTTCTAATTTTTTCATAGGAAAGCACTGGTGCAATTTTAACTAACTCCTGATAAGGTCGATAATCGCCCCTTAGAAGTTTGGGAATCGTGAATAGGCTATACGTCTGTACATTAATCGCCAAATCGTAGCCGTTCCTATCAAAAATTCTTCCCCGGTTAGGATAGTTTTTTTCAAATCGCAAGGTTTGTGAATTTGAATATGAAATTAATTCATCGTTACTAATAACTTGTATATGAAAAGCTCGTACGAGCACTCCCAAAAAAAGCACCACAAATATTACAAAAACAACAAAAAGCCTGTTTCTAATCATTAGTAGTTTCGACTGTTTTCGGTATTACGATAATCTGATCGCGTCTAGGTTGATTCAGATTATGTCTAGCGGCCATATTTCTTAAATTTTTTACAGATAACAATCTCGACTTTTGGGCGTTTAATTCTTTTTGATCTATTCGAACTTGGTCTATTTTTTTATTTAAATCATTTATTCCATAATCAAGTTCAACCACTTTCATACGAAATAGAACAAACAAAATTGCCAAAACCGTACAAACCAGAAATATGGGGAATCCTTGAGAATTAAATAAGACTTTTCTAATAAATCCCTTATGTGTTGCTGTTTTCTTCCCTGAACCTAGCATACATTACTCCATGAAAACTAAATATGTTCCAATATTCTAAGTTTAGCACTTCTTGAGCGAAAATTCCTCTTAATTTCTTCACTTTTAGGAACAATTGGTTTTTTTGTAATGACCTTGAATTCTGGTCTATCTTTTTCGATTCGTCTAAATTCATGTTTGACTATTCTATCTTCCAAAGAGTGAAAACTAATTACCGCCAAACGACCTTTGGGTTTAAGTAAACTAGCTGCCACGGACAAGGTTTTTTCCAATACCTCCAGCTCTTGATTCACATACAACCGAAGCGCCTGAAAAGTACGAGTTGCCGGATGAGTTCTTCCTTTTCGTAGCTTACTGGGATAGGAATGAAAAATAATATTTTCCAGCTCTTTGGTGGTTTGAATTAACGAGTCCTTTCTTTTCTCAACAATATTCCTAGCAATTACCCTGGAAAATCCCTCTTCGCCGTACTTATAAATAATATCCGCCAATTCTACTTCACTATACTCATTGATAACATCCTTAGCGCTTATACTTTCTTCATCCGCTTGATTCATTCTCATATCAAGATCACCATCATTCATAAAAGAAAATCCCCTCTCCCCCTGATCAAAATGATGAGATGAGACACCTAGGTCCATTAGTATTCCTAGAAATTGTTTTTCTGGTTTTAATAGATGTAAATATTTTTTTTCTACAATCTGCGCGATGTTTTTAAAATTGTCATGATGAAGAAAGATTCTATCCTGATAATTTTTATCAGCTATTATTTTTGAACCATTATTGATTGCATCCATGTCTTGGTCCATAGCTAGAATTTTTATAAAAGGATTCTGCTCGCAAAACCCAAGGCTATGTCCACCACCTCCAAAAGTTAAATCTGCAATCCACTCCTCGTGATTGTTATTTTTATTTTCAAGAATTCCTTGAATACACTCATCAAACAAAACTGAAATATGTTTTTTATAATTTTCTATATTTTCCAAAAAGCCTTCTTAACTTAAAAGTATTTCAAGAATTTTTTTATGTTCACTATCCAGCATTTTGGGATCAGTCATAACCGCATTTTGATTTTCAGGATTAAAATCAAATTTCTCTTTATTCAGATGAGGAATAAGCTTTAATAAGACTTTTTTAACAAATTCATTATTAGTCTTCATGGTATGCATCACTTCTTCTACCGAACAATGCTGATCTTTCCAGCAATCATAGTCAGTAACCATTGCAATGGTTGCGTAAGCCATCCCAGCCTCCTTAGCCAAGTAAGCTTCTGGGACGTTGGTCATACCTATGACCGAAGCTCCAAACCCCCTATATATTGCAGATTCTGCCTTGGAAGAAAATTGTGGTCCTTCAATGCAAATATAGGAGCCACCTTTGCTGTATTTTACACCTACTTCTTTACAAATTTTAGCAATCATTTCCTGAAGCATACTATTTATTGGTAACGCCGTAGAAACATGTCCCACCATACCACTTCCAAAAAATGATCTTTTTCTAAGCCCCTTAGTCCAATCTATAAACTGGTCAGGCAAAACAAAAGTAGTAGGAGGAAGTTCTTCTTTAAGAGATCCAACCGCCGAAGCGGAAATTATGTATTTTACACCAAGCGTTTTAAGTGCATAAATATTTGCTTGATAATTCACTTCGCTTGGTAAATAAGTATGTTGTTTACCGTGTCGTGGGATAAAGAAAAATGTTACATCCTTAATTTTAGCCTCAATAACTGCTGAACTGGGTCGACCAAAAGGAGTTGAAACTTCATGTTCTTTAACAATCTCAATACCTTCAATTTTATAAACGCCGCTTCCACCAATAACACCAATCTCTTTTTTTGAATTCATCTTCTTCCTCATTTTATAAAAGACATTTGACTTGTACATACTTCAAATGTCACAATTTTATCAGTCTGGTATTAATATTTAAAGAGGCATAAGGCAAGATTTATGGACGATCTGCTTAAAAAAAAACGAGAATTATATAAAACTATCAAAAGGCGATATCTCCATAAAACCAGTAAAACTAGAGAATTTATCGAATTTGCCAAAAAAATTTCGACGGAAGAATTTAAAGATAATCTGCATAATTTAGTCAGAGCACCTTCCATAAAAGAAACTTTTTTTACCTTAAAAGATGTAATCGGTTCATCTGCTTGGATTTCATCGGCCTATATAAAACACCTTTTTTCCATCATTCAATTTTTAAAATCAACCGAATCACTTCCATTACCTAAACAAGATTTTATTATCAATCAAGTTTCGAATAAAAAGGAAATTAGCAGTCAATATGCTAATTCTGCAGATATATTTCAAGCTATTTACAACGACCTGCTAAGAGAAAAAGATGAGCTTGAATATCAATCCAAGTTGAGAATGCAACCTACTAACATTACCATTGTTTTAATTTCCGGAGTATTTAACGAATTATTTAAAACAGCTGCCTTTGAAACTGGGAGCATCCAAATTTGTAAAAAAATGGGGGCTAAATATTTTGTTGCTAAAGTTAAGGGATCCAAAGGTGTAAAACATAATGCTGAACTTCTTAAAAACGAGTTGGCTAAATACGTTGAGGAGCATCCCAAAGAAAAATTATGGATTATTGCTTATTCTAAAGGTGGCATCGATTGCCTACATTATTTAAGGCATAATAAGGACTTTGCCAATAAACACATTATGGGGATATCTACTATAGCTTCTCCCATTATCGGCAGCTCCCGCGCTGATCAAAAAATTCTAATAGCTTTAAGAAATATCCAAAAACTTGCCAAAAACCATTTGTTCACCAAAGACAAAACCACCGGGGATCCTTTTGCTGTTAATTTACAGGAATCCGTATCTAGCAAAGTCCAGGGTAAATGGTTTATAAATAATCACAAGGAACTGCCTAAAAAACTTTTTTATACAGCCATTGGTTTTCAAGCTTCTTGGCATGAAAGCCATTTAGGTATGATCGCTACTAAAATTATTTTACCTACCAATAAAAGCAATGACGGCATTGTTGACACTTTTCAAACCCAATTCCCTCATTACTTCAAAGCCTTTAATCTTGGCATTATCCAAGGACATCACCTCATAGGTTACCGCTCCAGTTCTTTCTGTCAGGATATTTTGCTAAAAGCGCATGTTATTTTTTTACAGTATATGGGAAAACTTTAATTATTTTCGAATGTGTCTACTCTGACCGATGTACGCATTTTACGTATAATTGTACGCATAATGAGTACAATTTAATTAAAGCCCACCCTTAAGATTCATAAGCACAAGCTTGGTAACGGATTTTAGAGTTTCAAAAACACCAGTGCCTTTAATGGCAACGGCCTCAAAAGAAGTAAAATTATGTTTATTAAGTTGTTTTTCCATATCCTTAACGGAGGATATATTGGGCAGATCTCTTTTATTCCACTGAATCACGATTGGTAACTTGGTTATATCGTAACCCTGTGCTTTCAAGTTAGTTTCCAAGTCTTTAAGACTTTCCAGATTGCTTTCCATCTTTTCTACTTGAGAATCGGCTACAAAAATAATTCCATCAACACCTCGAAGAATCAATCTTCTGGACGCCTCATAAAAAACTTGGCCGGGTACTGTATAAAGATGGAACCTGGTTCTATATCCCCGTATTTCACCTAAATCGAGCGGTAAGAAATCAAAAAAGAGAGTTCTCTCATTTTCTGTATTAAGAGAAATAATACTTCCCTTGGATTCGCCACTGGTTTTTTGATAAACAAATTGTAAATTAGTGGTTTTTCCACCAAGCCCTGGACCATAATATACAATTTTGCAGTTAATTTCTTTGGTATGATAATTTACAAAAGACATCGTTAATTCCCTGAAAAAGCAAAAATATTGTCAATTTCTTCATCTGTAATATTTGTAAAAAGTGTTCCATCATCCTTTTTAATATTTTCTTCGTGATACTTATTCCAATAGTCGGCAACCTTAACGGCTAGTAGTCTAAGCTTCATTTTCAACTGTCCAAGATTTAAAACATCTTTATAAAAAAGTCCAAGATACATTTTTTCCTCGCCTACGCAAACTGGAACAACATAAATTCCAGAGGATGTGGAATCAAAGCTTAAGCGGTAATCCATCTCTTCCTCATTTTTAGATAAATAATTACTAATAGCTAAGGCTGCTTGCCACATACCTGCCGTCAATGCTCCCAAGGCTAAATGATCCATAGACTCATTGGCAGTCGTAAAAGCAAAAACAGGCATACCATCTTGTCTACACACAATGGTTAAATGTTTATCAAGTCCCGCCTCTTGAATATCAGCCTTCAAGTAGTAGGAAATTGTATCAACTAGATTCGTGGAAGTCATAAGTTTTCCCAATCACAACCTTTGCTTGTTTTCCAATGCTTTAGAAATTGTCATACCGTCCAAATATTCCAAACTTCCGCCAATAGGTATTCCAAATCCAATTCTTTCAACCAAAACATTCTCCGAAACAATTTTTTTAACATAAGCACATGTAGCATCACCTTCTACCGAAGGGTTAATTGCCAAAATTATCTCATTAATACTTTCATTTTTAATTCTATCTAACAATTTATAAATTTCCAACTCGTCTGGCCCTATCCCCATGAGTGGATTTAAAACACCACCTAAAATATGATAGAGACCAAAGAACTGACCACTTCTCTCAATGGCCATCATGTCCATATCATTTTCAACAACACACATTAATTTTGATTGAACTCTCTTGGGATTTGCACAAATGGAACAAATCTTGTCGTCAGTAAAAGCTCGACATTTATCACATCTTTTGATTTCCTGTATTCGGTCAATGGCACGAGAAAATTGGGTAATATCCTCTTTTTTCCATCTAGTGATTTGCAAGATCTGGCGTATAGCGGTTTTTTCACCAACTCCCGCCAATTTGGTGAAGCTTGAAACCGCATCTTGTATGATTTTTGGTAATTCCATCACTTATACTTAAAACAAACCAGGGATGTTCAAACCACCCGTGACTTTGCCCATGGCATTGGAAACCATTTCTTTGGATTCGCTAATGGCCTGGTTTACCGCGGTTTTTATCAATTCTTCCAAACTACTTATATCATGGGGATCAACACACTCCCCGTTAATTGAAAAATTCAAAATTTGTTGTTTGCCATTTATTTTAATTTTGATCATTCCGCCGCCGGATGAAGTTTCCAGTTCTCTGGTTTCCAGCTCTTTTTGCAGCATAGATATTTTAGTTTGCATTTGCTGGGCTTGCTTCATTATTTGATTCATATTTTTTGACATATTTAACTCCTCATTAATCTTTTAAAACAATTTTATCAACCTCAACACCAAACAGCCTTTGTGCTTCTTTTATATTTTCATCATTAAGCAGCTGCTGTTTTTTGTTCTCTCTATCCTCTTCCAACTTTTCTTGATTAATTTCTGCCCTGGATTGAAAATTATATTCCTTTTTTTTGATCTCATCTACTAAAAATAGTTTTATATGAATATCACCAGGATTTTTATGGAAAAAATCTGCCAAATTATCCTGTAATTTTTTAAAAACAGATATCTCATTTAGATAATCAAAAAAAACCTTCTCGCTCTCTTTAAACCCAAGCTCTATATAAACACCATTAGCATTTACTTCGAGAGGTTTGACAATATTTCCTTGTTCTAAATTAGAAGCCGATGCGGGAGATTTGGTATATAAAAAATGAATAAAATCGTCCCAATTCTTGGTTACTTTAATTACTTCATCTACTTCTGAGGACATTTCACTGGATTTATCTTCAATTGGTTCGGTATTTTCAGGAGGTAAAGTATAATTTTCTTCGTGAAAACTATCCTGGGGTACTTCTTCTTCAATTACAATTTCGGTTTTTTTTTTATTATCAACCCAATCAAATCCTGTAGAAAAAAAATCCCTTCGTCTGGTAATCTTTTGCAGTAAAATTTCAAACACCTTATTGGCATCTATAGAGTTCAACACCCAAATAGAGTCTTTAGCTAAAATCTCATAGATCCAAAAAAGCTCAGAAAACGAAATATCTTGCAAAATCTCTCTGTGTTCATAATTTTCATCATCAATTTTTTCTATCATGGAAAATAATAAATTTAAAAGCGAACGAAGGATATTTTGTACCGAGATATTATCTCTCAGCAAGTGACGATATTGGCTTGATACTTCATTTACATTCCCTCTTAAGATACCGTACACAATTAATTTGATGCTGGAGCTTTTGGCCATACCCACTGAATGGACTAAAATATCTTCGGTAATATCCTTTCCATCTGCATAACTTAAGATTTGATCAATTACAGAAAGGGCATCGCGCACAGAACCGTAACCCAATGTTGCAATTTCGTTGTAAATATTCTCATCACCAAAATGAATTTTTTCTCTCACGGCAACGTCTTTAATAAATTTCACCAAATCGTTTATTGAAACCGATTTAAAATCAAACCGCTGAGATCTAGAAACAATCGTTGCAGGTATTTTTTGAGGTTCCGTTGTAGCAAAAATAAAAATCACATGTTCTGGTGGTTCTTCAAGCGTTTTTAATAAGGCGTTAAAAGCACTATTGGAGAGCATATGAACTTCATCAATAATATAAATACGAAATCGACCAGTAGTTGGAAGATATTGAACGTTTGCAATAAGATCCCTTATATTCTCAACACTGTTATTGGAAGCTCCATCTATTTCTATTATATCCATTGAATTATCGACATTGAAATCCAGGCAAGGCTTACACGTATTACAAGGGTTTCCATCACTCAAAGGAGAATCACAACGGATAGCTTTAGCAAAAATTCTTGCTACTGTAGTTTTACCTACCCCCCTGGTTCCAGAAAACAAATATGCATGTCCAATTTTTTTTACTTTAACTGCGTTTGATAGTGACCGGATAACGTGTTCTTGCCCAATAACCTCTTGAAATGCTTTAGGTCTAAGTTTTCGTGAAAGAACTTGATATGTCATATTTATTAACCGTCAGATGGAATAATGGCAGCCCGATATAGCAACACAAAGCGACAATGGTTGCCGTTGCTTCGTTCCCGACCTGGCGGAGTTCACCATTAATCACAATCATCACCAATCAGGCCACCAATTGGATAATATGAGCAAGTCAAATAGTTGTCAAAGTTTTTATTATAGACTACTGCTTCTAAAAGATTACTTCAGTGCGGTTAATTTTAAAAAAATTTGATTCCAGCCTTGACTATTCAATTAATCTATTGAATACTTGAATTATATGAGAACAACAAATTACCATTTCAATATTGCTTCATCGGTGGCATCGGTATTTAGCTCACCGACCCGGTTAAAAATTATTTATATCTTAGCCCAAGCTCCAAGATCCGTTGAAGTTATATCTAAAATGACAGGTGAAACTATTGCAAATACCTCACAACATCTACAAAAGCTGTTGCGTGAAGGTTTTGTAATCTCACACAAAGTAAAACTATCGAAAATTTACAGACTCAAAGAGGAGCTTATTTCACTTATTTTAGAAGAATTGTTCGATTTATCAGAAAAAATTAAGGAAACCACTGAAAACGAATCAGCCCCCATATTAAATATTAACTCAAAACCAATATCATTACTTTCTATTGTTGAAGATATTCAAAATAATAAAGCAATTATACTTGATATAAGAGATGAGTATGAGACGTCTCAGACCCCTGTTTCAAATGCTATTTCTCTCCCCCTTGAAACACTTGCAGAAAAAGCAAAAACTTTAAAGAAAAACAAAACTTATTATGTTTTCTGTCGGGGTCGAGCGTGTGAGCACGCCAGTAAGGGGGTTAATATTCTTCAAGCAGCTGGCCTTAAAGCATTTCGATTAAAAGAGAGTCCTACTTCAATCAGACATATTATAAATACATATACCCTATAGCGTATATTTTAAAAAAGGATAGTTTATGGAAATAAAAATTAATTTCACCGGTAACAAAAAAATGGATGCTGTTTTTGAAGACTACGTGATTAAATGTGATCAGCCTCTTGATAACGATGGGGATGCTTCTGCCCCAAGTCCTTATGATTATTTTTTAGCATCTACTGCTCTATGTGCTGGTTATTTTGTCAAAGCTTACTGTGATTCTCGCAATCTTTCGGTAGAAGGAATAAAACTTTTACAAAACAATAATAGAGATACCCAAAATAAATACAAACAAATTATTGATATCCAAATTCAATTTCCTGAATCTTTTTCTCAAAAAGATAAAGACGGAATTGTGAGGGCTATTCAAGGTTGTTCAGTTAAAAAAACCATCCAGGAAGTTCCCGAATTCAAAATTAGTATTATATAAAAAGAAGGAATCATGTTAGAAAATTATCAAGCTTATTTACTCCCAACTTTTGTTTTTATTTTTATCATTTGGAAAATCGTAAACGCTGTTATAATCAGAAAAAAAATTTCTGAATTTCAAAGCAAAAATGCAATTGTTATTGATGTGCGCACCAAAGAAGAGTTTCAAGCTGCTTCAAACCCAAATAGTAAAAATATTCCACTAGATCAAATTGAGGTAAGTGTAAAAAATTTCGATCTATCCAGACCGATTATTGTATGTTGCGCTTCGGGATATCGAAGCGGCGTAGCGGCTAAAATTATCAAAAAACATGGTTTTCAAAGTGTTTTAAATGGTGGATCTTGGCGAAATATAAAATAAGATTTTAATTTTCTAACTTAATGATCTTACAAATAATGTTTGTGATGGATAGGCAAAATCAATTTTTGCTTCTTTGAACTTTAAAAGTATTTGTAAATTGACCTCATGGGCAATATCTGCATAGAATTTATAATCAGGATTTTCTATCCAGTATACCACTTCGAATTCCAAGGAAGATGCACCAAACTTTAAGAAATGACATCTTTCAAAGCGAGCATTGGGAATATTTTCAATAATATTTTTTATAATTGACGGGACTTTTTTCATCTTCTCTTCATCGGTTTGATAAGTAACTCCAATATTAAAAACCACCCTTCTTTCCGTCATCATTTTAAAATTTTTGATTTGCTCTTTTAAGAGTGTTCCATTGGCAACAATTATTTGTTCGCCTGATAAACTACGAATTCTAGTATTTTTAATACCGACATATTCAATAGTCCCCATATAATTATTAACTGAAATAAAATCCCCCACTGAAAAGGGTCTGTCCAAAATTATTGTCAGCGAAGCAAAAAGATCACCTAAAATATTTTGAAGCGCTAATGCGATAGCAATACCGCCAATGCCTAATCCGGCAATCAAAGTTGTTACATTTACACCTAAAGAATGAAGGAAAATTATAAATATAAAAGTATAAAATCCCACTCTGACCATGGTTTTAAAAAGTCCAAGACTGGTTGATGAAACAAATAAAGATTTAGTCTGATCCTTAAAGAGTAAATCCATCCAAGTATTAACTGTTTTACTACCAGAAACACCTGCTTGAATAATCGTAGCAAGAATAAAAATTTGTTTGAGAATTTTAAAATAATTATTTTGTAAATTAAGAAGAACGGATGCTGCATACATTGAAATAATGATCAGATAAATCAAATGAACACTTTTGAGACCTTCAATAAAAAGATCATCAACAATTGTTCGCGTTTTTTTAAAGACATGTGCAAGATTTAGAATTATCAATTTCTTCGCCAGAAATAAAAACCCAAAAAACAAGCAAAACAATATTACCCACTGAAACCAATGACTATGACTGAAATTTAATTGAAAAGGCATTTTTATGTAACTCCTGAAATTATCACAAGATATTTATTTAAGTTAATAAACTACGCATACTGTTTCTTAAAGAAAAGACGAGCTCTTCTTATTTTATGTCCCAGATTATGTTTGACTCTTTTAAAGAAAAAATCGGGGGATTTTAAAGGAAATAAAAGAAGATCTTTTCTTCTGATAAATTCCACCACTTCATAGTCATAATCTTCCATTCCTGGAAGAATATTGGTTTGACCTTCAAATAATCGTACTGGTTTAGCAGGTTCATACATCTTACCAATTTGTGGTTTAGACATACTAAAAGCATAAACTAAGAATTTTTTTTGAGTTTTAATAATTTCAAGGAACAGTCTGAGCCAAAACACAATAGATTTACTTCGGTCTTTAGCAGAAGGAGAAAACCACAAACCAGTCACCTCGCAAGCTTTATCAAGATCAAGATCTTGGTGTTTTTCGATATGAGATGGAATTGATTCCAAAACCCTAAAAGGCCCTTTCATCACCAGCACAAAACCTCCGCATAACCGCTGCCAAGAATCATAACAACCAAAAACCCTCGACTTTGCTAAATAATCCATCGGAAAAAGCACATGAATGTGTTTATTGGTTAGTTTTCTGAAATGATCTAATTCATTTAGATCTTTTATTCTTTTAATTTGCATTATGCCTCCGTGTTTTGTTCTTTAGTACAATTTTCAACGTACTAATTCAAGGGCATTGCATTGAATTTAAAACTACTTTTTTTATTCACCAGGAAGCCCTGCAAAAACCACCTTGTTTAAGGAAAAAGCTTCTAGCTCCTTTATAGTAAATTTGTTAAATTATCAC
>Ga0208375_1002039_pt1 | contig 20000 bp, 12 predicted proteins | sample RifOxyD1_FD_184038 | JGI IMG/M metagenome (GOLD analysis project Ga0208375, IMG submission 184038) | Soil microbial communities from Rifle, Colorado - Rifle Oxygen_injection D1 (SPAdes) | ecosystem: Environmental > Terrestrial > Deep subsurface > Rock core/Sediment | place: Rifle, Colorado... | reverse complement strand
TGACGAGTACCTGTACCCCGGCACTTATCAACCATGGGATTTTCATCGTTGTGGTCGTAACGGGGACGACAGCATCGCCAACTATCACGATCGCTGGGAAGTTCAGAATTGTAACGTTACCACCTGTGCAGATCTAAATACCGGGGCTGAATATGTTCGAACGCGTTTGGCGAGTTATCTGAACGATCTTCTAAGTCTCGGTGTAGCGGGTTTTAGAATAGACGCAGCAAAACACATGCATTTCGCCGACCTACAGGCGATTTTGGGAAGACTGAATAAAGGCGCTTATATTTTTCAAGAAGTAATCGATTTTGGATATGAACCAATTAAATCTGATGAATACTTTCCGACCGGCGACGTAACTGAATTTCGGTATTCCCGTAATCTGGCCAGAATTTTCTACAACGGCAAACTCTCTTGGCTTAATAGTTTTGGCCAAGATTGGAATTTTATTCCGGCATCAAAAGCCGTTGTTTTTGTCGACAATCACGATATCCAACGCGGGCACGGCGGCGGTGGCGAAGTAATAACGCATAAAGATCCTGAAACTTATATCTTAGCAACTACTTTCATGCTCGCCTGGCCTTATGGATACCCGCAAGTTATGTCAAGCTACTCGTTTCAAGACCCAAGCCAAGGTCCACCGAACCATGAAGGCGGGAAAACTAAACCGGTTTATGACAACAACGTTCTACAATGTGGCAAAGAATGGCAATGTGAACATCGTTGGGAACCAATAAGCAATATGGTGATGTTCAGAAATGTCACCAGCGAAACTTCGATTAATAACTGGTGGTCAAACGGTAACAACCAAATCGCATTTGGACGTGGAAACAAAGGCTTTGTTGCGATAAATAAAGAAGATAAGCCAATGAATCACGTGCTGCAAACAGAAATGCCTGCAGGCAATTATTGTGATGTCATTTCAGGCAGCGTTAAACGCCAAGAATGCACAGGACAAATTGTAACAGTGACGTCTTCCGGAAAAGTGGATCTAAAAGTCGGGGCACGTCGGGCTATTGCCATCCATATAGGGTCAAGAATATAAACGGCTTTTTCGTTTGCAACCCCTAATCCAACTGTCCTATAGTTGCGCTGCCGCCTTTGGGGGAGAAATGCTTAAACATAAACTCGGTTTAGCTCTAGTCCTTGTTCTTGCTTCAGTAAACGCTTATTCATCCGATCGAAAATCGTCTCCGGCTTGCGCCGGTTCCACCCAAGATAACAATGTATTAGCAGCTGGTTTAGCACATAACTCCTTCGATACGTTTTATCGCAATCCTTTCGGGGCCGTAAAAACAGATCAAAACACGGTTCGGCTGCGATTCCGTTCCTGTCACTATGACATAGACAAAGTTCGAATTAGGCTCTGGAACTCCAGAGAAAAAAAAGAATCATGGGTCGAAATGGCCTGGGATAGCACCGAGAACGATCCATCACTCGGTCCGGTTGATTATTGGAAAGCAGAAATCAACATTCCCGCAACCCCTACTCTTCTGTATTACTTTTTTGAAATCACTGACGGTTGGGACATTAACTATTACGTCGACGATAATGCCCATTTCTACGGCGGAGGTTGGGGAAGATTCAGCGAGCACTGGGACGATCTAAACACTTACCAGATCACCGTTTACGAAAAAGACTTTCAAGTTCCTTCATGGCTTAAGGGTTCAATAATCTATCAAATACTTCCGGATCGCTTCAGAAACGGCAACAAAAGTAATGATCCCGTAAATGGAAACGGATTCATTTTCAATAAAAGAATAAGAAAGCTGGAATGGAGAGAACCGCTGTGTGATCCACGGGGCGAGCAATGCCGATTTGAATCCGATAATCAGTTCTATGGCGGTGACTTAGCGGGTGTGCTGGAAAAATTAGACTATCTGAAAAACCTGGGTGTCGAAGCCATCTACTTCAATCCTATCTTTGAAAGCGCCACGAACCACAAGTACGACACTCAAGATTATCTATCAATAGACAAGGAACTAGGAGATTTGGCGGTTTTTCAGCAGCTAGCGCAGGAAGCTGAAAAAAGAGACATTAGAATAATTCTCGATGGTGTATTTAATCATGGCTCTTCTGATAGTCCTTACTTTGATCTTTACTATAGATGGAGCCCAACGGCAGCCTGCAGATCAACTGCTTCACCATTTAGAGACTGGTTTTATTTTCCACATCGTCACAACAAACCGGAAGACCATAATCGTCCGGGAACCTATTACTATTGCGCAGGAGAGAACAATTCTCGCATTACATATGAATCATGGTACGGCTACTTCGAACACCCCGTGTTCAATAAAAATAATCGAGAAGTAAGAAAGTTCTTCTTCAGTGGTGGCAGCGATTCAATTGCGCGATATTGGTTAAGAAATGGAGCGTCGTCTTGGCGACTCGATGTTGCAAGTGATGTATCAAAGGGAGAAGGCTTAGAACCAAATGATGATTACTGGATGGAGTTTAGAAAAGCAGTAAAAACTGAAAACCAGTCAGCCGCAATAATTGCCGAAGAATGGAGTGATGCAAGTTCGTTGCTGTTAGGAAGAGAAATGGACACAGTAATGAATTATCGCTTCCGTTCGGCATTGATGAATTGGCTTTCGGACGGTTGCATCGGAAATGGTTGTTACAACGGCGTTTATGAGGACGAGGACAGCAATAGCTTTTCAACCAGCGGTCCGATCTTTCCGATTCTCGAGACTGAACTGGAGCAAAGACTTAAGTCTATTGAAGAAGATTATCCGAAAGAATCGTGGCTCTCGGCGATGAATCTAATAGGCAGTCACGATACGCAAAGAATTTTATTCATTCTAAAAAAGATATCTAAAGATAACGCATCACTGGCTATAGAAAAGCTGAAGTTTTTAACACTCTTTCAGTTTACATACCCCGGTTCTCCCACCGTTTATTATGGTGACGAAGCAGGGCTGGCTACTGATGGTGTCTGGTTCGATTCCAGGTGGAGAGACGACCCTTACAGTCGTGGAACTTATCCTTGGGCGGATGAAGGATTATCACCTAACGCCGACCTGATTAAGCACTACGAGAAGCTTGGGCAAATTCGGCACGAAAATTCCGTGTTTAAACACGGAGAATACCAAACTATCCTTGCCGATAATGTTCGAAGGGTCTTTGCTTTCAAACGTTTCCATCTGATTGATGGTACGCCGACCGACGAAGCGTATGTCGTGCTAAATCGAAGCATGGAAACATCACATAATATAAGTCTCGAAAGTATGAACCCTAAAAATGGGACGTTTGTCGATATATTAAATGGCGGAACGTATCGGGTAAACGAAGGACAGCTGAATTGCGGTGCTATAAGGGCTTTGTGGGGGAAAATTTTAGTTAGATTGAAGTAAATAGTCCTTGGCCAGAACATCGCGTTAGTTTAAAAAGCATTCAAAATGATTAAGAAACTAATCAAAAACGCAGTCGCAGGAGCAGGACAGGTCCGAGCCGTAATAGAAAGCGTTAAGCCCGAATTGTCCGGTGGCATTTATCCAGTGAAGCGTATTCTCGGCGATGACGTTAAAGTGGAAGCGACCATTTTCACCGACGGACATGACGCTCTTGCCGCAGCCATCCTTTACAAACACGAATCAGACAATGTTTGGAAATCGAATGAACTAGAGTTTACAAACAAACGCGATCTATGGATTGGGGAGTTTAAACCGTCAAAACTTGGCGCTTATCATTTTACAATAGAAGCATGGGTTGATCGTTACGGGACATGGAAACACGACATACAAAAAAAATTCGAAGCTGACCAAGAAGTCACGGTAGACCTGATGTTGGGTCATACAATTATAAAACAAGCGGTCAGAAAGGCAAAAAACGGAGACCGAGAGACCCTTTCAGATCTTGGAAAAAAACTTCAACGCGCGATCAATAATAAAAAGTTCCATGCAGAAACTGTAAAAACGGCGATTTCAGAAAAAACTAGCAAATTAATGGCAAAATACCCGGACAAGAGTTTTGCCACAAAATATTCGCGAGAACTTAGAGTCACGGTCGATCCGATAAAAGCTCGCTTCAGCAGTTGGTATGAATTTTTTCCGCGCTCCACATCGGGAAAGGCAAACAAGCACGGAACTTTTAGAGATGCAGAAAAAATGCTTTCTTATATTGCATCCTTGGGCTTTGACGTAGTTTATCTGCCGCCTATACATCCAATTGGAACAGCCTTCCGAAAGGGCAAAAATAATTCCCTGACCCCGGGAGCAAATGATCCTGGTTCACCTTGGGGAATCGGAGCAAAAGAAGGCGGCCATAAGTCAGTCCATCCCCAACTTGGAACGCTCGATGACTTTCGAAGGTTTGTAAAAAGAGCACAAAATCTCGGAATTGAAATAGCTCTTGATATCGCCTTCCAATGCTCGCCAGATCATCCGTATGTCAAAACAAATCCCGAATGGTTTAAAAAGCGGCCGGACGGCACAATTCAATATGCCGAAAATCCTCCGAAAAAATACCAGGATATTTATCCATTCAATTTTGAAACTGAAGCTTGGCCAAATTTATGGAAAGAATTGAAGAGCGTATTTGATTTTTGGATTACGGAAGGTGTGAAAATTTTTCGAGTCGATAACCCACACACCAAATCCACAAGATTTTGGGGCTGGGTCATCAATGAAGTAAAAAAAACGAACCCCGAAGTTCTTTTCCTGGCCGAAGCTTTTACTAGGCCAGCCATGATGTATCATTTGGCCAAAATTGGCTTTAGTCAGTCCTACACTTACTTTACGTGGCGAAATTCAAAAAAGGAATTCACGGATTACTTAACTGAACTGACCAAAACAGAACTGGCGGATTTTTACAGGCCAAATTTTTGGCCCAATACACCGGACATACTTCCTGGTCATCTTCAAAAATTTGGAAAACCGGCTTTCATAGCGCGATTCGCTCTTGCTGGGACTCTCAGTTCAAATATGGGCATCTACGGACCCGTTTATGAATTACTCGAGAACCAACCGCTACACGAAGGTTCAGAAGAGTATCTTAACAGCGAAAAATACGAAATACGTGAGTGGAACCTCCGTTCCAAGCGAAACATCAAGGACTTCATCACTAGCATAAATCGGATACGAAAAAACAATCCTGCTCTTCACAGTAATCAAAATCTCGTCTTTCACAAAACAGACAACGAACACATTTTGTGCTACTCCAAACATACCCGTGACAAATCGAACATTATTTTAACAATTGTTAATCTTGATTTCGCTAAAACACAAAAGGCCGGAATTGAACTCGACCTCGGCTCAATAGGATTAAACCCATCCAGACAATTTATAGCTAAAGAGTTACTTACGGGCAGTGCTGATAAGTGGAATGGTACAAAAATGACCGTGTCACTCAATCCAAATCTAACGCCTGTAGCAATCTTTTGCTTAAACCAAAGATCCAGTAAGAAGCGATAATGACAAAAAAACAAATAGCCGAAGAACTTGACGAATCTATCAAAACCCGTTTGGAAACCGCACTTCCAAGTGCTCTACCCAAGTATAGATGGTTCGGCGGAAAATCCCGTCACATAAAAAAAATTCAAATCACTGACACGATTGCCTTTCCAGCTGGCCAGAAAAACAGCTATATACTTATTTTTTGCGTCGATTACATCGAAGGGCCATCGGACAATTATGCGCTTCCACTCATGCTTGCAACAGGTGCCATTGCTTCCCGCCTTTTAAAAACAAATTCAAACGCGGTAATACTAAGTTTCAGAAAAAAAAGTAAAAGCGGATACGGAGTCGCCTACGACGCAACTGTCGACAAGAACTTTTGCGCACATTTGATAAAAGCGATTTTTAACAACGAAAGACGTACCGGTAAGGCCGGAGACATAATTTCTTCCTTGACCAAAAACTATAAGAACGTTTCATCAAAGCTCGCTAAAAAATCTCTAAATTCGACTCTCCTCAAAGCCGAACAAAGTAACACGTCCATCAATTACGGCAATGAATTCATCTTCAAATTATTCCGAAGAGCCGAAGAAGGAGTTAATCCGGATGTTGAAATCGGCGTGTTTCTTACGGAGAACACAGCTTATAAAAATACTCCACAAGTAGTCGGGACTCTTGAATATCTAAGGTGTGATCATCAGCCGATTACCTTAGGATGTCTTCATACTTTTGTTCCGAATAGAGGCGACGCATGGAAGGTTTTCGTCGAACTATTGTCGGAACAATGTAAAAGTACTCTCAAAAAGAGTTCACAGAAAACTAACCTTCGAATTCCGCGAAAATCAGTGTTTGAATCAGCCAAAAAAGAGCTACCCAAAAAAGCGAAAAAGCTTCTTTCACCCTTTTTTGTGATGGCAGAACTTTTGGGGGCAAGAACTGCCGAAATGCATGTTGCCTTAGCGACTAAAACAGAAGACATAAGATTTTCGGCCGAAACGTTCGATCGCGAATATCAGCACGATCTATATAAATCGATGAAGAAACACACCAATTTGACCTTTCATGTATTAACCCGCTCTCTGGATTCATTACCAAGCAACACGCAAGAATTGGCGCAAAAACTTTTAAGAAGCGAAAAACTCATCGACCGGACTTTCAAGCCATTACTTAAACAACAAATCACCGCGACAAGAATCAGAACCCATGGCGATTTTCATCTCGGCCAGGTGCTTTTTACCGGCAAAGATTTTTATATAATCGACTTTGAAGGTGAACCCGTACGTCCGCTTTCTGAAAGAAAAACTAAACTCTCGCCGCTTCGAGATGTAGCCGGAATGTTGCGGTCGTTTCACTATGCTTCGCATGTAGCTGCTACAAATTTTTCAAAGGACGAAAGTTCAAAACTCAAGGCTTGGCTAGAACATTGGCACTACTGGGTCTGCGTGGCCTACTTGAGAGGTTACTTTGGTACCACTACAAAAGCCGGATTCAGTCCGAGCGCGCCTCAATCGACAAAAACTCTTTTGGATGTTTATCTATTAGAAAAAGCTCTTTATGAGTTAGTATACGAAATTAACAATCGGCCTGATTGGGTAAAAGTCCCGTTATCAGGAATAACCTCATTACTTCAACCGGGAGGCTGATTTTGAAACACTCTAAAAAACGCTCTAAGAAGGAACCCCAACGCTCTCCTGAAGTTAAGGCACTGCATCAGCTTGCTAAACTTGTAGGAGTCCAAACGAATTATAATAGTGCGTTCGGTTACGTTGTCGATTCCGCCCCCGAAGGAATTGCGTACGTGTTAAGAGCTCAAGGCATTGATGTAAAAGACGATCTTTCAAATGTTCATCAAGTGCTTGCAGACACTATTAATAAAAATTGGACTGCGGTTGCTGACCCGGTTGCTGTATGCTGGGAGGGAAAACCTGGAAAAATCTTGATTCGATTTCCTACTAACACCAAAAAAACTTCATGCCGATTAAAAATCAAACTGGAAAACGGCAAAACGATCGAAATGCCCGTCAATCTGGGCCGTCTGAGAATAACGCGAAAAGCAAAAATTGAAGGAATCGAATATGTTGAAGCCACAATTGAGATAAAACAAAAATTACCTATTGGATATCATCGGGCCAACCTTCAACTCGGTTCAGATTTTTACCCGATCTTCGTTATTTCAGCTCCACTAAAGGCGTATAAGCCAGCTCCATCTGAAGCTCCTGTAAAATCAGTGGGGATCTTTGCACCTTTATATGCACTTCATTCTAATGATAGCTGGGGCATCGGCAGTTTTTCAGATCTTGGTAAACTTGTTAGCTGGTCTTACTCTCTTGGCTGCGATTTTGTCGGCACTTTACCCATGCTTGCCAGCTTCAGCGACAAGCCAATGGTCGAACCAAGTCCCTATTCGCCGGTTAGTCGCATTTTCTGGAACGAAATTTTTCTCGATCCGCGTATGAGCACAGAATGGAAAGAATGCCAATCCGCCAGAGACATCGCATCGTCTGAAAACTTCAAAAATGAGGTGGCGCGCCTACAAGAGTTAAGAGAAGTGGATTATCAACGTGTTTTTAAACTTAAGCGTCTTATTGTTGAAGAACTGGCTAATTTCTTTTTTAATCAGCAAAAAGACAGCTCTGAAGATTTCAAAAATTTTTTAAAAGTACAGCCACAGGTAGTCGACTACGCAGATTTCCGAGCGGTTTGTGACAAATCGAATCTTATTTGGCAAAACTGGCCGGAAAGACTTCGAAACGGCGAAATCCAAGCGACTGATTATGATCAAAACGATAAGAGATACCATCTCTATTCGCAATTTTTGGTGCATCAGCAACTCGTCAGCGTGTCGGCAGTCGCCAACCAACCCGGAAAACGTGGTATCTATCTTGATTTTCCACTTAGTGCGCACGCCGGGGGATATGACGTATGGCGCGAACGAAAATCTTTTGCAGAAATTGCGACGGCTGGATGCCCTCCCGATCCCGCACATATGCACGGACAAAACTGGGGAATATTACCCCTAAATCCTAAGACAATCAGGGAAGACGGGTACAAATATTTTCGCGCCTGTTTGGAAAATCACATGCGTTATGCGGGCTTCTTACGTCTTGATCATGTAATGTGCTTTTACAGGCTCTTTTGGGTTCCTCAAAATAAAACTGCAAAAGAGGGTGTCTACATCCGCTATCAGATGGAGGAGTTTTTCGCGCTCCTGACCCTCGAATCTAACCGCAATAAATGTTCTTTGATTGGTGAAGATTTAGGAACCGTTCCGCCCGAGATAAGAGCCGCAATGACCAAGCACGGCATTCTCAGAATGTATTGTCAGCAACGCAGATTACAACCAAGTATCAAGCAGCCGTTTGGCGAGATACCAAAGGATTGTATTTGCAGCTTAAACACTCACGATATGCCTCCTTTTGCGGCTTTTTGGAAAGGACTTGAAATCGAAGATAAGATGAAATTAGGCTATTTCGGTCAGGAGCAGATGGAAGAAAAGAAAAAGGATCGATCCAAATCGGTCCAGCTTCTCGCCAAACATCTTCAGTACAAGAAACTTCTCGGAAAAACCTATCAACTAGAAGACGTATTAAAGGGGATGCTGCTTTTAACCGCAATGGAAAATTGCAAGGTTATGCAGGTCAATATCGAAGATCTTTGGCTTGAAACACTTCCTCAAAACGTACCGGGCACCTGGAAAGAACGGCCCAATTGGAGACGAAAACTAGCGCATAGCATAGAAAGTTTTATCGATCTGCAGGGAGTTGCGGAGTTGTTTGGTAAGATCGTTAAACTAAGAAGCGGAAAGAAACTCAAAAAATAGACTGTCTTTATTCGATCCTCGCTAAGGGGGCCGGCATTGTCTTAAGCGGATTTCTGCCTTTGATAAGAACACCAATATTATGTACTTTTTCGTTGTTCACATAATCGTGCCAACGTTCCGGCAATTCACCAAGAGGAATGTAACCGTACCCAGCCGATAACGAAGGATCCATAAAATATCCGCGGGTCCCATCCATCCCGACTAAAACAACAAAATGGCCGTCATCCCATTTATCTGACCAGTTAGGTTCTTTCTCGTCGGTCCAAGCCTGGATATTCAAAATAATAGTATAACCTTTTGCCAGAAAGTGCCGCAACCGTTCTACATTTAAATCTGTTCTATAAATCGCCTCTAACCCAAAACTCCTAGCCGCATCCGCCAGCTTGGGTGCTTCTGTTCCGTTCTGTTCGGTTGTTCCAAGAATTTGATAGAGTTCAGTTTCTCCTCCATCAAAACTGTTCCAATAGAAAAGAACAGACAAAAGTGACGCTGGGCCACAACTATAATTCGTAGCTTGTCTCACCAAAGGAATGGGTAAAAAGCTTTTTGGCGCTAATGGCGGCAAGGCAGACGCTGGCAGCGTGAACCCCAAAGCAGTAAGAATTAAGCATAGAGAAATAAATCGCCTGATCAACGTCCCGTACCCCACTTCTCAAAGCTATCATGCTGGATTTTTAGCGGCAACTCGTTTAACCAATTGAAAATTACTAGACGTAGTGCCTGAAATACTACATTCTGGTCGAGCTTTTGCGCAGGGGGTTTTAGCTTTCATGAATTTTTTCACGAAACGTAACACTCAAGTAGTAATCCTTCTAATTTCGCTGATCTTTTTGTCTCTGACTAATCTCTCTTATGCTGGCGTTCAACGCATAAAACACCAAACAAATAATTCATACGTCATAGTAGAATGTTTAAGAGATGACCTAATTCATTTTGAATACGGGCACCAAAAAGGACCTGACGCGGCATTTCCAATTAGGACCTCTCCGATGGTTTGTGATCCATCGGACGCAGATAACAAAACTTCTCAAGTATGCAAAAGTGATCATAACGGAGCAAGTTTTTACCGTACCCGAGAACAAGCAGACCGGAGCATTATCGAAACCAAAGATCTAATAATTGAAGTTCACGAAAACGATTTATCAATAGATATTATAGATAAAACTAAAGGCGATATTTCTCTCACTCAAATTTCGCCAATTAATCTTTCGCAACGATGGAAGGGACTCAGAGCAACAAGAAAACGAGAATCGAGCTTTTTGGGGTTGGGACAGAAGTTCACAGAAGAAATGAAGTACGACAGCACCTTTAATTGGAACGGCCGGGTGCGAGACAGCGGTCCCTATGGAAACAAGATGGAGTACTTCAACGGTGGTATGAACAGCAATACGCAGATTCCGATACTCTATGTGCTCAACGATACACCGTTCGAAAACTATGCATTCTTTTTAGATAATATCTATAAACAATAACAATTGGCAAGTCGAAATGATCGGAGATGAAATCAGATTTTTCTTCATAAGCGGGCCGGATATTCCAGACCTTCGCAAGGATTTTTTGGAAATCGTCGGAAGACCTTTGGTTCCACCAAAAAAGATGTTCGGCCTTTGGGTATCCGAGTACAGCTATCAAAACTGGCCTCATGTTGAAGACAAACTGAGAACCCTAAGACAACATAGTTTTCCCGTCGATGGATTTCTGCTTGATTCATATTGGTTTGGAGGCCTCAACGGTTGCTCGGATTACACAAGGATGGGCGCGCTCTCTTGGGATCTATCAAGATTTCCTACCCCTTCGCAAAAATTATATGACTTTAAAAACAACGAAGGAATCGGAATAATGCTGATTGAAGAGCCGTATGTCGGGCGCTCTTTGCCGGAACACTCCGAACTCCAAGCACGAGGATGTCTGGTAAAGAAATGTCCTGACTGTTCTGAACCTGAATACTACGAAGAACCTTGTTGGTGGGGCCGGGGTGGCATGATTGATTACACTAACGAGTCATGCGGCGATTTTATCCACAACAATAAGCGACAAGAATTAATTGAAGATGGCATAGTCGGGCACTGGTTAGATCTCGGAGAACCAGAGATTTATAAAGAAACGTCCTCCTATGCCGGAGGCTCACACGAGAACGTTCACAACCTTTACAATTTTAATTGGATACAAGCGATAAGCCGCGGTTATTTTCAATACCGATTACAGCAAAGACCATTTATCCTGACTCGTTCTGGAACAGCAGGAATACAACGCTTTGGTTCAGCTGTATGGTCAGGGGATACTGCCTGCAGAATGGGAAGCCTTGTCGCTCAATTTGCGAATCAAGCAAATATGTCTCTTTCCGGTATTGATTATTATGGTTCAGACATTGGTGGGTATCGCCGCGAAACATTAGACGGTGACATGAACGAGCTTTATACACAATGGTACGCCTATGGAATGTTGTTTGAAGTTCCCGGCCGACCTCACACAGATAATTATCTTTGTTCTACAATCGGAAAATGCGCCGAAACCGCTCCAGACCGTGTCGGTCACCTTCCCAGTAACCTTGATAATACGAGGCTTCGGTACCAGCTCTCTCCTTATTATTACTCGTTGGCTCATAGAGCCTATCTTTATGGCGAACCGGTAATGCCTCCACTTATCTACTATTATCAAGCTGATCCAAATGTCCGAACAATGGGACATCAAAAGTTGATCGGGAAAAATCTGCTTGCTGCATTGATCGCAAATTATGGAGAAAAACAGCGCCAGGTATATTTACCTGCCGGAGTCTGGTTTGATTACCATACCAATAGACCATTTAAGAGCAAGGGTGAATGGATCGGTCCGATTTCGGCTTATAGAAATGGGAAATTCACCTTACCGCTCTTTGCTGCCAAAGGCTCGATAATACCTGTTGCTCACATTGATGACGCAACCATGAACATCATGGGCAAAAGAGCTGATAACAAAGAAAAGAACATAATTGGAATCAAAATCTTTGCTAGTGAAAAAGAAAGTAGTTTCACTCTTTATGAAGATGACGGCGAATCGATCGCATACCAGTCGGGTGCGGTTCGAGTAACAGAAATTAGGCAAAAACAGATTGAAAATGCTGTTAAAGTAACCTTATCCGCAGCTATCGGAGATTATCACGGCGCTTCGTATGACCAAAATGTCTCAGTCCAGCTAATTTCAGAGAGGGCCGTCGCAAATGTCGCCTTGAACGGACGGCGACTTAAGAAACATTCTGACATCGATTCTTTTGAAAAATCATCGTCCGGGTGGATTGAGCTAAGTGACAAAACTGCGTTAGCAAAATCTGGAGTAACACGAGTAACGACTGAAAAAGAATTTATCTTTACTTTAGGCGACCTGATTTTTTAAGACCAGCTTTTTAACTACTCTTCTTGTATTCTGCGTCGATCACGTCTTCTTCCTTTTCTTTTTTATCCGTACGCATTCCCGGGCCCACGCCTTCTTCAGGCCCTTTACCGGCAGCATACAATTGTTCGGACATTCTATTTGATGCTGCTGTCAGTTGATCAGTTACTCTCTTCAGTTCGTTCACATCCTGGCTATCTAAATGTTTCTTTGCATCCGAAACGGCTTCTTCCGTCTGTGCTCTAATGGAAACATCAATCTTTTGGCTCTGTTCACGTAAAGTTTTTTCAATTATGTAAATCAGTCCGTCAAGGTTGTTTCGAGCCAAAACAATTTCACGTTTTCGCTCGTCTTCGGCGTGATGCGCCTCCGCTTCTCTTTGCATCCTTTTGATCTCTTGTTCATTCAAACCGCTTGATGCGGTGATCCGGATGGACTGTTCTTTACCTGTTCCTCGATCTTTAGCCGAAACATGCACAAGGCCATTAGCGTCAATATCGAAACTGACTTCAATCTGCGGAATTCCACGAGGAGCAGGTGGAAGACCAACTAAATCAAAACGGCCAAGAGATTTATTGTCATTTGCGAACTCTCGTTCTCCCTGAAGTACGTGGATTGTTACTGCTGTCTGATTATCGGCCGCCGTAGAGAAAACTTGTGACTTTCTTGTAGGTATTGTCGTATTTTTTTCGATCAGTTTTGTGGACACGCCACCAAGCGTTTCGATACCTAATGAAAGCGGGGTAACATCAAGAAGTAAAACATCTTTGACTTCACCCTTTAACACCCCGCCTTGAACCGCTGCACCTACCGCAACGACTTCATCAGGATTAACGCCCTTACTTGGTTCCTTTCCAAATATTTCTCGCACTTTTTCTTGAACTTTCGGAACCCTCGTCATACCGCCAACAAGAATGACTTCGTCAATCTGCTCTCGACTCAAATCAGCATCCTTCATGCATTCTTTGCACGGTCCGACCAACCTTTCTAACAAATCGCCAACAAGCGCTTCGAATTTTGCTCGCGTCAGTTTAAGCGACAGATGTTTAGGGCCTGACACATCCGCCGAAACGAACGGCAGGTTAATTTCGGTCTCAAGAGAGCTTGATAATTCAATTTTTGCTTTTTCTGCTGCTTCTTTCAAACGTTGAAGGGCCATCCGATCGCGCCTCAAATCAATACCGTTTTCTTTCATGAACTCGTTGGCGATCCAATCGATCAAACGCTGATCAAAATTTCCACCTCCCAGGAATGTGTCTCCGTTAGTTGCCCTGACCTGGTAAACTCCTCCGCCCAATTCCAAAATGGAAATATCGAAAGTACCGCCGCCAAGATCAAACACGGCCACCTTCATTTCCTTTCCTCTCTTTTCAAGCCCGTAAGCAAGCGATGCTGATGTCGGTTCGTTTATTACTCTCTTGACGTTTAGCCCAGCGATCTGACCCGCATCCTTAGTGGCCTGTCGTTGAGCATCATTAAAGTAAGCGGGGCATGTTATTACTGCATCCGTAATTGGCTCTCCATAATAGTCTTCAGCACTTTTTTTCATTTTTTGGAGGACCATCGCCGAAATTTCCTGCGGTGAGTAATCCCGATCGCCTACCCTAATCCAAGCGTCCCCGTTTGCTGCTTCTACTATTTTAAATGGCGCTACCTTTATAAACTCCTGCACCTCTTTTGAATTATACTTTCGCCCGATCAGACGTTTAGTTTCATATATGGTCTTACTGGCATTTGTAACAGCCTGACGCTTTGCAGGCTGACCTACCAGACGCTCACCCTTCTCAGTAAATGCAACAACAGAGGGTGTTGTATTTGATCCTTCAGCATTCGGGATCACCTTAGATTCGCCGCCTTCAAGAGTTGCGACACAAGAGTTTGTTGTTCCCAAATCAATCCCAATAGTCCTACCCATATACAGCCCTCCACGCGGTGCATAATCGTCTTTAGAATAAAAAGAGTGCAAAGAAATGGCCACGAACGCCAGGGTTTACTTGACAAGTGACTAGCCGTTCCTATCATAATCACATAACCGATGTAATTTGTTATACTTTAACGTTTTAGCTAGCGGGCGAGGTCTTCTATGATCGAAGTTTCTAATCTGACTAAGATGTATGGTCCGCGCACGGCCATCGATGATCTTTCTTTTCAAATCTCGAAGGGTGAAATTGTCGGCTTTCTCGGTCCTAACGGCGCAGGAAAAACCACTACGATGAAAATTCTTACCGGCTTTATGCCGGCAACAACAGGCAAAGCGGTTCTCGGCGGCCATGACGTATTTGAAAACCCGATCGAGGTCAAAAGAAATATCGGATACCTGCCGGAGACCCCACCGGTTTATTCAGAAATGTCCGTACATGATTACATCAAGTTTTCGGCGAAACTGCACCAAGTTCCTTCTCAGTCTCTTAGCAGCTCTGTTGACACCGCAATTCAAAAAACAGGTCTGGGCGACGTTAAAAAAAGGCTTATCGGTAATTTATCCAAAGGCTTCAAGCAAAGAGTCGGGTTAGCTCAGGCGCTTGTGCATAACCCGCAGATCTTAATTCTAGACGAACCAACTATCGGCTTAGACCCAAAACAAATTATCGAAATCAGAGAATTAATTAAAGGTCTGGCTGGTGATCACACCGTAATTCTCAGCTCTCATATTCTTCCTGAGGTGACAGCAACCTGCCAAAGAATCATTGTAATTAACAAAGGCAAAATCGTAGCAGAAGACACTCTTGATCGTTTGCAGACCAGATTAAATAAGGGTTTGATCTATTCACTCGTTGTAAAAAACCCAGTGCAATCCGGAGTGGACGCGATAAGACAGATCCCAGGTGTCAGCAGTGTTTCGCCGACCGGACCAAAACTGGTCGTAGAAATAAAACCAGGAGCAAAGGAAATCAGACATGAAATCGTAAGCACCGCTGTTGCCAAGGATATGGGTGTTCTCGAATTCAGCTCCGAGAAAGTCAGTCTTGAAGAAATATTCCTGCAACTGACAACCGAAGAAAAACCTAGCTAAAGGAGTCCCAGATGAAAAAGCAAAAAGAATTTTTTAAAAATATCTGGACGATCACAAGTAGAGATTTCCGCGCTTACTTCACCTCCCCCATGGCTTATATCGTTATTGCCGGATTCCTGGTGATTATGGGGTGGATGTTCTTTTTTAATCTCTCTCACTTCAATTTACAGAACCTTCAATATCAGCAGTTCAATATGGGTAAGGGAGTGAGCATTACCGAAGGAATCATCAGACCATTGTACGGGAATATGAATGTTATTTTTCTTTTCCTTGTGCCCTTCATCACTATGAGACTTTTTGCAGAGGAAAAGAAAATACACACGATAGAACTGCTCATGACTTCACCACTCAGTCTTACTCAAATTATCTTGGGGAAGTTTTTTTCTTCATTTCTGTTAGTGCTCATCATGCTCGTCCTCACCTTGGTTTACCCAATCGTACTTTTTGTCACCGGTAATCCGGATCTCGGCCCCATTGCCTCCAGCTATTTGGGTACACTTCTCTTAACTAGCTGCTACCTGGCGATTGGCTTGGTCTTCTCTTCAATGACCGAAAACCAAATCGTAGCGGGGGCGTTAACCTTTGCGGCAGGCTTATTCTTTTGGCTCGTCAGTTGGGCTACTCAAGCAGCTGGACCGGTCTGGAGTGAACTTTTAATGTATTTGTCTTTAATCAGCCATTACAACAATTTCAGCCAAGGGATCATTAGCACAAGCGATGTGTTTTACTACCTGTCGTTTATAACAATCGGTTTGTTCTTAACGCATCGAGTGCTTGATTCTTACCGGTGGAGGTAAACAAAAATGAAACCATTTAAAGAAAGAATCACCGGCAATCTTACTGCTATTTTTTGGGTGAGTACTGCACTTCTTGCTCTAGCTCTTTTGTTCGCACGCGCTATATTTCCTGAGCTAATTTGGTTGACGGTAGTCGTTTCCGCGTTACTGGTCGCTTCTTCAGCCGCTCTGATTACTCAAAACCGTAAGGCTCTGAAAGGCCGAGCAGCGGCTTTCGGACTTAATACAGTAATCACTGCTATTTTAGTAATCGGTATTATCGGGGTCCTCAATTTTCTGGTTTTGAGATACCCTGCCAAACTCGATTTAACAAAGAACCAAATTCATACGCTTTCAGATCAGACTTCAAAGCTAATCAGGGAACTCAAAAACCCGGTTAAGGCCGTGTATTTTTCTAAGACTTCTCAGCGTGAAAGCGCAAGACCACTGCTCGAAAACTTGAAGGCTTTGAATACCAAGTTTGAAGTGGAATATGTCGATCCTGATAAGGAGCCAGCAAGAGCTAAACAGGTGGACATAAAAAAATATGGAACGCTTCAATTAATTGTCGGAACAAAAGAAGCTAAGGTCGAAGACGTTAACGAAGAAAAACTCACCAATTCCCTGATAAAGCTTCTTAAGGAGAAAATTCAGAGTATTTGCGCGATTACAGGCCATGGTGAAAAAGGTTTTAGCTCAAACGAAGCAGAGGGCTATCAGTCGGCAAAAAAAGCATTAGAAGACCAGTCATATCAGGTAAAAGACTTAAGTCTTTTACAGGAAGGAAAAATTCCTGAGACTTGTGATGCAATCGCAATCGTTGGTCCTACAAAGGCTTTTTTTGCGCAAGAGATAAAAACTATTAATGAGTATCTCGCAAACGGTGGTCGCGCATTAATTGCTGTAGATCTCAACATCAAGGGTGCCGAATACTCTCCCGAGATATTCGAAATTTTAAAGAACTGGCATATAAAGCCAGTAGCCGCGCTTATTGTTGATCCGCTCTCAAAGCTATTAGGAGTGGACGCTGCCGTGCCGATTATCGCAACTTTTTCAAAAGACAATAAAATCACAAAAGACTTCCAAAACAATTGCTACTTTCCTTTTGCAAGACCACTGGAGATTTTGCCAGGTGCTCCTGCTGGTATGAACGTTTCATGGTTCGCTCAAACGACACCTAAAAGCTGGGGCGAAGTCGATTTTGCACAACTAGCAAGCGGTCAGGTAAAACTCGACGCTGGCACGGACAAGGCCGGTCCTCTTACAACGGGTATTTCCGTTGAGGGAAAGCAAAGGGATTCCAAAGCAGCTAAAAACTCGAGGCTAGTTGTATATGGAACTTCACAATTTGCGACGAACAATTATTCTCGATTCGGCGGTAATATGGATCTTTTTATCAACTCCGTAAGTTGGTTGATGGAAGACGAAAACCTGATTTCAATCCGGTCAAAAGCCGAAGATCCGGGAAAAGTCGAACTTTCACAGAAACAAGGAACTTTTATTTTCCTGCTTACTGTTATTGTTATCCCACTTCTAGTGGCAGCAGCAGGTATCATAATCTGGGTACTACGCAAGAGACTGTAGCTAGAAGTATCATAAGGAGATTTTTATGCAGAGCTTAAACTGGCGGCGTCCTTTAGCGCTAGCAGCCGCACTTCTTATCTTAGGTTCTTTTACCTATTGGCTTGAGTACACGCACAAGCCAAAGAAAGAAGAAACAGAGGGAGAGGCAAAAAAAATATTCGCCTTGAGAGATAGTGCTGTCGAGTTCGTTAAATTAATAGACGGAAAGAAGACATTCTCCTTCAGATGCTTGGATCTCGATCAGAACCTTTGTAAGCCAGGAGACAATTCTAAGTGGGAAACTACAGAACCGTTGAAGCTGCGGGCAGATGACTCAAACGTAAATTCTCTTCTTACTTCCATCAGTAATCTTAAGGCTAATGAAACAATCGACTTATCTATTGAGCCAGCTGACAAAAAAGCAAAACTCTTAAATGAATATGGACTGAGTCAGAGCGATCTCTCTTCGGCTTCAGTAAGACGTGTAGAGGTCACGACAAAATCTGGACAGAAGACTGTTGCGTACCTCGGAGAGACACACCCAATCGGCGATTCAATCTTCGCCATAGCTGGGAAAACCTCAAAAAATGCAAAAAATTCAGAATTAAAATTAGACGATAACAAAGTGCTGCTGATTCCTACTTTTTTCAAGAGTACGATCGACCATGATTTAACATATTGGCGTGACAAGAAGCTCTTTACCATGGCTGTTCATCAAATTGATTCGTTTCAATTAAACGGTAAAAAAGCAAAACTTACTGCCGAACGTAAAGACGGTAATTGGACGATTAGAACGTTAACGAGTCAAGATGCGATACCAGGTGATATTGAAAACATCGACAATCTGTTAAACGCCGTAACCGCTTTAACCGCAAAGCGGTTCGTTTCTGAAAAGAGAAATGACCAGAAGTGGCGTGCTGCCCTTGCGAAAACGAAACCTGTGCTAACAATGACCGTTAATTCGGACCCCCAAAAAAAGGGTGAAAAGAAGAGTGTTACTTTAACCCTTTTTGAAAAAAAGGGTAAAGCGAATACAACCGATCTATATGCGACGGTCTCAAATCTGGATCCTCTTTTCGAACTTAATCCATCCGAAAAAGAACGTTTGGACAAGGACGTAAAAGATTTACGACTGTCCAAATTAATTACCTCTATGGAACGGTTTACGGTAAAACGTCTCGAGTTCTCCGGAACATTTCTTGGTTCGTCGCCGCTTATACTTTCGAACAAAGATGGAAAATGGCAAACAAAGGATGAAAAAAGCGAAGTAAGTTCTGATAAAGTACAAAATCTCCTTGATCGATTATCGGGAAATAGAATCAGTCAGTTTTTACAAGGAAAAGAAGTTCCAATAGGTGCGGATAGGGGTTTGCTCCTAGTACTGGGTGACGAAAGCAACGAAAAGAAAAGACAGTTCGTGTTCTGGAAAAGTGAAAACAGACTTTATGCGAAAGACCTGACTGCGACCGGAAAAGAAGCTTTCTTAGTGGACAATGCAATAAACGATGCACTACCCTGGAATCGGGATTTTTTCTCAAAGAATGTCCAGCCAAGTCCTGTGCCCAAAAAAGGGAAAGAAAGAAAAAAGGGGTAACTGAGCCATTTCCGACAAGACGAACGACAATGTTGAAAAGAAACCGTGCATAAATTGCGGGGAAAGCTATAACCAAAAATTAGAAAATAACTGTCCTCTCTGCGGAGCTCCGCCCGCAATAACTACTGAACCGGCAAAAAGTACTGAGCTATTCAAACGATACTTTTCTGATTTAAAAAATATAGTTTTTAAACCTTCTCGTTTTTTCTCAAAAATGCCTACAACCGGGGGCGTAAGTTATCCACTTGCCTTCGCTTTAGTTACTCATTGGATCGGCTCTGCAGTCGAGTTTCTTTGGTATTCACTCCTTGGCGGTAAAATCACCGAATATTTTGCCGGCGCATTTCAAATTGCCGGTGATGTTGCGGACATCGATCATCCGGGTAGATCTGCGTTACTAATCCAAATGAGGGACAGACTGGTTGACTGGCTATGGGGAGTCGGCTCCATTGTAGTTGATCCCTTTTTT
>Ga0208375_1002038_pt1 | contig 20018 bp, 28 predicted proteins | sample RifOxyD1_FD_184038 | JGI IMG/M metagenome (GOLD analysis project Ga0208375, IMG submission 184038) | Soil microbial communities from Rifle, Colorado - Rifle Oxygen_injection D1 (SPAdes) | ecosystem: Environmental > Terrestrial > Deep subsurface > Rock core/Sediment | place: Rifle, Colorado... | reverse complement strand
TAAACCTTAGATTATAAATTCCTGCATCATTATAATTAGTTTGCCATGAAAATGTTCCGGTTCCGTCATTATTATTTGTAAATTGAGCATTTGTTGGTAATCCTGTGACTGTTAGTGTTAAGGGATCATTGTCTGCATCTGTTGCTGTAACTGTAAACTGCAATAAATTTCCTTCATTAACTTGCTGATTTCCAATTGCATTTAACACAGGTGCATTATTTACCCCGTCTCCAACTTGAAGTAATAAAGTTGATGCACTTGTATCCTGTATATTATCAACACCAGAGATTATTATACTATATATACCATCTACCCTATAATCTAATTGTGATATTGTTTGACGATCTGAAATTAGATTATTACTAGACGAACTAGATATAAATGTTGAAATTAAATTTGTATTAGAATCATACATTCTTAGATTATATGATATCGGAGCATTAACTGAAAATAATGCATAATCAAAATAAACTTGATCTCCGCGATCTATTGTAATTGAATTAGCGCCATTTTGCCATTCCCCATATGATGTTATAGCATAAGCTGTACTTGTAAATAGCAAAGAGAATACTAATAACATTAATATTTTTAAGAACTTCATTTTCCTAGGTTATAGTGTAATATAAATTGTGGTTCTAATTTACCATTTCTTAGATTTACTCTTGCTCCTAGATTTACTTGCTTTAAATTACAATCAAAACCAAATCCAGGTATAAACTTTTTTGTTTTTTTGCTATCAGAATAATTATCCTTATTGCTTGCAACTACTGAATTTGTTCTGTTGATTATATATTCTTCAACTTGTTTGTTTGTTGTTAGATTTGTTACTTCTAATCCACCATTTAATAATACTGAAATTGGTCCAAGATTGTAACCAACTTCTATTCCATAATAATTTCTTATACTTCTTTCCTTATTTCTTTCTACACCCTCTCCTCTAAATCCCGTTACAGGATTTGTTGAAGTTAATATTACCCTATCTGGATGTTCTGTTGATTGTTCCCCATAACCAACTTTAGCTCCGAAAATAAAGTCACCTTCTTTAACTAATCTTAAACTTAAACTTCCATTATAAGGTTCTTTTCCTAAATCATAACCTACACCCAAATCAAAAGAATATTTCAGAGAATCTAAAGCAATTTTTTCTTCCTTAGGTGTTAATGATTTTTCTTTCTTTCCTGAAACTTTACGTCCTAAAAGTTTATATAAATCGAATAGGTTAGTTACTCTATCATCTAAAACTCTGTTAAATGTATGAATGTCATCAATTTCTTGTGATAAATTTTCAATACTTTCTTTTAAACCCTCATAATTTTTTGAGTAATTATTGTCTAACCTGTTTATTAAATTATATAAAGAATCTATTTTTACTTTTACACTTTGATTAATCTTTTTACCAATTATTTGTTCTAATTTATTATAATCTATTTTTGATTGAGATTGTTTTTCTTGTTTAACCCGAGGTTTAACTTGTTTTTCTGGTTGTTTAGGTTTAGTTTTACTTTGTACTTGTGATGTTTTTGGCTTTTTCTGAGAAACCGGTTCTATAGGTCTTTGATTGTAAACATCAAGATCACACCCCAATTGATATAATAATAATCCTGTTAAGAATAATCTTTTTCCAAAACCCTTTCCAGCATCGTATAAATTTGATATCATTTTTATTTTACCCCCAATCAATAATCATTAAAAAATAGGTTGTTTTAACTACTTTATAAAGGTTTCGTTTAAGTAACTACTTATAAAAAGTAATAGTAATACTTTTAAATTAATATAAAAAATTAATATTCTCCAAAATGAATTTGAACAACGCTTGGAATATAAAATAAAGTTTTTTTGAATGGGAGAGCCAGGATTCGAACCTGGAAGTCCCGGTCTGGAGCCGAGCAGTTTAGCCATTGAGCTTACACTCCCTTGATAGAAATTTACTTTTTGTGAATATATATAATTTACTATTGACGAGAATTTAGTAAATAATCTTTTAATGGCTTTAAAGAATATTTTGACCAATCTTCTACCATATATTTTGGGGAGGTTAACATTTCTTCTAATTCATTAATTGTTTTAAAACTTCCTTGAGAAATTTCTTTATCTTTTCCAACTAAATGTTCTAAATCAGTTTCAATAGCATATAATATTCCAAAATGTACTAAGTGAACATTATATTCTAAATTAATACTCCCTAAGGCTACAATTTTTTTAATATTTGGTTCTAAAATTCCAGCTTCTTCATGCAGTTCTCTCATCATACTAGCGCGGACGGGATTTTCTTCTTCTTCATCAATTAAATCAACATGCCCACCTATACCCCATGACCATTTTCCTTGAAGTTTCTTCTCAACATATTCCTTGTCTTTTTTTGAACGCTGAAAAGCATATACCTTTCCTGAATTTGAATTAATAACACCACAGTATGCTATTGGTTGTTTATAATCTGAATCTTCTTCAGCAAATCCTCGAGTCATCCACCCATAATCCTTTAGAACTTTAGTCTCATAATCAATTATATTTCTTGGTAAAAAACCCGTGAATTGATTTCCTCCAAATAAATCACTTTTTTTAACAACCATTATTGTTTTATTTAATTTTTCTTCTTTAAACATGAAATTATTTTATTAGAAAGATATAAATAATTAACTAAAAGTTCTTCTGTCTAATTCATTGTTTACTATGGCAATACAATGAGATGCGTGATAATCAATTCTGCCAAGGGAAATTTTTTCTGCATTATGTCTTTGTAAAAATATCTCTGTTTTTCTAGGCATTCCAATATAATCCCCAAAAACAATTAAAATATTTTCTTTAAATTTAAATTCCCTGATATCTTCACCTTTTTTATGCAAATATATTATCTGATAGTTCTGTTTTTCCTTTATTAATTGCTCAAAACTTTTCTTTGCAACAATGATTCCAGAATAAACTTCTAGACTTTCATTTAATTTCAAATCAATTCCTTTTTCTAAAGCTAATTTAATAAATTTTGCAATGCCCTTCTCATCGAAATAAAATCCCCTTAGCTTTGCACCATAAAAAGAAATTATTTTAGGCGGAAATCTTGGTCCTTCTAGATTAACATGAATTATGGTATCTTCCCTTAATCCCTTGGCAACCCATAAAGCACTTGAAATACATCTTGCAACTAAATCAAGCCTTCCTGCATCTGGTAAATCATCCAGGCTAAAATTACCATCTGTCCTTGCCTTTAGAGCACGCAATAAAAATTCTCTCATAAAATTAATTAAAAATATGATTATTTAAACTTAATTAAAAATAACCTTGCACAATATAATAAATCATAAATAGAGCAAATAGAAATCCTAAAAATGATGGAACATTAAACTTGCCGATGCTTCCAGGAACAGTAAACTTTCTAACTAGCCATGGTTTTTTGTATCTTAAAATAACAACGGCCAAATTAACAAATGTAAATGTAATAAATAGTCCTAAATTGGCAAACTCAGCAACTACCCTTATATCCCCAATTAAAATAAATAATATTGTAACTAACATTATTAAGAAAATAGCAATCCACGGTGTTTTAGTTTTTTTATCCACTAACATAAATTTCTTTGGAAGTGATTTTTCTTCAGCCATCCCATAAACCATTCTCGAAGTTGTTACCAAAGTTACCAAGACAGTGTTTCCTGTTGAGAATAAGGCTATTATTGCTAAAACTAAGAAAGCTATTCCCCCAAGAGATCTTTCAGCAACGTGGGCTAATGGTGCACTTGAAGTACTAAGTTCCTGCCATCCCAATATTGAAACAGCCGAAATTGCAACTAAAATATAAATTACTGAAGATATTATTATTGACAAAATAACTGCTTTTGGAATTGTTGTTTGAGGATCTTTTGTCTCTTCTGCTAATTTAACAATGTTATCAAATCCTAAAAACGCAAAAAAGATTAATGCGGTAGCTTCCAAAACTCCATTAAAACCATTTGGCATCTCAAAATAATCTACATTTCCAATATACTTAACTCCGAGGGCAATTATAATTAGTAAACCAACAGTCTCTATAACTGTTGAAACTGAATTAATCCAGGAACTTCCTTTGATTCCATAATAATTAATTAATGTTAAAACTAAAGTGATTAAAATTGCCACATAAATAATCGGGGTTTTAAATAATGCCGAGAAGTAGCCCGCAAATCCCAAAGAGACAGTTGCAGCTGTTATTATTCCCGCTAATATTATGATAACTCCGATAAAAATTGCTAATCTTCTATTGAATGCGCTATGAATATAATCATATTCACCAGCATCTCTTTTAAAAATTGAAGATAGTTCAGCATAACTTAATCCTGTTAACATTGCTATAACTGCTCCAATAACAAATGCCAACCATAAAGCATTTCCAGCTATTCCAGAAGCAACACCAATTAAAGCATAAATCCCAGCTCCTAGAATAACACCTATACCTGCTAAAGTTACTTGAAATAGATTAAGTTCTTTACTCAACTTCTCTTTTGCCACGATGGAATAAAATTTTAGTTCTATTTAAAGCTTTTTAATAACATTTATATACTAAAATAATCAAAATTTATAGAGGTGATAGTTTGGATTTACTCGAAGAATTAATTAATGCATTTGGTGTTTCTGGAAGCGAAGGAAATATCAGAAAAATTATAATACGCGAGATTAAGAAATACGTTCACGATATTCATGTTGACAAATCAGGTAATTTAATAGCACATAAACGCGGTAAATATCCTAAGGTAATGCTTGCTGCTCACATGGATGAGGTTGGATTAATTGTAAAAAATGTTGAGCCCCACGGAAGAGTTTATTTTTCAACGGTTGGTGGTATAGATCCTTTGGCTTTAATCTGCCAAAGAGTATCTGTTGAAACTAAAAAAGGAATGCTTTATGGTGTAATAACAATAGATGATATGAGTAATTCTTTTGACATTGAGAACAAACCAAAAATAAGCGATTTATATGTTGATACTGGTTTAACTCAGAAAGAACTGATTAAGATTGGGGTAAGGGTTGGAGATTATATCCATTTCAAAAGAAAATTAATTAGTCTTGGAGCAAAAGAGATTATCTCCGGAAAGGCATTAGATGATAGGGTAGGATGTTATATTTTAATACAATTAGCCAAAAAATTAAAGCAGATTAAGAATGAAGTTTATCTAACATTTACAGTACAGGAAGAAGTTGGATTATATGGGGCCAAAACTTCTGCGTATTCAATAAATCCTGACTGGGCTCTTGCAATAGATGTTACAAATGCAGATGATTATGCACCAGATGCTACAATCAGAATGAGCAAAGGTCCCTGCATTACAATAAAAGATGCAGAGATGCTTGGAAACCATGAATTAAATAATCACATAACAAAATTAGCTAAAAAATACAAAATACCATTACAATTTGACGTAAGTGATTTTGGAACAACAGATGCCTTGAACATTGCAGTATCAAGAAAAGGAGTTCCTGCTACAGCCATGACTGTTCCCGTAAGAAATTTGCATACTACAATTGGAATGGTTGATAGGAATGATATTGAACTTGCGATAAAATTACTCGAGATATTATTAAAAAATCCACCAAAATTAAAAATATGAATTATGAAAATTGTTATAGCTTTAGGAGGAAATGCACTTTTACAGAATAATGAAAGACAAACTTATTCTAATTTGATTAAAAACATAGAAAATACCTGTAAAAATATAATTCCTTTAATAAAAAATAATCATGTTGTTATAACACATGGAAATGGTCCTCAGGTAGGATTATTGGCTATTCAGAATGAAGTTGCAAAACAAAAAGTTCCTGCAATGCCTTTAGATGTTTTAGGTGCAGAATCTCAAGCATTAATTGGTTATTTATTTGAAGAACAACTAACAAATGAACTTAGAAAGCATAAAATTAAAAAAAATATTTCAACTTTAATTACAGAGGTTTTAGTTGATAAAAAAGATAGGGCTTTCAGAAACCCAACTAAACCGATTGGTCCCTTTTATAATAAATCCCAAGCTGTAGAATTAAGAAAAAAAGGTTTTCATGTAATTGAAGATGCTGGCCGAGGTTATAGAAGAGTTGTTCCTAGTCCTTTGCCATTGAAAATTATTGAAAAGAATGTTATAGATAAATTAATTAAAAATAATATTATTGTTATTGCTGCAGGTGGCGGTGGAATCCCTGTTTACTTAGAAAGAAATGAGCTGCATGGAATAGAAGCTGTAATAGACAAAGATTTAGCATCTCAAGTTCTGGCTAATAATATCAATGCAGAATTATTATTAATTTTAACAGGAGTGAAATATGTTTATATTAATTATCTAAAGAAAAATCAAAAAATAATCAGAAAGATGAATGTTAAACAAGCTAAGCAATATATGAAAGAAGGACATTTTTTAGAAGGAAGCATGAAACCGAAAATATTGGCAGCAATTAATTTTCTGGAAAAGGGAGGAAAGAAAGTAATTATTACAAATTCAAACAATGTTATGAAAGCTTTAAATAATAAAACAGGAACATTAATTACTAAATAAAGAGGTAAAATGAATATAATAGGAATTTATCGAGGAGATGATCCGAAGCTTTATAAAATTAGAATAAGGTATGATAAAACAACTAAAAATAGACCGGCTTGGATAAGAGTTAAGGGTCTACCACCATGGACGAATTTTATTTGTGTACATCTTGGTAAAAAAGGATTGGAAGGAGCAAGAATTCAGTTCTATAAAACATATCTTCCCGAGGGATTATTTATTCCGATAAATTATACAAAAGAAGAAATGTCTAAATTTTATGATGAATTCTCGAAAGATTATGATAACTCTCTTGGCCCAAAAGGAGATAACATTAATGTTGCAGAATCTCTAATTAAAAGAGTAAAGAAATATATAAAAAAAGGAGAGATGCTTGATTTGGGTGCTGGAACTGGTTTGATAACTGAAATTTTTATTAAAGAAGGTTTTTTCCCGGCAACCTTAGTTGATTATTCAAAAGGAATGCTAGAAAAAGCAAAGAAAAGAGTTAGTTTAAAAAAATGTAAGTTTATTAAAGAAGATATAAGAAAATTAAATTTAAATAGAAGATATGATTTTATTCTGAGTTTTTTTTCTTTTGGAAGTACAAGTTATTTTGATAAAGAAGAAATTGAAAAAATTTTAAGCATTGCTGACAAACATCTTAAAGAAAAAGGAATTATAGCAATTGTTGGTCACGCTCCTGTATCTGAATTTAAAAAAAGATTTAAAAATTTAGAAAAAGGAATCTTAACAATAAATAAAGAAAAAAAATATTATACAGACTATTTTATTGGACAAAAAATAGGTAAAAAATGAAAAAAAATATTATAATAATGGGTGCTGCTGGCAGAGATTATCATAATTTTCTTACATATTTTAAAGATAATTCAGAATTTAATGTTGTTTGTTTTACTCAAGCTCAAATTCCGGGCATAGAAAAAAGGAATTTTCCAAAAAAATTAGCAGGGAAATATTATAATAAAGATATTCCATTTTATCCAGAAGAAAAATTACCTGAATTAATAAAGAAATTTAATGTTCGCACTGTTTACTTATGTTATTCTGATTTATCTCATCAAGAAGTAATGGACAAGGCATCTTTAGTTTTGAGTTCAGGAGCTAATTTCGCTTTATTGGGAACAAATGCAACTTACCTTAAATCTAAAAAACCCATTATAAGTATAACTGCTGTAAGAACTGGAAGTGGGAAATCCAGGGTTACTAAAAAAATTGCAATGTATTTAAAAAATAAAAATTACAAGGTAGTTGTTGTAAGACACCCAATGCCTTATGGTGATTTAAAAAAGGAAGAGGTTCAGATGTTTAATACTTATGATGATTTAGTTAAGGCTAAAGTTACTATAGAAGAAAGAGAAGAATACGAGCAATATGTTAAGAACCAGATCCCGATTTATGCTGGTGTTAATTATTCCAAAATATTGCATGAAGCAGAAAAAAGAGCGGATATAATAGTATGGGATGGTGGAAACAATGACTGGAGTTTCTTTAAGCCAGATTTGAATATTGTCTTAACCGATCCAAGAAGAGCAGGTCATGAACTAACATATTTTCCAGGACAAGTTAATTTAAGGATGGCAGATATAATATTAATCCACAAGATGTTTGGAGCTACAAAAGAAAACTTAAAAACTGTTCATGGTAATATTAAAAAAGTTAATACAAAGGCTAAAGTGTTTGAGGTAAGTTCTTTTGCTCTATGTGATAATCCTGAAGAAATTAAAAATAAAAGGGTATTATTAATTGGAGATGGTCCTACATTAACTCATGGAGGGATGAAATATGGAATTGCAAATGAAGCAGCTCAATTGTATCATGCGAAAGAAATAGTTGATGCTGAAAAATATGCTGTTGGAAGCATAAAAGAAACTTACAAGAAGTTCCCGCATTTAAAAAAAATACTTCCTGCAATGGGTTATAGTAAAAAACAAATTTTAGATCTGCAGAAATCTATCAATAATGCCAAATGTGATATAGTTTTGGATGGAAGCCCTTTCGATATTAAGAAATTATTTAAGATTAATAAAAAAGTTCTTTATGTTGATTATGATATGAAAGATAGTGATTTAAGACCAATTTATAATTTAATTGATAAAATATAAAATGAAAAATTTACTTTCGATAAATGATTTAAGTAAAAAAGAGATTCTAGATTTGATTAAATTGGCAATAAAAATTAAAAAAAATCCCAAAAAATATAAGAATAAAGTTTTTGAAAAAGTATTAATAACTTTTTTTGAACTTCCATCATTGAGAACAGAATTATCATTTGATAGTGCAATGTTTCAAATGGGTGGGGAAATAATAGATTATCATTCTGAAAGTTCCCCCTGGGCTCATGGCAAAGAAATTATAGAAGATGTTGCAAAGGTAGTTTCAAGATATTGTGATTTGGTCATGATTAGGATGAGTGATCATAATGAATTAGTTAAGTTTGCTAAAAATTCTAAGATTCCTGTAATAAATGGCTTAACTTCTTACGAACATCCTTGTCAGGTTTTAAGCGATTTAATGACAATTTACGAAAAGAAGAAAAAATTTAATCTAAAATTAACTTATCTTGGTGATTCAAACAATAATGTAACTCATTCCTTGATTAATGCAGCTAATTTACTTGGAATTAATATGACAATTGCCTGTCCAAATAATAAAGATTTTACTCCCAAAATTCCATTGAAAAAAGTGAAGGTTTTTCATGATGTAGAAAAAGCAGTTAAAGATTCAGATGTTGTTTATACTGATTCTTGGTTTTCCTATAGAATTCCTAAATCTCAATATAAAAAAAGAACTAAGATATTAAGAAAATTCCAGGTCAATAAAAATGTAATGAAATATGCAAGAAAAAATGCTATATTTATGCATTGTCTTCCTGCTTTGCGAGGTTTTGAAGTTACAAAGGATGTTATTGATGGGAAACAAAGTATAGTATTTGATCAGGCTGAAAACAGACTTCATATGCAAAAGGCTATTATTTTAAAATTATTAAAATTTTAATTACAAAACTTTTTAAATCTATATTATTAAGTTGAATTATGCAAAATAAAAATCTGGGAATTGTTTTAATTGTATTAAGCTTAATAATTGTGTCTTTATTATTTTTCTTTAAAGCACAATTCCAAGATACTTTTGGTATTCATGCTACACCAGATTGCATTCATGATGAATCACAAGGACAGATATGCCCATATGAAAAACTTGTTGATATTTTGCCCTATTTTTATATTAGTATAACAATTTTGGTTGTTATTACTCTACTTGGTATTTATTTAGTATTCTATATAGATAATGAAAAAAAAGTAATTCAAGAATATCAAGACAAGATTACTAAGAGATTAGAAGACGTTAAAAAGAAAGAACTTAAAGAAGATAAATTTAATTTTTTAATGAGTGCGTTAAGCGAAGATGAGCAAAAGGTAATAAGAGCTGTAAGGGAGCAAGATGGAATCACTCAGGCTACATTAAGAATAAGAACCGATTTAAGCAAGACAAAATTAAGCTTTATTTTAAGTGATTTAGAGAAGAAAGGATTAATTTCTAAGCAATTAAAGGGCAAAACTAACCAGATTTTCTTAAAGAAGCAAATTTAAGGCTTTTTAAACAATTCTGAACATAATTTATTGTTTAGGAGCGAAAATAAGCTCATTTAATATAACTGTTTCATAGGTAGATTATATCATCTTACTATATTTACTATTTCTAAAATAAATTATTAAGGAGGAAAAATGAAGAAAGAAAACATTGTAATATATTTAATTTTAGCAGCGGTTATTCTAACTGTATTTAACCAATTTCAAATATTAAGTTTGAATAATTATTTGAAAAGTGGTTCTACAGGTACGATTACGAACACAGGTTTAGCAACAGGAATTCAAAATGTTAATGCTTTAGATGTTGTTCCAAAAGGCATTCCAGATGTTTATGGTAAAGAACTTGGAATAAAATATGATGATATTAGCATAAATGATCTAGCAAAAACAGAATCAACAATAAATAAATTAGCTTTATTTGATAATGGGATTAATTTAGAAGGAAATATTTTGCAAAGATACATTGGAATTACAAATGCTATAAGTTGCGAATATTGTTGTGGAGCTCAATCAATAACATTTTCTGATGGACAAGCTGCATGTAGTTGTGCTCATTCATATGCAATGAGGGGATTAGCAAAATACTTGTTAACAAAACACCCTGAAATGAAAGATGAAGAGATTCTGAATGAGCTTGGAAAATGGAAAACATTGTTCTTTCCAGATTCAATAAATGCTAAAGCTTCTATATTAAAAGAGAGTGGAATTGAGCTTGATTACATTAATCTGGCTTCTAATAAATATAGGGGAATAGAACAAGGTAACGTTCAAGGTGGTACACAAGTAGGAGGTTGTTAAAATGGAAAAGAATGCAATAATAGCTGTTGCGCTTGGTATTCTAGTTTTAATATCAATTGTGCAGGCTATTCAAGTTGTTAGTTTAAAAAATCAGATTACAGGAAACGTTGTAAGTGATGATGATGGAGAAACATATGAAGATATGATGGCTAGAATGCATCCAGATCAATATCAAGCATCTGTAAAAGTTTCTAGTCCATCTCCAAGTGGGCCAACAATGGTTGGAGGATGCTAATGAACTTTAAAAAATTATTAGCACTACTTCCATCTTTATTTTTTTTAAAAGAAGTTAGTGCCCATTGTCCTTTATGCACTGGCGCTGTTGTGGCTGGTGCAATAGGGGCAAAGTATCTTGGATTGGATATAACTATATTAGGAATATTTGTTGGTGCATTTGCAATTTCATTAGGATTATGGATTTCAAGAAAAATAAAAAATTATTTTAAATACCAAAGTACATTGATTTTAACGTCTTCATTTTTTTTAACTATAGCCCCAAGCCTGGCGTTTATTAAGGATATGACTTATATTTCCTTATTAAGCAAAGTATTTTTTGTAAATAAATTATTGATTGGAAGCATAATTGGTGCATTAGTTACGCTATTAGCTTATAAAATTCATAATCATATTAAATTAAAACATGGAAGGGTTTTATTTCCATATCAGGGAGTTATATTAACAATTTTATTTTTGTTTTTGGTAAGTATTCCAGTTTATTTTATATTTAAGTAAAATGGAAAAAGAAATTCAGGGTTGGATGGAGAAGGTCAAGGGAAAAGAATTTGATCTGAGTAAGCAAGAAGATTTAAGCATAGCATTAATGAATTTGGTTAGTCTAGAAGAGCATTTTTATTTTTCTGCTATGAAAACAGGGAATAAGGCTTATCTTGATATGCTCAATTCAGTAAGAACCTTAAGAAAAACATTGCTTAAAAAAATTGTTAAAAATCCAAAGGGAGAAGAATGGTGCATTAGCAAACATTTACTCGCTTCAAGTATGCGTTTAATCGAAGTTGGAACAAAAGAACTGCAAGAAAATGAAAAAGAAGCTGAAATATATTTTAAATCAGCCTTTGAGCTTTATTCATTGTTTTTTGCCATAAATTTGAACATAATTGAAGTTAAGGAGATTAAAGAAGAAAAATCATCATTTAAAAGAAAAATTTCTGATATTGTCAAGAAAATAGTTGATTGTTGTAAGGAATAAAATGGATTGCTGTCATACAAATCATAAACATAGTAAACCAATAGAGAAGAAGATTGAGATAAAAGAATCAAATAAACATCGTAAAGGAGAGAAATATCTTAATTATTTTAGTTCATTTTCTGGATTTTCAGGAATATTTAGTTCTTATCAAGTTTGTCATTCAATTTGTTTAGGAACAATAGCATTATTATCATTAATTGGAATAACATTAACAGGATTGCCATTTTTATTTTTACAGAAGCTAGCCTTGCCTTTATGGACAATTGCATTAGCATTATTTGCTATAAGTATATTTATTTATATTAAGCATAAACATCATAAAATAAAAAATTTGTTAATATTTAATTTTGGTGCGATCATTGTAGGAATTCCATTTGAAAATTTAGCTTTTTTAAGAATCTATTTTTTAGTTATTGGATTTAGTATAATTCTCTTTAGTTTATATCTGATAATTGACAAAAGATTGGAGGTTGAATATGAAAAAATCTGATAACATTTTGTTGTATGGGCTATTATTTATTGTAATTATAGCTTTGATATTTAGTATTAGCACATTTTTTAGTAAAGGTTATTCACAAGATCAATATAATAAATTTGTTTCAGCTGAAGGGGAAAATAAATGTGAAACCCCAGAAGGTTATACAGATAAAGAATGGATAGAGCATATGTCACATCATCCAAGTCAATATAAAGAGTGCTTAAGTTAAATTATTTTACAAACATTTTCTTTCGTTAAGATAAATATGCTAATTATTAATAATAAAATTCCAAGTAATTGTATCTCTAATCCTTTAAACGGCAATATTGCTAAGGAAAATGTTACACTTATTCCCGGTATTAAAAAACTTAATATGGTAAATGAACAAACAGGACAGCCAGCTGAAAATAAACTTAATACAGAAGTAAAAATGCCTGTTCCGGATTCATTATTATATTTTCTTACTTCTTTAAATCTAAATATTATTAAAGCTAAATTAATTCCAAATAATAAAGCAAGGATTAAAGTAAATAAAATATTTAACCATGGATAATATTTTATAGAATAATTAAAAAACAGATAAAAACCATTAAAAAAATAATAAATTAAATATCCTGAAAGAATTAAATAAAAAATAAATGTCATTAAAAATATTTTAAAATAAGATTTTTGTTTTAATAAATCTTTAATTTTTTTTAGTCTCATATTAACTTACAACTATTTTTCCGAAACCCATCCCCATAGAACAAGAAAATGAGAAGGTTCCTTTTTTGTTTGGAGTAAAACTTATTATATTATCGTTTGCTTTAACAAATTTTCTAATACCAAAATCCGGGATAACAATACTTTGCAAACAACCTTTAACTTTATTTGTATCAACCACAATTTTGGCGGGAACATTATATTTTAAATTAATCGTATTTGGATAATAATTATAATCTTTTATTCCTAAATTAACAACTTGAGCATCTTTATCATCTCCAGCATTAACATCTTGTACTATACTTCCGCTTCCTGTTACCGGTGTATCGGAAAAATAATTTCTTATTGCAACTAGTAAAAATATCCCGATTAATATTATCCCTATTATTCCTAGTAATTTTCCTAATTGCATTTTATCCAAATAAAAATGATCTCGGCCCGTAGACCATTAAGAATGTTAATCCTATCGTGATTATAAAGTTTACTGTTATAAATGGCAATAAATCAAATCCGTGATAATGAATATCTGGTTTTTTACTTATTTCCTCTTGATAAACCATAACAACTAATCCAACAATCATTGCTAATACGCTTATCATTAATATAGGAACAAAAACTGCCAAGTTATCATTTAATGTCATCACAGAAGTCATTGCCCCCATTAATCCACCCATTAAACCAGCCATCATGCCCTCCATTATCCCCATTATCCCACAACAGTTTCCAGCATAACTTCCAACAATTATACCAATAATTATTCCTGCTAAACTTCCAATAAACATCCCATTAGTTGCCCCAACAATTAAACCAATACTAAATCCAGAACTCATTCCAATTGTCATCCCAATCATCATCCCGGTTGTACAAGAAAAAACATGTCTGTAAGCCTTGATATGCCATACAGCTATGGAATTAATTACTACAGCAATAACCAAGAATGTTAAGTAATAACCATATTTTGAAAAGAAATCTGGAATATTCTTAAAAAAGCCAAAATAGGCTATTGTTTCAATTAAAATTAGGAAAATTAAATTATAAAATGCTGTTTTAATCATTGATTTCTCAACTTTAAATATTAATTTGCTAGAACTATGTTTATGCCCACCATGATCATCTTCACAATTATCACATTCTGCTTCTTTATTAATTATGCTCATGCCTTACACCTTTTTTATATGAATCCGCGCAATGGCAACAACAAAACGCTAATTTCTTGCCATTTATAATCTCATTGTATTTACTATTATATACTTCACAACCGCAATGAGTGCATTTTGTAATCTTCCTTTTTAAACTTTCTTGTATTACCTCATTAAACTTTAATAAGGTATCATTTACAAATTTAGTTCCAGCTTCAGTCAAATTATATACTTTTTCACGTCCAAACTGCCTATAACTGACTAAATAATTCTCTTTAAGCTCTTTTAAAAATGGATAAATATGAGAAGCACTTATTTTTTTGTTTGTTTTTTCCTCAACCTCTTTCATTAGTTCATAGCCATGCCTTTCTCCATTATTTAACGAGATTAAAGCATGCAATTTAACTAAACTATCTACTTTAACCATAAAAGTGCTAAGACGGAAAGATTTATATACTTTATCATTTCTTGATATATCAGAATCTGATAATACTCGGAGGTCAAAATGGTATATTATAATATGTGGGATATGATGTACGGAACTGGGTTTGGCTGGTTTTGGATGATATTATTTTGGGCAGCTATAATCTGGTTAATAGTATGGATAGTACAGCAACTTACCAGAAGCAAGGAATCGGCTACGGAGATATTAGAAAAGAGATATGCTCATGGTGAAATCACCCATAAGCAATATATGGAAATGAAGAAGACATTAAGGAGATAAAAAATTGGATAGATTAAATGGCAAAGTAGTTGGAATGACTTTAGCAATAACCTCTGTAGCAGTTTACATAATATGTGCTGTGTTGTATTGGATAATTCCAGAAACACTTGTTGGTTATGCAAACTATCTATTTCATGGAATAGACATTAGTTTAATAACTAATAAGACAATGACTTTTGGTAGCACAATTATTGGTTTAGTGCTGATATTTATCTCGAGTTATTTAATCGGAGTGTTGTTTACGGCATTATATAACTACTTCAGCAAGAAATATTAGTTTAAGGAGGAAAAATGGAAAAGAATATTGGTATGATAGATAGAATAATCAGATTTATTGTTGGTATATTATTATTTTATCTAGCCTTTACTACAACTAATAATTTATTAATTGTATTGGGGGTAATATTTGGTCTAATATCTGTAATTGAAAGTTTTATTGGTTATTGTGGCATATATAAATTATTAAATATAAATACACGGAGGTAAGTAAAATGTTTTGGAGTAAACAAACTGATCCAATATGTAGAATGAAAGTTAGTAAGGATTCTGAGCATAAAAGTGAATATAATGGCAAGATATATTATTTCTGTGCTTTAAATTGCAAGCAAACATTTGATAAAAATCCAGAAAAATATGCAAAATAAAATTCAATTAAATGTAAAGGGAATGCATTGTGCCAGTTGCGTGCTTAAGGTAGAGAAAGCTATAAAAAAAGTTCAAAACGTCAAGGAAGCAAATGTTAATCTGGCAACTGAAAAAGCGACGGTTAATTATGAAGGGGGTATAGATTTAAATCAAATTAAGAAAGAAGTGCAAAAAACAGGATATGATATTGAATTGCCTGAAAAAGATAAAATGCAAGACATGCAAGGTCATGATATGTATGGTATGGAAGGACATGATCATGCAGCAATGTTAAAAGAGCAAGAAATTAAAGATTTAAAAAACAAATTTATTTTAGGAGCAATATTATCTATATTAATCTTACTTGGAACATATTATGAGTTCTTTGGAATAAATATCCCACGTAGTTCAATGTTTATAATTTTACTATTACTAACTATTCCGGTGCAATATTATGTTGGATTAATGTTTCATAAAAATGCTTTGCGTGGTTTAAAACATTTTAATTTTGATATGGATTCTTTAGTAAGCATAGGAACGAATGCTGCTTTTATATACAGCTTGTTTGTTATAATATTTCCAAATTTCTTCGTAGGAACTAGTTTGAGAGCAGATGTTTATTTTGATACAGCTGCAATAATAATAACATTAATTGTATTGGGAAGATATTTAGAAGCAAAAGCTCGCTCCAGGACTTCATTAGCAATAAAAAAATTAATTGGATTACAGGCTAAAACTGCAACTGTTATTCGTGGAAATAAAGAAATAAAAATCCCAATTGAAGAAGTTAAAATAAATGATATTTTATTAGTTAAACCAGGAGAAAAAATCCCTACGGATGGAATTGTCTTATTTGGTTATTCTAGTGTAGATGAAAGTATGATAACAGGAGAAAGCATCCCTGTTGAAAAGAAAGTTAAGGATACTGTAATTGGTGGAACAATAAATAAAAATGGAATGTTAAGAGTAAAAGCAATTAAAATTGGTAAAGACACAATGCTTTCTCAGATAATCAAATTAGTTGAAGAGGCACAAGGAAGCAAGGCGCCAATACAAAGGTTAGCTGATAAAATCGCAAGCATATTTGTTCCAATAGTTGTTGTAGCCTCAATATTAACATTTATTATTTGGTATTTCTATGGACCAGACCCAAGATTTAATTTTGCTTTATTAAATTTTATAGCTGTATTGATTATCGCGTGTCCTTGTGCAATGGGATTAGCAACACCAACTGCAATAATGGTTGGAACTGGAAAAGGAGCAGAAGCTGGAATTTTGATTAAAGAAGCAAGCGCATTAGAAATGGCCCATAAAGCCAATACAATTATTTTTGATAAAACAGGAACTTTGACAAAAGGAAAACCAGAAGTTACAAATATTGTTGCATTAAATGGTTTTAAAGAAAAAGATGTTTTGCTTTATTCAAGTATAGCTGAAAAAAATTCAGAGCATCCTTTGGCAGAATCTATTATTAATTATGCTAACAAATTAAAATTAAAAATTCCAACTGCAACTAAATTTGAAAATATTCCAGGATATGGTGTTAAAGCTCACTTTCGTGGCAAAAATATATTAAATGGAAATAGAAAATTAATGCAGTTAAATAAAATTAATACTTCTCAATATGAAAACTTATTAATTAAATTAGAGGATGAAGGAAAAACAGCGATGTTAATTAGCGTCAATAAAGAAATTATTGGAATTATTGCTGTGATGGACATATTAAAAGAGAATTCCAAAGAAGTTGTACAGGAATTACATAATCTTGGAAAGGAAATTATAATGATTACTGGTGATAACGAAAGAACTGGAAAAGCTATTGCAAAACAACTCGGAATAGATAATGTTTTAGCAGGTGTATTGCCGGATGGAAAAGTAGCTGAAGTTAAAAAATTGCAATCTCAAGGAAAAATCGTTGCATTTGTTGGAGATGGAATTAATGATGCACCAGCTTTAGCGCAAGCAGAGTTAGGAATTGCAATTGGCTCTGGAACAGATGTAGCTTTAGAATCTGGAAGCATAGTTTTAGTTAAAAGTGATTTAAAAGATGTTGTTAAGGCAATGAAATTAAGCAAATTTACATTAAAAAAAATAAAGCAAAATTTATTTTGGGCATTTATCTATAATATCTTGGGAATTCCAATTGCAGCTGGTGTTTTATATCCTGTATTTGGATTTTTACTTAATCCAGTAATAGCAGCTGCAGCAATGGCATTTAGCTCTGTTTCAGTTGTAAGTAATTCTTTATTAATGAGGAGATATAAACTATAAGTAAAATGTATGAATGGTTATATGGCTCATTAGGGTTATTATTGATCTGGTTAATCTTCTTTATAATTAAAAAAGAAATAAGAAAAGAAATGCTGCTGGGAAGCTTATTAACAATGCCCTTTAGTTTAACAGAACCTTTATTTGTCCCAGAATATTGGAATCCCCCAACCTTATTTGATTTAGCCCAAAAAACAGGTTTTGATATTGAAAGTTTAATATTTTGTTTTGCTGTTGGGGGCATAGCAATTATTTTTTATGAAGTTATTTTTAAAGTAAAACATATTAAAATGAGCATGAAAGAACATCATTCAAAAAGGCACAGATTTCATAACTTGGCCTTATTATTACCATTTATAACATTCATAATTTTATTTTCATTTGCTGAATTTAATATAATTTATATTGTTTTAATAGCAATGTTTGTTGGTATAATTGCTGCTATGCTTTGTAGACCTGATTTAAACAAGAAAATGATTTACACAGGGTTTTTATTTTTAATATTATATTTTTTATTATTTTTTGGGTTAATTGAAATATTATCTCCGGGTTATATAGAAAAGGTTTGGAATTTTAGTATGATTTCAGGTATCTTAATATTTGGAGTACCATTAGAAGAATTATTATTTGGTTTTGGATTTGGAGCATTATGGAGCAGTTGGTATGAACATTTTAAATGGTATAAAATTATTACATAGAGATGGCAAAGAAAAATAAAGATTATTATCAATGTGAAGAATGCAGTTTTAATTACTTAACTAAAACTTGGGCAAAGAAATGCGAAGAATATTGCAAAACACATAAATCCTGTAGTTTAGAAATAACAAAACATGCTGTTAAATAAATTATTTAAGATTTTATTTGTAATTAGTTTAGTTTTATTAATAATAACTTTAAGTTTTAAATTATATATATTTAATTTTGATTTATACCAAAAAGGATTTATTAAATATAATATTTATGAAAAAATTCCGGATGCAGATAAAAATGCCTTGAATTTAATTAATTTTATGAATAACAAAGAAGAATTAAACGATTTTTATAATGAAGATGAAAAATTACATTTACAGGATGTTAAAGAGTTATATAAAAATCTAAATTTAATATTTTATATAACTTTAATTTTGACAATTTTATTTTTAATTTATTTTATTTATAATAAGAATTTTAAAATGATTTATTCTTCATTTTTAATTTCAAGTTTAATCTTATTTATAATTATATTAATGTTTTTTGTGTTTGATTTTAATTATTTGTTTGAAAAATTCCATAAAATAGTCTTTAGAAATGATTTATGGCAGTTAAATCCAGATAAAGACAACTTAATTAATTTATTCCCGGAACAAATTCAATATAATATCACTAAAAAAATCTTTGCAAATGTGTTATTTTTGGCTATTATTTTATTAATTTTGGGTTTAATTATAAGATTCAAAGTAATCAAAAGATTTTTAAATAAAAGCATTTTCCTATGATAATTCAAGAGGGGGAATAAAATGGATGATATGGAACAAAAATCAGAGGGAAAAGTTACCTTAGAGTTCAGTAAAACAACTTTATGGCAGATTATTTCTGGTGTTTTAGGTGTATTACTTGTTATTAGTATATTCACAGACGGTTTTGGTTTTGGAAGTGATAGTAGCCCGACAGGAGGCGTTGTAGTAAATAATCAACCTAGCCAACCACAATTACCAAGTTTACCAACAGGACCGGTAGATGTAAGTGCAGATGATGATCCTGTTTTGGGAGAGGAAGATGCTCCTGTAACAATAATTGAGTTTTCAGATTTTCAATGTCCTTTTTGTAAAAGCTTTAAGGATCAGACTTTTGGCTTAATACAGGAAAATTACATTGATACTGGGAAAGTTAAATTCGTTTACAGAGACTTTCCATTAAGTAGTATACATTCAATGGCACAGAAAGGGGCAGAGGCTTCAGAATGTGCAGATGACCAGGGCAAATTCTGGGAATATCATGATGTACTATTT
>Ga0208375_1002035_pt1 | contig 20052 bp, 20 predicted proteins | sample RifOxyD1_FD_184038 | JGI IMG/M metagenome (GOLD analysis project Ga0208375, IMG submission 184038) | Soil microbial communities from Rifle, Colorado - Rifle Oxygen_injection D1 (SPAdes) | ecosystem: Environmental > Terrestrial > Deep subsurface > Rock core/Sediment | place: Rifle, Colorado... | reverse complement strand
TTACTTAAAAGAGTCTTTTAAGTCTCGCGAGGAGGCTTTTAATAAATCACTTGAGTGGGGTGCTAAGATTCCGCTTGGCGTGCTTTATGAGGTCACTGAAAAAACCCTTGATGAGCATTTGCCTAGTCCTGGTGCTGTTACTAAACGCAATGTTAGTAAGTTCATGAGGGAGTTAATGTGAATCATGATTTGTTTATTGATGGTGTTTTTGTTAAGCCGCTAAGTGGTGAGTATTTCAAGGTTCTTAATCCGTTTAATGGCAGTGTTGTCGGTTTATGCGCTAAAGCTGGTAAGGATGATATTAAGAAGGCGCTTAATAGCGCGCTTAAGGCGCGTGATGTTATGCGTTCGCTTACGCCTAAGGAACGTTATGATATTTTGATGAATGCAGCGGAGTTACTTCACGCTGATGTGGGTATGATTAGCCTTATTGCTAGTGAATCTGGTAAGCCTGTTAAGTTTGTTAAGGGTGAGGTTCACGCTACTGTTGAGCGTCTTAAGTACGCTGCAATGGAGTCGCTTAGTATTGATGGTAAGGTAATTAGTGATGATTCTAGTAATAATCGTCTTGCTATGGTTGTTTATGAGCCAGTTGGTGTTGTGCTTGCTATTAGTCCTTTTAATTATCCTTTGTTTAGTGGCACTTCTAAGGTTAGTGAGGCTGTTGCTTCAGGTAATAGTGTTATTCTTAAGCCGGCTAGTGATTGCCCGTTATGTTTAATTCGTTTCTCTAAAATTATGAGTAAGGCAGGTCTTCCTAATGGAGGTCTTAATACGATTACAGGTAGTGGCAAGTTAGTTGGTGATGAGTTATTGCCTTCTAAAGATATTAATGTTGTTTCGTTTACAGGCAGTTCTTCAGCTGGTAAGGCGATTAGCGCTGCTTCTTGTTTGAAGAATGAGATTTTAGAGTTAGGCGGTAAGTGCCCTGCGCTCGTGCTTAGTGATTGTGATGTTAGTCTTGCTAGTAAGGAGTGTGTTGCTGGCAGTTTTAAATTGTCTGGTCAGCGTTGTGATGCTATTAGTAAGGTTATTGTTCATAAATCAATTGCTGATGATTTTATTAAAAAAGTGTTAATTGATGCTGGTGAGTTTAAGCCTGGTGACCCTTTGCTTGAAAAGACTACTATTGGTCCTTTGATTAATGAATCAGCGCTTAAGCATGTTGATGAGTTAGTTACTGATGCTGTTAGTAAGGGCGCTAGGTTATTGATTGGTGGCAAGTACAAGCGTTTGATGTACGAGCCTACAATTTTAGTTGGCGTTACTGGTAAGATGCGTATTAGTAGTGAGGAAGTTTTTGGTCCTGTTCTTAGTGTGATGGTTTTTGATAGTGATGATGAGATTTTAAGTGAGGCGCTTAAGAGTGATTACGGTCTTGATGCTAGTGTTTTTACTTGTGATTTTAGTAAGGCGTTAAGTTTTGCACGTAAGCTTAATGAGGGCAGTGTTCATATTAATCGCGCGCCTAGTCATGGTGTTGCTAAGTTTCCTTTTGGTGGCAATAAGAAGTCAGGTATTAATCGTGAGGGCGTTAGGGAAAGCATTTATTCCATGTTAAGAAAAAAGACTATTATTCTGAATATTTAATTCGCTTGAGAAGTGTTCTTTTGGGTCAAACCTTTTCTTGTTCTAAGCGTTAGCGAAGACCGAGCGGAGCGAGTTAAGAAAAGGGTTGGTTAAGAAAAAAGACTGTTATTCTGAATATTTAATTTTTGTAAAAAATATTTGATTAGCCTTGGCAGCAGCCGGGATATTTTTCTATTAGTGCTTTGATGATTGTTTTGCCAAATTCTACTGCAGCAGAGGCGCCGTTAGCTGTTACTATGTGTCCGTCTTTTACAACGTTTTGGTCTACGTATTTTACGCCCATACTTTCAAGGAATGTTTTTTCTGATGGAAAAGCGGTTGCTTTTTTGCCTTTTAGAATTCCAGCGAGTGCTAGTATTGTTGGCGCTATGCAGATTGCGCCGATTATCACGCCTTTATTATAGGCGGTTTTTATCAGGTAGTGTATGCCTTCATTTTTAAAGTATGTGACTGCGCCTGCTCCGCCGATAAATATTAGTACGTCCATTTCTTCGACTTTAATATCATTAATTAGTTCATCGGGTATTATCTTTCCGCCTTTGCTGCCGGTTACTTCTTCTTTGGTTATTGACGCTACGGTTACTGCTATTCCTTTTTCTTCCAGCACTCTTTTTGTTTCGAATAATTCTTCGTCCCTGAATTTATCAGGCGCTATTACCATTATCACGTTTGGCACGTATGACATAAATGGTTAGTTAGCAGTTGTTATGTTAATAATCTTTTGTTAATGTAAACGTTTATTATTGCTTGTTTTTTTAGTGTTTTTGATGAGATTTGATGAAAGTGTTGGAGCTGTTGTTGTTAAGGGTGGTAAATTTTTGCTTTTGAAGTACTCTGCTGGTCATTGGGAGTTTGTTAAGGGTCATATTGAGTCTGGTGAGACTAAGGAGGCGACTCTTATGCGTGAGTTAATGGAAGAGACTGGTATTACTGATGCAGTTATCATTCCTGGTTTTAGTGAGGTGGTTGGTTATTATTTTCGTGATAAAGTTCTTGTTAGTAAGAAAGTTACTTTTTTGCTGGTTAAGTCAGGCACTGATAAGGTTACTCTTAGTGATGAGCACACTAGTTATGCTTGGCTTAGTTATGATGATGCATTTAAGCGTCTTACTTTTGAGGGTGCAAGAAATGTGTTAAGTAAAGCAAAAGATTTTATTGATTCTAAAGGTTTTTTCCGTTAACGCTTTTACGAGCTTATCGAGCGAGTAAAAGGGTTATTTGAGGGTGCAAGAAATGTGTTAAGAAAGGCTAAGAAATTTTTGGATAGTCTGTCTGAAAGACAGAGCGAAGCGTAAGTTAAATTTTTTTTATTTTTACTGCTACGCTTTTGAAGTTTGGCGTGAAGCTTTCTTCGTCAAATTGCAGTGGGAATATTTTATTTATGATTATTTCTGAGTCGTGTATTAGTGCGCCGATTATTCCTTTCGGTAGCCTGTCTGATGTGTACGCTCTTGCTGTTATAGCGTTAATGGTGCTTTCAACAGTTATCTGGTTTCCGTCAGTTAATCCTAATGAGTTCATGTCTTGTTTGTTTAGGTAAAAACCGCTTTTTTCGCGCATGCCTTTTAGTGTCTCGCTGTTGCCGGTTATTTCATCGCCAAGGAATGAGGCTTTTGAGCGGTAGGTGGTTAATAAGAAGGGGTATTTTGCACTTGTGCTTTGGTCTAGTCCGTCGAATTGTTCTGGCATGAATCGCTCGTGATTGATTGCCTTACTAGTCCATGCATCAGTTCCTTGCCATATAGTCTCAGTGTTTACTTGGTTGTAGTCAGTGATTGTTTTTTTTAGTTCATTAAATATTTCTTTAGTGTTCTTGTAGTTTAATTTTTTTGATTTTTTGAATCTCTTTGATAACTCGCTTAGCACTTGCCATAACTCGACTCCTTCATTAATTACTCTGTTTACTTTTCTTATTCTTCGCTCGCCATTGGTAATTGTGCCTTCACACCCTAGCATTGATGGTATTGGTATTACAACATTTGCTCTTTTTGACATCTCGTTTTTATGCGAGCCAAAGTATGTGATGAATGTTTTTTTTAGTTTGTTTTTTAATTGTTCTGTGTCAGGCATTGATTTTAGTGGGTTAAACTCGGTTATGAATGCAGCTTTAACTGGGGACAGCATTAATGCTTCTATTATGTTTAATCCTTTTTGGGGGTTACTGTTTAAGTCAGTAACGCTTATGTCACCTGCGCCTTGGACGTTTATTTCGCCTCTTAGTGAGAATATTCTTGCATTCGTTAGTAGGACTAAGTTTAGCAGTGAGTGGATATTCTCAAGGCTGTTTAAGTGCTGTGTTAGCCCCATGCCGTGAAATACACCTAGTCTTTTTGATTTGTGTATTTGTGTGATTAAGTTTTTGTAGTCTTTTTTATCTAGTCCGGTTATCCTGCAGACAAATGAGTTGTTATAAGAACTTACTGTTTTTTTTAATAGTTCGAAACCGTCTATGCTTGATTTGTATTTTTTCCTGATTAACTCGTTAATTAGTCCGTTTAGTAGGCATGTTTCTGAGCCGGGCTTGATTGTTATTACGCACTCTAATTTACTGCAACCTTTGATAAATGAGTGGACTCGTATAATCTTAGTTTTATTCCTGATTAGTTTGTTGTAAAATACAGGGTAACTCTTATCAGGTTCTGAGCCTATGATTAGTATTGTATCTATTAGTTTTACGTCGTTCATCACTGTTAAGTTGGGTGTGCCGTAGACGTTTTTCATTCCCTGAACTGTTGCGTTGTGGCATAGTCTCCCGCAGCATGAGTCTACGTTGCTTGTATTGTAGAACGTGTTTGCGAATTTTTGTATTAAGTAATTATTCTCGTTTGTGATTTTACCTGAGATATTAAAGAATACTTCGCTAGGCGCAAGTTCTTTTGTGTTTTTGTAGATATAATCTAGTGCTTGTTTTATTGTTGCTTTTTTGCCGTTTATTAGTGGAGTCTCAATTTTATTCTTGTTGTATGCTTCGTGTATTGTTAGTCCCTTGATACATGGCGCGCCTTCGCTTACATCATCGGTTTTTACTGCACCAACTTTGGTGATGTTGTTATCAGTTACTTCGTATTTTAGTCTGCACGCGCAACCGCAGTAAATGCAGCTTGATTCCTTGTCCATTATTAGGATTAAATGATTGGCAGGTTTATTAATTATATAGATAGTTAATTAAATTGTACATTGTTATCAGTAATTTAATGAGTAATGTGCGCAGGGGTTTAATTCTTGGTATAATCGCTGGTGTTATTGATGTTATTCCGATGGCTTTTCAGGGTTTAGCGTTAAACGCTTGTTTAAGCGCTTTTAGTATGTGGGTTGTTATTGGTTATCTTATGTCAGTCCCTTCAATTAAGCTTAAGGGTGCCTTAAAGGGGTTATTAGTGTCTTTTTTAGTGCTTTTGCCTAACTTGTTTATAATTGGTTTAGATAGTTTACTGCCGATAACTATCATGACAGTAATTTTAGGCAGCGCTCTTGGTTACTTTATTGAAAAATAATTTAAGGCAGTAATTATTAGGACTAATCTGATGATTTCTTTTGGTAAGGATGTTTTGTATTTTAGGATTCATAATCCGTTGTTAATGCTTGAGATAATTAAGGTTTATGAGGGTATTAAGCCTGGCGCTTTTTTGGAGTTGCAGCATGTAAGAAGCCATTTAACTGCTATTAAGCGCAATTTAAAGTTGTTATGTGATAGGTTAAAAATGTTTTATTCTGATAAGAATGGGGGTTACATAACTAAAAGTGAGAAATTGTTAGATTCATGGAATTCGATGACTAACCCGATTGTTAGTGATGCTCATAAGTTTATTGGTTACCCTACTTGTTGTGTTAATTCTTTTGAAAAGATTCTTAGTGTTGAAGATAGGGTGCCGCTTGTTAGGGAGTTATACTGGTATTATCTCTTAAGGGTTAAAAGCATTGTGGAGTTAAAGGATTATGCTAAGAGGCTTAGTTACATTGAGCACTACTCGTGTAATTTTGACTGTAAGGAGACTATTAAGGAGTCAATTGTTACTAGGGAGTTGATGGGTAAGTATAAGAATTTTTTCCCGCATAGTTTTGAGCATGATTTGTATCGTGTGCGTCTTAGTTCTATGCGTAAGCGTTCAAGATTGTTATTAAAAGCTGTTAATGATAATTCATTTGTTAATTTATTAAAGAATCCTGATAGTACTATTAGGAGTCTTAAGAACAAAGGGATTAGTGATTTGCTTAATCTGGGTGTTGATTTTATTGATATAATTAGCGAATTGTTTTTTAATAAAGAGGGTGTTTCAGATTTTATTAGTTTAAGAATCAAAGAGTTAAAAAGGGATTAGCTTAATAAAGTTATAAATCTAATTTATTGTTATGAATGATTGTGAGATTTGTAATCGTTTATTAAACAAAGAAAGAGTTACTATTTTTGAGGATGATAATGTTATTGCTTGCTTAGCCCCTAATCAAGTGACGTTAGGTAAGACCAGTGTTTATTATAAAAAGCATGTTACTAGTTTTACTAGTTTAAGCGATTCTGACAGGAATTCTTTAATGAGTAGTGTTGTTAAGGTAGGTGAGTTGCTTGAAAAGACTTTTAAGCCAGCTCACATGAATTACTCTCTTTTAGGCAATTACTTTCCGCACTTGCATTGGCATTTGATTCCCCGTTATACGGATAAGAACAAGGATAACTTTTTTTTTAATAATGGTTTAGAGTACCCGATTTTAGGCAGGATGATTAAAGATAGGTATAATATTAGTAGTGATGAATTAAGGGCGTTAGCTGATAAAATTAAGAAATCCATTGCTTAATAGCAGAAAATATTTAAACTTCTAATCCAGATTATCTTAGTAATGTCCAATTTAACGCCTATTGAGTTAATTAATGCTGATTTAACTAAACTATCAAAGAATGAATTGCTTAGCCGGGCTAAGAAATATTATTTTAGGACTGGTATTAGCACTAGTGGTGCTAGTAAGCTTGCCCAGATTAATACTGCTTACGGGCTTAGTAAGGTCCACTTCGCCCAGTTCACTCTTGGTTTTAATCCTAATGCTTGTTTTATCTCAACTCCTGACCAGACTATTACGCGTAATGAGTATCGTTGGGATTGGGGTTGTGGTTATGGCGGCAAGTGGGTTTGGGGTGATGGTGGTGAAAAGATTGTTTTTCCAGACCCTAAGCCTAATGCTTGTGGTATGCTTGTTGGCGCACTAAACGAGCTTCCGAATTTTAAAGAGACTATTACTAAGGCAACTAGTTTAAGGAGCCATAATACTGAGATTGATGGTATTAGGATTAAGTGGGATTTTGAAAAGAGCAATCATTTTATTGATGTTTTTGAAAAGCTTGAGAATCCTTATGAGCCGACTTTAAGTGATTTTAAGTATTTTTTTGTCATGCACTCGTCTGCTCCTGAGATGAAAAATATTTATCCAGGTATCTATATTGACTCGCCGGTTAATGGTGTCAGGGAGTTATACAATTTATGCGAGCATGTTAATACTCCTTTTGGTGAGTGTAATGTGCTTCTTGATGATAATGCTAAGTTGTATTATGATTTCTGCCAGCGGGCTAATGAGTTATCTAAGGCTCGCCGTGAAGTTGCTGCAGAAAAGATTTTTGGTGATTACACTGTTATTAGTAATGTTAATCACCAGTGTCTTACACCCCACAATATGAATGAATTGTTGCTTGGTGCTCAGAGCACTCTTGAGAATTGCCTGCTTCCGATTGCCCTTAATTCCAGAAGTGAGATGTATTTAATGAGGGGTAAAAAGACTTTTAGTGATGAGGAAATTGAGGAGAATGGTTGGTATCAGCGGGCAAAAAGCAGGGGTTTACTTGATGTTTTAAGGAATGCTAATATTATGCCTCATGGCGGTGGTTATGAGCTTACTGATGTTATTGATAATAGTGAGGTTATAGAATCGGGCAATAAACGTTATTATGTTTGTAATCAGGAGAATACTACTGCGCCTTTGATTTTTAGTAATCCTAAAGAGTTGGAGTTTGAGTATAGGAAGACTCCTGTTGTTATTAAGGCGGTTAATAAGGGTATGTGCGAGAAAGCTGCTGTTCTTACGCCTAAGTTTGTGATAAAGTTTTAAGTACATTGCTGTCTGGTAAGACAGGGCGAGGCAATAGCCGAGCACTAAATTTGTGATAAAGTTTTAAATAACCATTTGTTAAGTATTAATTAATGATTATTAGACCGTCTAGGATGAAGCAGTTAGATAAGTATGCTTTTGCTGGTGTGATTCCATTAGTTGCTGATTTGGTTTTTCCAATTGCTTTGCCTGTTAGTCTTTTATTTAGCGCTGGGTTAGTGGCTAAAGCTGAGTATACTAGGGCTCGCGAGAAGTATATTATTAATAATAATGAGATTACCCATGAAACAGGCATTCTTAAAAAGACTAAAACAACCACTGATATTTACAGGGTTGCCCAGATTAGTTTTGAGCAGAGCTTTATTGGACGTTTGCTTAAGTATGGCGATTTAAAGATTGAAACTTGGGGTACGCCTATTGAGTTAAAAAATATCAGTAAGCCGGGTCTTATTGTTGAGCGTCTTAAGGAATTAAAAAGGATGAATGAGTGATTTATGGATTGTATTGTTATTCATTATTCTGAAGTTGGTTTAAAAAAGGGTAATCGCCGTTTCTTTGAGGATAAGCTTATTGGTAGTATCAAGTCGCGTACTGGTCTTAAGGTCACGCGTGAGTATGGTAGGATTATTGCTAACTTTGATGCTAAGAAGATGCGTTTGCTTAAGTTTATCCCGGGCATTTCTTCTTTCTCGCCTGCAATTAAGGCAGGTCTTGATGTTAAGGATTTTATTCTTAAATCATCTTTATTAGTTACCAAGGGTCCTTTTAGGGTTAGTGCTAGGCGTTCAAATAAGAATTTCAAGCTCACCTCGCCTGAGATTAATAGGTTAGTTGGAGAAGCTCTTTTTAACAAGGGTTTAGAGGTTAATCTTAGTAAACCTAAGACTGATTTGGTTATTGAGGTTTGTGACAAGTTTTCGTATCTTTACACTAAACGTTATAGGGGTTTAGGCGGGCTTCCTGTTGGCACTGTTGGCAAAGTAATCTGCCTGCTTAGTGGCGGTATTGACTCGCCTGTTGCTGCTTATGAAATGATTAGGCGCGGCTGTGAAGTAGTGCTTGTTCATTTTTATAATAAGAAGGAAGGCGTTAAGGATAAGATTACTGACTTGGCTAAAGTGTTAACTAAGTTTCAGCCTAATATTAAGCTTATTTGTGTTCCTTTTCTTGAGGCTCAAAAGCAGGTTATCATGCATGTTAATGCTGATTATCGTATGCTTGTTTATCGCCGTTTGATGTTGATGATTGCGGATAGGATTCTTAGTTTTGAGGGTGCTATTGGTTTCTTAACTGGTGATAACATTGGTCAGGTTGCCAGCCAGACGCCGCTAAATTTAAGGGTTATTTGGAGTGCTACTAATGAGAATGTTTACGCTCCGCTTATTAGCCGTGATAAGGAGGATATTATTAAGATTGCAAAAAAGATTGGAACTTATGATATTAGTATTAGGCCGTATAGTGATTGCTGTTCTTATGTTATTTCAGACCACCCTGAGACTCGTGCTGATATTGATTTTATCAAGAGAGAGGAGTCTAAGCTTGATTTAAAAAAAATTATAGATGATTGTTTTAAGACTCGTGAGGAGTGCATAATTGGATAGGTTTATTGCATTACTACTAAAACTATTAAAATAACTTGCAGCCTATCTTTATTTTTAATGAGTGTATTTGATGATGCGCTTAAAAGGATTAATGATTCTGCTAAGTTAGTTAATGAGGATGTTAGTTTTTTGCAAGCTCCTGAGCGTGTTTTAATGACTAATTTTCCTGTTAAGATTAAGGGTGTTACAAAGTATTTTACTGGTTATCGTGTTCAGTATAACTCGCTTTTAGGCCCTACTAAGGGTGGTATTCGTTTTAGCCCTGAGGTTAATATTGATGAGGTTAAGGCGCTGGCTTTATGGATGACTGTTAAGAATGCGTTAGCTGGTATTCCTTATGGTGGGGCTAAGGGTGGTGTTACTGTTGATACTAAGTCGCTTTCTGTTGAGGAGTTAGAGAGTGTTACCCGCGCGTTTACTCGTTCTATTAAGGATTTTATTGGTAAGGATATTGATGTGCCTGCGCCTGATGTGTACACCACTCCACAGGTGATGGCTTGGATTCTTGATGAGTTTGAGTCTATTAAGGGCAGGCATGAACCTGGCTTAATTACTGGTAAGCCTTTGATTTTAGGCGGTAGTTTAGGGCGCGATAAGTCTACTGCGTTAGGCGCTTATTTTATTGTTAAGGAAGTCATGGGCAAGTCTAGTGTTATTGTTCAGGGTTTTGGTAATGCCGGTTTAAATATTGCTTTAATGCTTTATAATGATGGTTACAAAATTGTTGGCACCAGTGATTCAAAGTTTGGTGTTTACAGTGAAGCAGGCATTAATGTTAATGAGTTAATTAAGCATAAAGATAAGACAGGTAGTGTTAAGGATTTTCCCCTAACTAAAAATGTCAGTAATGAAGAGTTATTGTCTCTTCCTTGTGATTTGCTTATACCTGCTGCAGTTGAAAATGTCATTACTAATGTTAATGCTTCGTTAGTTAAGGCTAAGATTATTGTTGAGGTTGCTAATGGGCCTATTAGTCCTGAGGCTGATGTGATTCTTAATAGTAAAGGAGTTATTGTTTACCCTGATGTTTTATGTAATGCTGGCGGCGTGATTGTGAGTTACTTTGAGTGGGTTCAGAATAATATGGGTTATTACTGGTCTGAAAAAGAGGTTAATGATAAGTTAAAAATTAAGATGATTAGTAATCTTAATCGCATGACTAATTTATCTAGGGAGTTAAAGTGTTCTCTTCGCGAGTCAGCTTATGCTCTTGCTATTAAGGATTTAGTTAGTGCTAGAAAATTAAGGGGCAAGTAATTAATTAAGGGCTTTTTAAAAATCATCTTTTTTGATTGTTTAATTTGTCGATTCATTTTCAAAGCACTTCTTTAAGAACTTTAAAGGTTAATCAATTGATTGTAGCTTCGTTATTTGTTATTGCTTCTAGTATCCCCATTGGTGCTTTCTTTATTGTCATTGCAAATTCAGTTAGGAAGTTATATGGTAGTACTGCAACGAAAGTCTTGCCAAAGCACTCGCCTGAGAAAAATGAGTTTAGTGTCGCTCTTAGTGGTCTTTTGAAAGTATTGCTTATTTTCATTGATAAGTAATTGCTTAGGTGCTCTTCGCTTGAGAATAACAGGTCTTGTCTTAGGTCAATAAATGGCAGTTTGTTGCGGTCTGCGTATTTTCTTACTTTAAGTAGGTCAACCATTCCTTCTCTTACAACTAAACCCTTAGACATTATAATATAACCCCCTTATTAATCACTGATAAGTAGGAACACTTTATAAGGTTTATTATGCAAGAACAATAGATAATTTTATCTAATCTTTTGTTGAAAATGGTTTATAAGGCATGAATTCGTATTTTAACGCATGAAGTTTGAGTTTTTCAAGCACACTGCTGATGTGATGTTTAAGGCATATGGCAAGGATTTAGGTGAGTGTTTTAGTAACGCAGGTATTGCTTTTTTTGAGGTTATTACTGATACAAATAGTGTTAAGCCGTTAATCAGCAAGTCTTTTTCAATTAATTCGGAGGACGCTAAGTCGCTTCTTTATGATTTCTTGGAGGAATTGCTTTACTTGCATGAGACTGAGCATATGGTCTTTTCAAAATTTAAAGTGTCTATCAAGGATAACTCGCTTAGTGCTGTAGTGTATGGCGAGAAGATAAATAAATCCCATGAGTTACGCAGTATGGTTAAAGCAGTTACGTATAGTAATATGGTTATAGATAAAAAATTTGTTCAAGTTGTTCTTGATTTATAGATTATCAGATAGTATTAATTCGTCTAGATTTTTTAATTTTTCATTTATTAGTTTTTTGCTTTTAGTCCATTTGAGTTCACAGCTTCTAGTTAATACTCTTCTTAGTATATTGTTTGAGAATGTTACTGCAAAAAATTTTTTGTTATAATTTACAGCGATTACTTTGCCGTTTAATTTTGGTATATAAATCTCAATTATCTCGTCAGTTTTATTTTTTACTGGTGGCAAATAACCTTCTGATAAATAAGATAAAAGTTCATCAAAATTATTGTTATCACTGATTATATCACTATTTTCTTTTAATCGTTCAATAAAATAATCAGTGTAGTGTAAGAGCATATTATTTTTTTTAATTGACTTTTTGTTTTAAAAGATTTTTGGTTTATGAGTTGGTATATTCATAGGCGCTAAATGCAGCTATCACCCCTTGAGCTGAGCCCGTGATTGCTTGTTTGAATATGCTGTCAGTGCAGTCACCAGCGCCAAAAATTCCTAAAACATTTGTCTTTGATTGCTTGTCAGTGATTATTTCATCTTTGTCATTTAATTTAACGCCGATGCTTTTAGCCAAATCATTCTGGGGTATTAACCCGATATCAATAAATAACCCTTCAATTGGCAGTTCTTTACCTGCGTCTAAGCTTAAACTCTTGATTTTTTCGCCATCCCCGTTTATCTTGGTTATATTAGTATTATAGATTACTTCTATTATACCCTCTTTTATTTTTTTATTAACTCTTTCAATGCTTACTGGTTCGGCTCTTAGTTTTTCTTTTCGGTATATAATGTAGACTTTTTTTGCGTATTCAGTTAGCATCAATGCTTCTTTTACTGCACTGTCACTGCCACCAACTACTGCTATTATCTTATTCTTAAAAAAAATGCCGTCACATGTAGCACAGTAGCTTACACCTCTTCCAGCGTATTCGCCTTCACCAGGAACGCCTAAATGCCTGTGTATTGTGCCTGTTGATATTATTACTGATTTTGTTTCGTATTTTGACTCGTCTGTTGTTATGCTAAAACCCTTGCTTGTTTTTTTTAGTTCAGTCACTTGATCATTTTTTATTTCAGCGCCAAAGCTTCTAGCGTGCTCCTCGATTTTTTTCATTAAATCCCTGCCTAGTATGCTTTTCTCGCCAGGCCAGTTTTCGACTGTGTGTGTTGTTGTAAGTAGTCCGCCCATTAACTGTCCGATAATTAGTGTTTTTAATAGAAATCTTCTTGAGTATATTGCAGCGCTAAGTCCTGCTGGTCCTGCGCCGATTATAATCACATCATACATTGTTTAATAAGAAAAAAGTGCGTCTTAATAAAGATTTATAATCCCTTAGTAGTTACTATTTCCTTAATGGGGAGGGTGTTAAAGGGATTAGTAATACTGTCATTGCTATTTTTAGTGCTTGGCGAAATAACAATAAATTCAATTGCTTGCTGTGAAAAAAATGAGATTAAAATAAATACTTATGATGCATTTAATGATAGATACTCAATAGGATACAAAAATAATCTTTATGATTTTTATTTAAAAAATTATAATATAGATGAAAGCACTAATAAAGATTTGTTTGTTGAAATGATGAGTGCTAGTTACATTTTATGTAATTCTGAGTATTCCACTTTAAATGAAGCTGATAAATTAAAGTATGATACTAATTGTAAAATTAATTCTGATTTGACAAGTCCTAATTATTTTGAATGGATAAATTATGACGCACTATGGGGTAATATTGTTAATATAGAACTAGCAAGTAAAGATTCTGAAGGTGTAATCAAGAAGTATTATAGCACAACTGAAACATTATTTGATGATAAAATTCAAAAGTATTTCAACTGTAATACTATTAATGAAATTATTACTTTTTCATCACAAAAAGTTTTGGATTTAAAAACTGCTTGTCTTTGGGCTTTTAAAAATGTTAGTTCTAGTAATATTGGAAAAACTGAAGTTTTAACCACCCCTTTATCTGATTGTCCTACAAAAAATATCTGTGATGTTAATGATTGTGTTTGCGTAACTAATCCTTGTCCTGATTGCAGTCTTACTTCGCTTGGTTATTGTTTTCAAGAAATTTGTTGTGACCGGATTGGAGGTTCATGGATTAAGAATGCTGCTGGTGATACTAATTGTGTCAGGAATGAATCACTTTTATGTAATGCTAATCAATTGTTTAATTGTAATCAGACTGGTTGTTTAAATGCTGGCGGCAAGTGGTGCAATAATAAATGTCAGTCTTTTTGTTGTGACAAGAATTCTCTGACTTATTGTTTTAACCAAACTGAGTGTAATAAGTATAACGGGACTTGGTATTATGTAAGTGACAGCGCTGCTTATTGTGATATTAATAACTTGGCTAAGTGTTCCAAGAATAATATCACTTACTGCGGTTCAGTTAATGCCTGCAGGGCGGCTAATGGTTACTGGTGCAATAATACTTGTATTAATGAGACTTGTAAGTATTGCACGAAAAATGAGCCTTGGAATTGCCTGACAATGGAGTCTTGTTTGCTTATCAATAATTACTGGTGTATTGATGGTGATAGCAAGTGGTGTCAGCTTGATAAATGCAAGAGTGGTGTTGGTGTTTGCGAGTCTGATGAGAATTGTCTTAATGCACCTATTGATTGCAACTGTCCAGCTGATTATACTTGCGCGCCGGGCATAAATGGTACCGATTATAGGGGTTGTGTTTATGGTAAATTATTGTTAAATGATGGTGTTTGTGATACAACTAAGGAGAATTGCTATAACTCAAAAGATTGTACCTGTTCATCTGATCGTTTTTGTGACCCTTCTAAAACAAATTCTGATAAAATAGGCTGTGTTTTAATGCAGAATGTTACAATTAATGTAACTAAGAATGATAGTGTTTGCTCTGCTAATGAAACTTGCACTGACTCTATTGACTGTGCATGTAAGAGTGGTTATATTTGTAATGGCACTGCTTGTGTTGTAAGTAAGCCTGTTAATGATGGCAAGTGCGGTTCTAATGAGAATTGTGCTAATTCAAGGGATTGCGCTTGTCCTAATGGATACTCTTGTGAAGTGACTAATGTTAACTCACTTCCTAATGGCTGTGTTGCGCCTATTTATGAAAAGTTTAGCATTTATTCTTGCAGGCCTGCTGATAATTGCGTAATTAATCCTGCTTGTATGTGTGCGCCTGGCGAAGAGTGTAATCCTAAGAGTTCTAGCGCTGATAATTATGGTTGCGTGCCTAAGCTTACTTGCTCTAGTGGCTCTGTTTGCTGTGGTAATCGTGTTTGTGATAAGGGTGAGTGCAGTTCTTGCCCAGTTGATTGCACTGCCGGTGAGTGTAATAATAATGGTGTCTGCGAGTTGGTTAAAGGCGAGAATTGTGTTAACTCAGCTGACTGTTCTTGCGGCACTGCTGAATACTGTAACTTGTCTTCTAATTACGCTGATGTTAAGGGCTGTCTTCCATTAAATGATGCTTTCTGTGGTAATGGCGTTATTGAAAAAGGCGAGAGCGAGTCTAATTGCTGTCTTGATACTGGTTGTTTAGCTGGTTCTTGTGTGCCAGGTAATGGTGTTATTGTTGATACGGGTTTTAAGATTAATTACAGGCCTAATAATTATTCCTGCAGGTTAAGTGTCTGCGGTGATGGTGTAATTGATAGCAGTGAGACTGAGGTTAACTGCTGTCTTGATACTGGTTGTTCTGCTGGCGAGTGCGCTAAGACTGATTTTGATTCATATAAATGTGTTAAACGTGACACTTGCGGTGATGGAGTTATTAATTCTTATGAATCATCTATTAATTGCTGTCTTGATGCCGGTTGCCCTAATGGTCTTACCTGCACTAATAATGAATGTGTTAGTGGCGCTAATCAGGCTTGCGTGTCTGACAGTGATTGCGCCTGCTTTAAGGGTTGCGGCGTGATTAACATTGATTACGGTTTATCTAATCCGGTCTGCAATGACCAGTCCATTACTTGTAGCAGAGTGCTTCCTGTTTGCAGTGGCGGTATCTGCAAGGCAAGGCTAGTCTCACTTGAGGATAATGAGGTTATTGATTATGTTTCAGCTCTTAAGGAGTTAAGGACTAGGCTTTTTAGTTTTAATGAAATCATCATTGATATCTCTTCTTTCCTTGAGTCAGCGGTTGATTATTATGAGTCTAACAATAACACTGTTAAAGCTAGCCGATTGAGGGAGTTAATTAATAAGACAATTAATTTTAACAGGGAGTACTTCCTGCTTATTGGCGAGATTGATGATGCAATTAACAGCCCTTCAAGAGCTAGCATTAATTATATTTTAAACAGGGTTGAGTCTTTTGAGGGTTTGCTTATTGATGTTAGCGCAAGGATTCTTGAGGCAACAGGCGATGATTTATGAACACTAAGCAGTTAATGTTAATGATTATTGGTCTGGTTTTTTCTGTTGCATCTGTGTTAATGTTTGTTTTAATCACTAATAGGGTTACTGCTCAGGTTAATGAGGTTATTACAACAGTTTCTAATGAGTTAATTACTAATGAAATGGAAGTCTTACTTCAGGGCAATAGTACTGTTACTAGCTTAACTGAGATGCAGGGCACTCTTAGGGACTTGCATAACCGCATGTCAGATATTTTTAAATAGGCAAGCTGTAACTTATTTGTTATGATTGAAAAGATTAGTGACTATAAATGGGCTATTCCTAAAGAAGGTGCTATGCGCGTGCCTGCTTATGTTTTTGCTTCAGATAAGCTTCTTTCCATGATGAAGAATGATAATACTCTTAGTCAGCTTCGTAATGTCGCTTGCCTTCCTGGTGTTTACAAGCAGGCTCTTTGCATGCCTGATGGGCATCAGGGTTATGGTTTTCCTATTGGCGGCGTTGCTGCGCTTGACTTTAATGATGGCGGCATAAGCCCTGGTGGTATTGGTTATGATATTAATTGCGGTGTAAGACTATTGCAGACTAATTTAACCAAGAAAGAAGTGCTTCCTAAGATTAGTGATTTGATTAATTCTATTTATCGTAACGTCCCTTGTGGTGTTGGTGAGGGTGGTATTATGGGTAAGCTTAGTGATGCTGATTTAAAGAGTGTTCTTAATAATGGCAGTGAGTGGGCGCTAGATAAGGGTTATGCTACTAGTGATGATTTAGATAGGACTGAGGAGTCTGGTAAGCTTAGTGCTGACGCGTCTAATGTTAGTCAGCGTGCAATGGCAAGGGGTAGGGACCAGCTTGGTAGTCTTGGCGCTGGTAATCACTTTTTGGAAATTCAGGCAGTTGATGAAATTCTTGATAAAGGCTCTGCTAAGTCTTTTGGTATTAGTGATGTTAATCAGGTGACTGTTATGATTCATTGTGGTTCACGCGGTTTAGGTCATCAGGTCTGCAGTGATTATCTTCGTGATATGGAAAAGAGTTATCCTGAGATTATCGGCTCACTTCCTGACAGGGAGTTGGTTTATGCTCCTGCTGGTAGTTCGCTTGCCAGTAATTATTTATCAGCTATGAATGCAGCGGCTAATTTTGCTTGGGCTAACAGGCAGTTAATTGCTCATCAGATTAGGAAGTCGTTTAGGGAGATTTTTCCAAGTTCTGAGTTAACCCAAGTCTATGATGTTTGTCATAATATTTGCAAGTTAGAGGAGTATGATGGTAAGAAGTTTTTCTTGCATCGCAAGGGCGCTACTCGTTGCGTGCCTAAGGGTCATTCATTGGTTCCTAAGCCGTATAAGAATGCTGGTCAGCCAGTGATTATTCCAGGCACTATGGGCACTGCTTCGTATCTGCTTGTCGGCTTAGAGTCTTGTGTTAATGAGTCTTTTATGAGTACTGCTCACGGCGCTGGCAGGGTTATGAGCAGGCACGAGGCGATTAAGAATCTTCCAAGTGAGTCTGTTAGAAAGTCTCTTAGTGATGATGGTATTTTACTTAAGGCTCGCAGTATGGTTAGTGTTAGTGAGGAAGCTCCTAAAGCGTATAAGGATGTTGATGAGGTTGTTCGTGTTAGCGAGCTTGCAGGTATTGCTAAGCGTGTGGCTCGTGTTAGACCCCTTGGTGTTATTAAAGGCTAAAGCTATTTTTTCTGGTAAAATAATTAAAGTATTTTAAAAAAATTTATTTCCTCTTTCTTTTAGTAGCTTGTTTCATTCTTTTGTTTTGTCGGTATATCATTAGCAGCAGTATAAGGCTTGCAGTTACTAACGACAGGTAAGTTACTTGGTTTGTGTATTGTAAATATAGGTCTAATACTAATAAACACAGGCATATGAATAGCAGTGTTATAGTGCTTAGTAGCATTACACGCTCCTTGTCCATCATAGTTTGATTCTTAAATATTGCTTGTTTATAATATTTTCTTAGGAAAATTCGCTTTGTTGCCTAGTTCGTTTTCTATTTCTAATAGTCGGTTGTATTTTGCCACTCGCTCGCCTCTTGCTGGCGCTCCTGATTTTATCATTGTTGCGTTTAGCCCTACTGCTAGGTCGGCTATAAATGAGTCGCATGAATCGCCTGAACGGTGGCTTATCATTAAATTCCAGTTGTCTTTTCTTGCTTCAGTTATCGCTTTCATTGCTTTGGTTACTGTGCCCGCTTGGTTTATTTTTACTAGCAAGCAGTTGCATGACTTGTTGTCTATTGCTTTTATTACTCTTTCAGGGTTTGTGACAGTTAGGTCATCGCCTACTATTTGTGTGTGTTTTAATCGCTCTCTTAGTTCGTTAAATGACATGAAGTCTTCTTCGTTAAAAGGGTCTTCAATACTTGCTAAGTTGTAATCTTTTGTTAGTTTCTCGTAGTAATTAATTAGTTTTTCTTTTGTTAGTTTTAAGCCGTCTACTTCATAGTTTTTCTTGTAAAAACTATTTGCTGCTGCGTCAATTGCTAGTTTTACTTCCTCGCTATAGCCTAGTTTTTCTAGTACTTTTGTTATTGTTTTTAGCGCTTCAGTGTTTTTTGTCATTGGCGGGCTAAAACCACCTTCCATGCCTAGGTTTACTGCCTGTTTGCCGTACTTGTTTTTTAATTCATCTTTTAGTGTTTTGTAAACCTCTGTTGCTATCATTATTGATTCACCAAATGTTTTTCCTATTGGGGCTATCATGAATTCTTGGAATGCTAGTTCATTTCCTGCGTGTAATCCGCCGTTTATTATATTCATGAATGGTATTGGTAGTGTACTGCCGCCTAGGTGTTTGTAGTAACTTACACCTTTTTCCTTGGCTGTTAGTTTTTGTACTGCAATACTCACGCCAGTTGATACGTTGCCTGGTTCTTTTTCGATTAGCTCATCTATTTTTTCAAGTTCTTTTCCTTTGAGTGTTTTATTTAGTGTTTTTATTCTTGTTAGTGCGTTACTTATGTTTGTTACTTCTTTTTCATGTGTTCCTGCGCTTGTGCCTCCGGGAACTATTGTTCTGGCTTTGTTTTGTTTTGTGTACGCTGTAACTAGTATTGTGTAATCCCCATTTGAGTTTAGTACGGGCAGTGCTTTTAATCCATCAAGTTGCATATTATTCTCTTAGGTAGTTAGGTTTTAAAAGTAATTGCATCGTTATATTTTATTTATGAGTCGTCCGGTGATTATTGGTGCAGGTCCTATTGGCAGTAATACTGCGTTTAGGCTTAGGGAGTTAGACCCGCTTGTTATTGAGTCTCGTAAGACTGTCGGCTTTCCTGTTCATTGCACTGGTCTTGTTAGTAATAAGCTTAGGGATTTAACACCTTATCCTGATGATATTATTCTTAATCGTGTTAGGGGTGCTAGGCTTTTTTCTAGTGGTAAATCAGTGACTCTTGATGCGGGTCGTGTTATGGCTGATGTTATTGACCGAGCGTTGTATGATAAATGGATGCATGAGCGCTCTGGCGCTGATACTGTGTTAGGTGAGAAATTTCTTAGGTATGAGTCAGGTAGTGTTGTTACGTCTAAGCGTTCTTATAAGTCACCGCTTGTTATTGATTGTAGTGGCGCTAAGAGTGGACTGCTTGGTGTTCAGGCTGTGGTTAAGTTAAAGCGCGAGCTTGATTTTGTTGAGTTGCATTTTAGTGATTGTCCTGGTTTTTTTGCCTGGGTCGTGCCTACTGGTGATGGTTTTTGCAGGGTGGGGCTTGCTAATAATGATAAACCAATGGATAGGCTTAAGTTGTTTTTAAAAAAGGTTGGCGCAGGCAGGGTGTTTGAGTATAACGCAGGTCTTATTCCTATGTATGTTAATGATTTTGTTTTTGATAATTTTATTAAATGTGGTGACTCTGCTGGTCAGGTTAAGGCAGTTAGTGGTGGTGGTTTGGTTACTGGTGTTATGAGTTCTAATGTTATGTGTGATGCCGTGTTTAAGTCTTTTAAGCGTGGTGATTGGTCTAAGAATTTTTTTGTTAATAATTATTTTAAGCCTTGGAAGAAAGTTGTTGGTAAGGAGTTAGGTATGCATCAGTTAGCTAGGCGTTTTTTAGACAGGTGTGATTATGATGAGTTGCTTGGTTTTATTGAGCGTAATAAAATTTTATTCGAGTCCAAAGGAGATATGGATTTTTTAGGCGGTTTACTAAAATCAGTTGTTAAACCGAGCAATATTAAATTCTTATTAAA
>Ga0208375_1002029_pt1 | contig 20093 bp, 21 predicted proteins | sample RifOxyD1_FD_184038 | JGI IMG/M metagenome (GOLD analysis project Ga0208375, IMG submission 184038) | Soil microbial communities from Rifle, Colorado - Rifle Oxygen_injection D1 (SPAdes) | ecosystem: Environmental > Terrestrial > Deep subsurface > Rock core/Sediment | place: Rifle, Colorado... | reverse complement strand
ATGTCCAAGTCTTGCAAAAAGCATTGGCATTATATCAAAGAATCGAAGCAGAAGTTTCTCAGAACGAGAAATTTAAATACCAAATTGCAGTTCCTGCTCCTGGTAATCTTGCACCCTATGTTCCTTCGGAACATCGCTTTGTTTCTGAAGTTATTGAAGATAGACTTCGTTTCATGGAAGGCAGGGAAGATATTGGATACTTACAGAGACTTCTGGAAAAATCTGAAAAAGCGTATGATCTATATCTTGCTTTAGAGAAAAATACTCCCTATAATGAGCTTTGGATGATAAGCAGTCCTGCTCCGGGTATCTCGGGCAAGCTTCTTCTTCCGACTCAAGTTTTGGAGCAAGAGATGAAGAAACTTAAAGCAAGGATTGAAGCTCTTGCGCCCTAGGATTTGTAATTCAAATAGCTCAAACATCCTGCCACCAAAAAGCCAACAACGCTTCCCCACGGCGGAATTGACAGTGTTCCAATAACTAATTCTGCTCCAGACAATGCCCGCCATAAATGGAGCAAGGCGACAATTCCAAACACATACATGTTTATTTTTTTTATGTTTGTCTTCATGTTAAATCCACCTCTTTCGTTTAAAGTAGAGAAGCATCAGCAGTCCAATCACCAGCATAACCCCTAATGTTGCAAAATAGCCGTATTTCCATTCAAGTTCCGGCATGAACTTAAAGTTCATCCCATGGATACCTGTAATGAATGTAAGCGGGATAAAAATTGTACCTATAATAGTCAGAACTTTCATCACTTCATTTAATTTGTTGCTGATTCCGGAAAGATAAATATCCAGCATGCTGGAAATAATATCTCGGTACGTTTCTATCGTATCAATCACCTGCACGGTGTGATCGTAGACGTCCTTCAGATAAATCGCGGTTGGTTTTTTAATTAGCACAGAACCGGTTCGTTGCATTCCGCTGATGACATCGCGCAACGGCCAGATAGCACGGCGCAGCGAAATCATTTTTCGTTTTAAAGCATGGGTGTCCTGCAAGGTTTGCTGGGAAGGGTTCACGAGCAGTTCTTCTTCCACGTCTTCAATTTTCTCTCCCAATTTTTCTAGGACGATAAAATAATTATCAATGATCACATCCATCAGTGCGTACACTAAATAGTCTGACCACATCGTACGAACACGTCCTTTTTTCTGTCGGATTCTTTCTCGTATTGGGTCAAAAATGTCGCCTTCCTGTTCTTGGAAGGAAATCACAAAATTTGACCCGAGAATAAGACTGATTTGTTCTTCCACAATTTGATCTTTCTGCTCGTTGTATTGGAGCATCTTGGCAACTACGAAAAGGTAATCCCCAAAATCATCAATCTTGGGCCTCTGTTCAGTATTCATGATATCTTCCAGAAGCAGCGGATGGAACCTAAAATGTTTTCCTAACTTTTCAATAATTTCCGAGTCATGGACGCCATCGATGTTAATCCATGTCACGGTTGCCCGTTCTTTAAATGGAAAACATTCTTCAACTTTCTTGGCAACTTTCTCCGTAAATGATTCCTCATTATAATCAAAAATAGTTATCTTCGGCGTATGTTTTTTCTTCTTACCTACATGAATAAGAGAACCAGGAGGCATTCCCGCCTTTTTTGACCGTTTATGGTTTGCCATACAATCACCGTCTTTTTCTCCAAGAAGGCGTTTTCTCTTTATTTATCTTTTCTTTTTTAAGTTGAGGACAATAGTTTCGCATAATAATAGAAAAATAGAAAAGAAAAATTTTATATATTAGTGCTCTTCTTAAGATTGTATGGATCTAACAAGTGATTGTCTTTGGCGTTAGTTCTTTTGTAGATATCACTAGGTTCAAAAATTCTGTAGGATTCTGGCGTTAGATAGTTTTGTATAATTTTTTTCAAACTAAAAAATAACAAAAAATAATTACACATAAACTGAAGGAACGAAATATTCGAACATCATTAGTTCGTTCCTTCATATATAATGGTGGCTAATAATGTTTGAAAATTCATGACCGCCACTATAAATCGGAGGAATCTAAAATGAAAATGATTGAACTAAAGAGAGGGCTGTACATTAGACAAGGAGATAGATATGAAGTTTTACTAAAAAATCGCGCCGAGGTAGTATATGGAAAAATCATAGCCAGAAGAGAAGTAAGAGGAGATTATCGTCATTCAGAATACCAGCTTACTGGAATCATAAAAGATACTGAAAAGGGAATGCTCGTGTTTAGTCCAGCAACAGTGCGCAGTACCTATGCGGTAGATTTTGGTCATGTCTACGAAATTACTAAAGAGCATGAAGAGATAAAAATCCCGATAAAAAACATAGAACAGATCATTGGGATGGAGGATCGGAAATGCTACGAATTGAACTAAAACCTAAGCTCTATGTCACAGTGGGTGATTCCTATAAAATTAGGGCCTCAGTTGAGACAAATATGGGTGGAAAACATACATATGCCTATATCGGAGTAGTCGATGGGGTTATGGGCGATAATTTGATATTGGCTCGCGGAACAGTCGCCTACTCAAGATTGACATGCTGGGGGAGATACGAAACAGGCATTAACCGTTTTCAAGATGCAAAAGTGCAGCTAAAGGATATTGAATCTATCCTAAAAATGAACTAAAATAGCTTATGCTGTCAATTCTATCTTTTGCATTTGCGAATGCTTTTTCAATTCCTCTAGTGTCAGCATGTCGTATATTTCAATAAGTTTTTTTATTTTATCATTCGCTGTATTCAGCTTGAACAATTTGGCTTTTCCTATATCTCTGGTGTGAAGTATAATCTTGTTCTTAATCAAATCCTCCCAAAGCCTGTACAGTGTTGCTCGTCCAATTCTGGCGTTTTCTGCCATGTCGGTTATGGAGAAATCTAGTTCTCTTTCTGTGATGAGGTAGTCCATGACCTTCATCATTGGAGAGTCCCCCATGAATTCAACAAATAATGATTTATCTTCCATAAAAATAATCACCTCTTGGCTAGTATATACGAACTACTTTTTAAATATTCCTATTTTGAGACAATATTGTATCTTAATGGGAAGGAAGATTTATATTACTTTTGAAAGTTCGTTTTGGGATGGATCTTTCAGTAGTGGATATAAAAGCACGAATAATAAGAAAATTAGTACAGTGGAGAAAATGGGGTGGTTCTCATACAGAAAATATTTTGGGAGGTTTGCCAGGACATCTCCGAGGAGCTAAAATAACAAAGCAAGCACTTAAAGAATTGGTACGAGATGAGTGGTTACTTCCAGCCATCAAAACTGGTGAAACACACTACTCGCTCAATCCAAAAAAGACAGATGAGATATTACAATTCTATGAGAAGTATTGTAAGAGAGATTAGTGAAAAGATTTAGAACTGTTCACCATTAAAATTATTCTCCTCAAAAATGAGAGATTTTCTCCTAAGCATTTTTTCATCACTTTCCCAAGAATAGAAGATTTTAAATACTTATTTTGTATTCTTAAAAGAGCAGGTGATAAGATGGAAATAACGCCAATCATAAAAGAAGATTTCTTAGTGTTTGATCAGGATGAAGTGCTTTCCCAGGTAATAGGAAAATTACGCCAGAACGAGAAACGGGCGGGTTTAATCTTTCGCAATAAAAAATATCTTGGCGTTATAGAAAAGAAGCGGCTTTTACGCTCCCGTCTTGATGCCACAAGTATAAAAGCAGGAAATTATATCCATCATACCCCAATTATCAATGAACATGCGGATATTATTGAAACAGCATACACCTTGTTTCAAAGTGATGTTGATTTTCTTCCCGTTGAGCAGAATAAGAAGATTGTTGGCGTTCTGCAGGCTCTCGATCTCGTGAACCTCGCCATGGATCTTCCTGAACTTAAAAAATTGAAAGTGAACGATGTCAAGATTATGAAGTCTATCGAAGTGCAGAAAGACGATCCTTTGGCAAGAGCTTTAGATGTCATGTTTCTGAAACGCGTTGATCAGGTTCCCGTGCTTGACAATGGAAATATCTTTGGCATTATAAGTTATCGGGATGTTCTTCGCAAGTACCTGAATTGGTCGCCGAAGAGGGAACATTCCAAGAAGTTCAATAAGGAAGTTGCTTCTACGCGGTCTGCTGAAGTTGACATCCCTAATCTTGTGGAACTCCCGGTCCATTCTTTCAGCACGAATGATAATCTGGTGACCACATCACAAGATTCCTCGCTCCGGGATGTTGTTGCCTTGATGGTGAAGAGAAATGTATCCAGCGCTTTGGTAACGAGCGGTCAGAAGATACAAGGATTGCTTACAGTTAAGAATATTTTGCGAAGCATCGGCAGTTTGAAAATCCCTCAAAATTTCAACATTAAATTTATTGGTCTGGGTGTTGTGGATCTGAATTCCTATCAGAAGCAGAACGTGAAAAAAGTTGCTTCCAATGAAGCTTTTAAGCTGCAGCGCATGATTCATAATGAATTTCGGTTATCAATCCATCTGAAAGAATACGAAAAAAATGGAAAGGATGGCAAGCAGCATAAATATTCAGTAACTATGCGCGTGGAATTTCCCGGGCAGATTATTACCAGCACGCAGGATGACTGGGATGCCATCACCGCCGTGCGCAAGACGTTTGACAACGCCAAGAATGTGGTAAAGAAAAAGTTTAAGGAAGATATTAGCAATAAGAATATTAGCAATAAGAAGTATTATGGGTGATTCTATAATTAATTATTATTTTTATTTGTAATTAAAATCACTCAACTACCGCAATCTTTTTATATTTGCTTACACATCTTTAAACCATGACAAATTTAGAATATAGAATCTGCCCAGAGAATCATGCCGTTCCTTATTCTCGAGAGAATTTTGCTAAGGATTTCTCTGATGGAGATGTCGATGTAATGACTTTGTACCCAATGTACGAGCCAGGTTTGTATTGCCATCAATGTGATAGGGCATATAGTATCAGCAAATTGAAAGAACCAGAACCTAACATTAAGTAATTTAATTATTCTTCGACTTCGTGCTCATCCTTCCATTCTTCATACTTTGCACGGAATTTCTGAGCATTCTTTTCATTGGCAAAGCGATATGTCTTCCCGCCAATTACTGCTTCATAGACATCTTCCACATCCATTAATGGTTCGCCTGTAAGGGCATCTTTTCCCAGCTTTCCAGCCTGGCTTGCTCCTTCCATGAAGCCTTCTTCCCAGGAATCAATTTCGTCATCTTCTTCTTGTTTCTCCCGACCTTCATCAGAATAAATATCTTCATCTTCGTCACCATGTTCCATGGCATCTTCTTTTTCTTCACCAGTCTCTTCCGGAAGAATGCCTTGTTCTTCAGCAGGATAGAGATCTGTTTCTTCTTCAAGCTCTTTTTTCTTTGTTTCTTTCTTCATATCCCAGAGGAAAAGTAATTTGATTTAAAAGGATTGTGGTTTTTAAGAATAAAATATATTGAAATTTATTTTTACAAAAACTTTATAAGCACTCCTGTGGTCTATAAAAAAATGGACCAAACAAAGCAGCAACAACTTAGTTCTCCGGTGGAATTGAAAAAAATCAATGATATTACGTGGGAATTACCACAATCCTATAAAGAGGGGATGAGAGTTCCTGCAAGAATTATCGCCAACGAAGAGCTGATCAAAGCGATGGATATTGGAGTGTTTAACCAGGTAACAAATGTCGCAACCTTGCCGGGAATCCAAAAATATGCGTATTGCATGCCAGATGGTCATTGGGGCTACGGATTTCCCATTGGCGGAGTGGCTGCATTTGATCCTGAACAAGGCGGAGTGATAAGTCCGGGCGGCATCGGGTTTGATATCAATTGCGGCATGCGCCTCATCACCACCAACTTAACAGCAGCTGAAGTTAAACCTAAAATCCATGAGCTAGTCGATGCTCTTTACAAAGCAGTTCCTGCAGGTGTTGGCTGCAAGGGATTTGTTAAAGTAACAAAAGAAGAGTTCAAAGAAGTAATGATCCATGGCGCGCAATGGTGCCTGAAGAACGGCTATGCGTGGAAGTCAGACGTTGAGAATATTGAAAGCCAGGGCAAAATCCCGCAGGCTGATCCAAGCAAAGTTTCTGATAAAGCAATCAAGCGAGGGTTTGATCAACTCGGCACGTTAGGAAGCGGCAACCATTACTTGGAAATTCAGGAAGTGCGGAAAGGAAACATTTTTGATACAGAAGCAGCCAAGACAATGGGCATCACCGGGCCTGGACAAATCGTGATCATGGTTCATTGCGGCAGCCGCGGCTTTGGACATCAGATAGGGACTGATTATTTGCGCGTTTTCCTTGATGTGATGCCAAAATATGGGATAAAAATTCTGGACAATGAATTGGCCTGCGCGCCATTCAATTCTCCCGAAGGGCAAGATTACTACAAAGCCATGGCTTGCGCTGCCAACATGGCTTTTGCCAACAGACAGGTCATTACTCATCAAATAAGAAAAGTATTTAGTCAGATCTTCAGCAAAACAGCGGAAGAGATGGAAATGAATCTTGTCTATGATGTGGCGCATAACATCGCCAAACTGGAGAAACACATGATTAATGGCAAAGAGAAAGAAGTGCTTGTCCATCGGAAAGGGGCAACTCGTGCTTTTGGCCCTAAACGGGCGAAGGATCTTCCTGCGAAATATGCCAAAATAGGGCAGCCGGTTATTTTAGGCGGCAGCATGGAAACAGGATCGTATTTACTTCTCGGCACGGACGGCGCTGATGAAACATTTTCCTCCACTGCGCATGGCGCGGGAAGAACAATGAGCAGAACCAAAGCGATCCAGTTGGTCCAGGGAGAGAAACTGCACAAAGATATGGAAAAGAGGGGCATTTATGTTCATGCCGTGACCATGAAAGGTTTGGCAGAAGAAGCGGGCAAGGCGTATAAAGACATAGATGTCGTTGTGGATACATTAGAAAAAGCAGGGATTACGAAGAAAGTTGTTGCTCTGAAACCGATAGGTAATGTGAAAGGATGAATTCTTAGATTATTTGAACTCCAATTCTTAATTTATTGATCTATAATCCACAAATACAAATGTTGATCGAATTACACTCTGAGCTAAAGAAGAAAAATCAGAGTTCCTGTTGAGGTTAAAGCAAGATTAACATATCAACCCAAAAAACAGAAACAATCACTCCAAGAGTCTCACCACTCAGGTGACTACAAAAGCAGGAAAATATAGACGCTTACGAGAAAATGAAACACCTCATAACAGATAACTTTAAATATCAACTGATATTTCATGTTATCAAATGAAACGAACAGGTATCAAGCAAACAATCAAGGAATATTTCTTCATTAACCCTACTTCTAAGCTTAGAGTTAGAGAGATTGAAAGAGCTTTAAAACTTCCTCTGCCTTCTGTAATAAGATACTGCAAGGAATTAGAGCAAGAAGATATTTTAACTATCAGCAAAACCGGCAATGTTAATTTCTACACGGCAAGCAGAAGCGATGCCTATCTCTTAGAAAAAAAACTCTACAACATAAAACAATTATATGAATCAGGGTTAATAAATTATCTGAAAATAGAATTAAGCAACCCGGCAATTGTTCTTTTTGGCTCATACGCAAAAGGAGAAGATACAGAAAACAGCGATATTGATCTATACCTAGAAACGCCCACAAAAAAACAAGTACATCTTGAAAAATTCAAAAAAATACTAAAAAGAGAAATACAAGTATTCCAGCATAGAAACATAAAGGAAATAACTAACCCTCACTTGGCAAATAATATCATTAATGGAATTACATTAAATAATTACATAGAGGTTTTCAAATGAAAGAAACCAACTGGAATGACTGCTTAGCCAATAAATCTGCAAAAAGCATAACTCCAGACATATACAGGGCAGAGTCATTAACAGAAACTGCAAAAGAAAGAATAAGCTTGATTAAAGAAATAACTGAAAAAAATTGCAACTTTGTATTTGAAGACTACTACACTTCATTATTGGAGCTGTTGCAGGCAATGACTTTCAAAAAAGGATATAACATTTTAAACCATCTTTGCTTAGGCTTTTATTTAAGGGACGTCCTCAAAAGAGAAGATCTCTATCAGATATTTGATGATTTGAGATACAAGAGAAATTCTCTTACTTATTATGGAAACAGGATGGAATTTGAAACAGCAAAACAAGCCATAGAAAAATGCAAAAAAATTATTAAAGAATTAAAATGGAAAAAATCATAACTGAAGAACACGTGGAAGAAAATGTATTGAATAGCTAAACAAAACATTTAAAAACTTTTTTGGTACCATTCCCTGTAAGAGGTGATATCATATTAGCGTATCTGGATATGCTGTAGCAGCGTTGATCTTTGGAATTATTTCTATCTTTCTAGGCTGGGTTCCGGGTCTCGGTTGGATGTTTGTCTTCCTCTCAATAGGACTTGGTATTTATGCATTGAAACAAATCAAACAAAAAAAGCTTAAAGGAAAGGGGTTAGCTATCGCTGGACTTGTTCTCGGAAGTATAGGGCTTATTATCGCCATTGCTATCATTATTGTTTCGCTGCAGAACTTTTTTGGCGGGCAAGCAGCGCAAACTGATGAAAATGGTAATGTTACCTTTACTATTCGCGGTGTGGCAACGACATTTCAGGTTACCACTTCGTACGGAGCACCAATTGCATATATGACGGTGAGTCTGGCAATGAATGATGCTGAAGAATCAGGTGTACTTATGCTTATTGACTCATCTAAATCTATGCCCATGACGGTCTATGCTATCCAGGGCCCAAAGTCAACAAAGAGTAATAGCATTACCGGTATGACGACGGCATCTGAAGCAGCGCCTCTCGTAAAGCTTCTCGTCCCAGATGGTCCTGCAACATCTGTTGGTAAAGTTGTGCTTGAATGGCTGCCAGAGAAAGCAAAGCAAGTTGGAGATGTCATTGAGTACCTTGACCTTGTCGTTGTTGCTGCCAAAGCGGCGCAGGCGGCAGGGTTGCCTCTTGGCGAATATGCCGAATACATCCCTGGCGCAGCTATAGAAACGATCACCACTGAAGAGGCTTCTGAAGCGTTCTGGAAAGATGTAAAAGAGAAGGCCAAGAGCCGTGTTTTCTTTTTCTTGGAGCCTGATTTTCTGGCCACTGCGGGAGGAAATGCGCCTACCCCGGTCGGTGTAGTAATTGATACTCTCGGCTTTGGTTTTGATGCCAATGCCCTATTCTCATGCGGCCTTCCCAATGAACGTGTGACACGGTTGGAGATTGGAAGTGCACAATTCTACGGATGCCGCCATCTTGAGACGCGAGAACAGGTTGCCGGGCTTGTCAAAGCTGCCGTTGATGGTGTTGATGAGCGAGGTATTCCTTTAAGTACAGGTTCTCTCGAATTGTTTAGTAAAACGAACATTGGAGCTGGAGTGTCCATCCCGCTTGAGAAGGGAGAAGGGTCTAGTCCTGTTCCTATTGGAGATTACTATACGCGTGTCGATGCCGATGGATTCCGATCACAGAGCAGTGAAGTTGCGGTTGTTGAAGGGGATAATACGGTCACGGCAACATTAGAGCCGATCTCTACCGGAGGAGTGCCAACACAGGTTCCTGCAGAAATACCAGTCGAGGAAGGAGCTACACAGCCTCCTATTAGCGTCCAGGAAACGTGGAGCGGAACTGCGACGGGAGATCTTACGCCTGGCGGTGATTGCGGACTTGGAACATTCACGCATTCCATGAACTTTGTATTTACAACCGATGAATCACTTGTTGCAGCGCTGGAAGGCGGCAGCTATGTTTTTGCGAAGGGAGATTTTTCCATAAACACGGATGTGACAACCTTTCCGGAACAGTCGCACATCTGCTCCATGTATGGGGAATTCTTTCACAATGTCCCGGTTACGGTCCAGGTTGGGGGCAATAGTATCGATGTCCTTGCTGTGAGTAGTGATGAAGATCTCCTGCCTGGCTTCTATACACTGTTTAGGGAAGACACAGGAGATAAGCTATTTGATGTGGAGAATACTGACTTTGGTTTTACGTTCAAGGTGACGTCTGTGTCGGACACTGTAGTCACGGGTGTTTGGGATGAGCGAGATAGTGGCCAAGGGTCTTTTACCTTAAAACGTACTGGATAGCATATTTTTGGTGTTGTTGTAAGAACATTGAGAATAATTTAAATTCTTATCTCACTCTAATATTTTAGAAACATATAAAAATCAGGAACTCGTTTCTTCTTCAAAAATGAGGTCGAAGAGGTTTATTTTGAGGAATATTGCGTTAGGCAGCGTATTTGTTATTTTGTTTCTTCTGGTGAGTTGCGGGCAAGAAGAAGCGCCTTATGAAGAAATAACAAAAGACATCGACTTAGAAAATAAGAGTTTGTTAAAAAATAAGAGTTTTGTAGAAAATAATACCACGGAAGTTATTCTGCCATTACCGGCAGATGGATGCACTCCGCACTGGGATTGTCTCAGTTCTAAATTTAAAGCGTACCAGCTAGAAAACTGCAGTTGGGCTGATAAGAAAGAGTGTCCTTTAGGCTGTTATAACGGAACGTGCCGTGTTAGAACAGAAATATGCAAACGAGGATGGAACTGTAAAGGGAAATATATACGAGGATTTCAATTGGAAGCATGTGATTGGATCCAGGAGACAAAATGTGAATGGGGTTGTGAAAATGCGGAATGTAAACCGGAACCAAATGAAACAACTACAGTTGAAAGTTCTTCTGAAGAGCCACAAGCAGCAGAACCTTTACCAATACTGAAAGCAGGGGAGATTAAAGTTATCAGCGGGCATAATGTGAGCATTTATCTTATTGAAGAAGATCAGGTAAAAATTCAGATTGATGGAAAGAAAAGCGACTGGCTTGAGCAGGGGAACAGTTTCACCTCGTCTGGATTGACAATTACCATACAGGAAATATACTATCAAGCCTATGGGGGCGGGAAACAAGAAATAACGTATAACACAGGATGATTCTTTTATAATTCTTTTTTTACTTTTGTTGCGAAATACATATAAATACCCTGTAATTTGTTGATCTGTTCAAATTAAATCGAGGTGTTTCGTCTATGAAAAAAAGTGTATTAACAATGTTAAGTCTGATTGTTCTTTCTTTGTTTATCGTTGCCTGCGCTCCGTCAGAAAAAGCGCTGGAAAGTACTGCTGCAGATGAAGTTGCAGAAGATGTGGTAGAGGAAGTCGAAGAAGTTGTTGAAGAACCAGCTGATGTTGTTGAGAATGTTGAAGATGTTGCTGAAGAAGTCGAAGCAGCAGGAAGTACCCATACCGTAAAGGTAACGGATGCTGGATTTAATCCGGATCAAGTTTCAATCAATGCGGGTGACACTGTTGTCTGGGAAAATGTCCGAACTGGAAGGATCAATACTGCAATGATTCTTGGAACAAAGACATGTACACACATAAAGAGTGGCATATTTAATCCTGAGGAAACATTTGGATGGACATTTGACAAACCAGAACCATGCACGATTGTTGATGGAATATATACACACAAGTTAATGAAAGTGCTTGTTGAAGAATAAAGAACATACAATCACGTTTGTATCTGTTATTATTTTCATTTTCCTTTATTTTATTTATTTTCTTTTTTCTTTTCCTTATTCTTCAATGAAAACAAACCATTTTAAATACTGAAAATACTTCTCATCATTCCCATGAACCACTCCACCAAATTATTTCGTATTTTTGGTATTGATATCCAGCTTCATTTTTCGTGGTGGTTTATCTTTTTCTTGCTTACGTGGAGTCTTTCCACATCGTTTTTTCCGCCATTTTTCCCTGGCTATACCCAGAAGACGTACTGGTTGATGGGGATTCTCGCCTCGCTGCTGCTTTTTATCTCCGTCTTGCTGCATGAATTAAGCCATTCCCTGGTTGCCAAAGCGAAAAAGATTCAAGTGAAATCAATTACTCTCTTTTTCTTTGGCGGTGTTGCCGGTATTACCAAAGAGGACATGAAACCAAGCAGCGAATTTCAGATGGCCATTGCCGGACCGCTCTTTTCACTTCTTCTGGGAACAGTATTTTATTTTATCTATAAACTTGATGTGAACGGATTTTGGACAGCAATAACGTTCTATCTCTACCAGCTTAACTTCACGTTGGGAATTTTTAACTTAATCCCTGGATTTCCGTTAGATGGGGGAAGAGCTTTCCGTGCTATCTTATACGCGTATTTTAAGGATCTTACAAAAGCCACGCGGATTGCTGCGGGCGGGGGGAAACTTTTTGCCGTGGTGCTTATTATGCTAGGAATTGTTGGCTTGTTTGGCGGCGCAGGAGGAGGGTTATGGTTCATTCTGATCGGCGGGTTTCTGTATTTTATCGCGGGTGTAAGTTATGAACAAGTTGTGGTGAAAGAAGTGCTTAGTTCCATCTCGATTAAGGAATTGATGGTCTCTGAAATTCCTACGATTGATCCAGCGATGTCCTTTGAGGAGTTCCTGCAAAACCATGCCAGGAAAGGAGATGATCTTTTCTTTGTTAAAAACGACACTTTTGCTGGCATAATAGATGTGAAGCGGCTCCAGCCTCTTTCTCAGAAAATGCAGCAGCTCCTGAAAGTAAAACAACTTTCCCTTCCTCTCAGTCAGATTAAGGGAATTACCACGAAAAGCAATGCCTATAATGCCTTTCACTTATGCAATGAACAAAATGTTGATGTTCTTCCTGTTCTGGAAGGAAAAAAAACAGTGGGTTTTGTTACAAGAAAGGCAATTACGAACCGCTTGGTCTTGGATTTACGATTTGGTTTTCTTCATAAAAAGGTTCTAGGTGGAAGTGGAAAATGAATTTTGATATTACCAAAGCCAAAGTACTTATTTCCTTACTTGCTGGTCTTGTCCTGGGAGCGTTGGTATTTTTTACCTCATTTCAAACCTGCCTGGTGCTGGTGGCTTTAGGATCGGTGGAAGGATGTCTTCCGTTGGGCATCATTCTTTCCATTCATAGTTTTATTTTTGTTACGTTATTTGTCTATGTGCTGTGGAGTTTCTGCCAAAAGAAATAAAAATACCAGTTATTCTTTTTGTCTATGGTTAGAGAAAAAATAGAACATCTTCTTCAAGAACATACCAAACACGATTATATTTCTATTACTACGAGAGGAAATGCCGCCATTACCGCCGCTCTTTCGATCATTCCAAATATCGTCCCAAAACAGAAAATTCAGAAAAAGATTCTTATTCCGGAAGAAGGCGGCTGGATACATTATAAGAAAGCGCCTGGTTTGCTTGGGATAGAAGTAACTGAAGTTAAATGCCACGATGCCAAAATTGATTTTGCTGATCTGCTTCAAAAGGTAGAAACAAAAAAGTATGCTGCATTCCTCTATCAAAATCCAGGCGGATATTTTGCGGAACAACCCATGAAGAAGATATATGATCTTTGTGCCAAACATGGCTGTACTGTTATTATGGATGTTTCTGGTTCTCTGGGAACAGCATTGTGCAATGGCGATTATGCTGATGTTTTGGTGGGAAGTTTTGGCAAATGGAAACTGGTTGATGCGGGAAGCGGCGGGTTTATTTCTGCAAAACACAAAAAAATATGGGACGTGCTGAAGAAAGAAGTGGATGTTTTGGAAGATGAAATCACACTCCAGAAAATATGGCAAAAATTACAAGAATTACCGGAACGAATCGGCTTCCTGCAGGAACGGCGGAATAAAATTCTTACGGATCTCAGCAATTTTAATATTCTTTATCCAGCGGATATCGGTTTTGTGGTGGTGATTGAGTTTGCCACAGTTCAAGAAAAGGAAAAGATTATAAATTATTGTGAAAAGAAGGAACTGTCATGGACGGAATGTCCGCGTTATATTAGAGTGAACAAGAAAGCAATTTCAATTGAAGTAAAACAATTATAGGTTTAGATAGCATATAATTACGTATTATAGCGACTGACATTAATACTTAGACAATTATTAACAGTCGCTATATACAAAGGACATAACTATTTGCATAATTAATTATGTCCTTTGGTATAATATTTAAAGTATTCAAAATTAAGTTGATCAAAAAATAAAAAAAGAAATAAATCCACCTAAAAATGAAATTACGCACACCGGAATCAATGGACGAATGTTTGTATTTCACAAATCGTAGTATTGGAGAGGGCCATATTCTGGCCTGGGTGTATCGCAAGCAATGCCCCAAATGTAAAAAAGCGCAGATGGGCAAGCCTGTTGAAAAAGGAAAAGTAAAAACTAGGGCGAAAGAATACACCTGTCCTTCCTGCGGTTTTACTGAAGAAAAAAATGAACATGAAGAATCATTAACGTTAGAAGCGCAGTATACCTGTCCATCGTGTGGAAAAGAGGGAGAGAGTACCACGGAATATAAACGAAAGAATTATCAGGGTGTTCCCTCATATCTTATCGTCTGCGAACATTGTGGGGAAAAAATACCCATCACCAAGAAATTAAAAAAGATTAAGAAGAAATAGGGTATTTTGCATCAGTCCCAAAAAAACAAGAAGAAATAAAAACTGCAGACGCTTTCTGCAGATAAAAGATGGTGAATAGAAGAAATATTCTTTATCTGTTTGTACTGTCGCTCACTGTTACTATTGTCCTTGCTGCCGGAGGCGGTGGGGGTGGAGGAGGTTCCGGTGGCGGCAGTTCTGGAGGCGGTGATGGTGGCATTACTCCTTATGCTGATCTTACGTGTACGGATGCGGGGGTTCTCAGTTTTACACGGGGAGCAGCCTGGGATGCCGTGACCGTGCAGCTTTCTGACGGTTCCCTTATGGAAAATATTTCCGGAGAGTGGAAGGACGGAGCATTCACATCAGAAGAAGCAATCATGGTAAAAGCAGGAACCTACGTCGTTCTTGATCCGCAGTTTGGCAATAAATCAGTGGACTGCCCTGGGTTACGATTTAGCTGCAAATTAGTTAAGCTGAATCTCGATGAATGCACGACAAATGGCAACATTACTGCTGCATTTACACTTGAAAATGCAACCGTCGATGATCTCAAGTTTCAGTTTTCCCTTCCTGATTCTCTCCGCAAATTACGGTACGAAAAAAATTCTTTTTCTTCAGAGTTGAAAGAGATGACCATTCTTAAAACGACAGCAGCTGGATATCATCTCCAAGTGAAAAATGCGCCAACAGTTTCAGAATTGCAAATTACGGTTCCGCAATGCGTCGGGAAATATTATCGCTATACGACCATGAAGTGCGTGGAGAAAGGAGAAACACCAGCACCGGAAGAAACTGGTGGGAAATTGAAATGCGGCGGATATCTGGATATTGAAGATCGTGTCAAATGCCGTCTTGATTTACGGGAAGAACAGGCTGATGAATATGAAAACTTTTTCCCTGAAGAATGCCGTTCGTGGAAGGATCAAAAGAAATGCGTTCAGTTATATAAAGCAGTGCAGAATTGCTGGAAATTGCCGAATAGTATAGCGAGAATTTCCTGCCTGCAAGGAAAAGTAGGCATAATCAATGTTCGGGAACAAAAATCAGCCTGCGGGGAGGATCAAGCTTGCCTGCAAAAGTTACGGGAGGATGTCTATACCCTCATCAAATTACGCTTGTATAATCTTGAGGAAGAGGCAGAGGAGTGGATGGAGGAAGGAAAATTGAGCAAGGACGATGTTGCCGATTTTGTGATTAAGATGGAGCAAAGTAAACTGGCGTTTAATCAAGCCCAGAACAAGCAGGAACGGAAACAAGTTATTATGCAGGCTCGCCAATATTGGCTTGAACTGGTAAAAAAGGTGAGTACCCAATGAATCTGAAAAGTGGCAGTTTTGTCATGTTACGTTTCATCATGGTACTGGCGATTGTTGCCTTTTTTATTCTTGGCTGCGCGCCGAAAGAAGTTCCCTCGCCACTGGAAGTTCCATCAGAACAAGTACCGCCTGCAGTTCCTCCACTGACTGATGAAGAAATTCTCACCCAATATCCAGACACCCTTGATGAAGCGCTGGAAGAGTTGGATTTGGTTGAGTAAAAGAAGTATAATAAGTTAATTTTTTTGAAGAGATACTTTTTTTAGTTTGTGGCAATCTTTAAATATTCTTTTGTTTTTAAGTAAGTTATGATGACAAAACAGACAACAAAAAGTGCTAAAAATAAAATAGATAGAGATAAAAATAAAAAATTTTTAACACAGAACAAAATAATCATCACTGCCGCTCTGCCTTATGCCAACGGCTCTATCCACATCGGCCATTTACTGGAGTACATTCAGGCGGACATCTATGCCCGCTTTATGAAATTGACAGGAAATGATGTCCTCTATATCTGTGCCTCGGATATGCATGGCACGCCGATCGAGATCAATGCCAAGAAAGCCGGCATTCCACCGGAGAAATTCGTTGAGAAGTACTGGCAGGAACATCAGGAAGATTTTGCGTCGTTTCTGATAGGTTTTGATAATTATTACAAAACCCATTCTCCGGAAAATAAAGAATTGGCAGAATGGTTTTTTACAACGCTGAATGAGAAAGGGTTCATCTTTACAAAAGAGATTGAGCAGATGTACGATGCCCAGGCGAAACAATTCCTTCCCGATCGATTTGTCAAAGGGACATGCCCAAAATGTCATGCCGCAGATCAATATAGTGATGGTTGCGAGAATTGTGGAGCGACGTATAATCCCACGGATTTAGGCGCACCGTATTCTACGTTAACAAACACGAAACCAATCCTCAAAAAATCAACGCATTATTTTTTCAAGTTAAGTTCTTTTGCAAAAGAGCTGAAACAATGGATTAGCAGAAGCGATATCCAGCCGGAGATCAAACATTTCATCCAGCAATGGCTGAAAGAAGGATTGCAGGACTGGTGCATTTCCCGGGATGCTCCTTATTTTGGATTTGAAATTCCCAACGCCAAAAAAGAAACCGGTGACAGGAAATATTTCTACGTCTGGCTGGATGCGCCGATCGGCTATATTTCTTCAACGAAGAATTACTGTGAGAGTGATGGCCGGCAAAAAGAAAAGCAGCCGAAAGAAAAAAATTCGCAAAAAGAAAAAAACCAAAAAAAGTGCGACTGGAAGGACTATTGGTACAAAGGAAAGGTGTATCATTTTATTGGCAAAGATATCGTTTATTTCCATTACTTATTCTGGCCGGCGATGTTGATGGCCGTAGGCATTCCCGTTCCCAGTTTAACAACGCACGGATTCATCACTGTTGATGGAAAGAAGATGAGCAAAAGCAGGGGAACATTCTTCACGGCCAAGGATTTTCTGAAGTTATATGATGCTGAGCCTCTCCGATTCTATTACGCTTCACATCTTGATCGTAAGTTAGTTGATGTGGATGTAAACTTCGCCGATTTTAAAGCGGTCACGAATAATGTGTTGATGGGCAATGTCGGCAATTTTTGCTACCGGACGCTGGTCTTTGCTGGGAAGAATTATGGGACAATTGAGTCCATTGCCGCAGAAAAAACAGTGACCACGACAATAACGAGTTTACTTGCGAAAGTAAAAGAAAATTATCTGCAGCAGGACTTTCAATCAGCAGTAAAAAACATCTTGAAAGTTGCGGATATGGGGAATGCTTATTTTCAGAAGGCAGAACCGTGGAATACAAAAGAAAGCATAAAGACGCAGCAGGCGGTGGGCTTGTGCGTGAATATTGCTAGAAATATAGCCATCGCCATCCAGCCTATTCTTCCTGAATTTAGCAGGAAAATCTTTGAGGCGTTAGGATCGGAGGCTGAACATGGAACCCTTGCGTGGGAGCAGATCGGATTTACGTGGAAAGGAAACGTCAACAGCATTGAAAAATTAGTTACCAAGATCGAAGAAAGTTCTCCTGGAATGGTTGCTGGTCCTGGAACTGTTGCTGGAAATGGTAATGAAAAAAAAGAAAAGAGTACAGCAGGTGAAAAGACTGCTAAAACAACTACCGCAAAAACGAAAGGAGCTGCAATAGGAAAAGAAGTATTTCCCTTGCACATGCGAGTAGGAAAGATCATCAAGGTACAAGATCATCCCAATGCGGATTCGCTGTATATTTTAACCGTCAATCTTGGTAGCAAGATTGGAAACAGGCAGGTCGTTGCGGGCATTAAAAAATATTTTTCCAAAAAAGAGTTGGAAGGGAGAAAAACGGTGTTTTGTGTCAATCTGAAACCAGCAAAATTACGCGGCGAAGTAAGTGAAGCCATGGCGTTGATGGCGGAAGATGAGCAGCATCATCTTGCGTTCCTTGATGCGGGAAAGGCAGATATTGGAGATGAAGTACAGTTTGCAGGATTATCGAGCGGATCAAAGGAAGTAACGTTTGAAGAGTTTAAAACATTAAAAATGATCGTTTCTCAAGGGAAAGTAGTGTTTGAAGGCAAACCGTTACGGACAGCGTCCGGTGATATAACCGTAAAAGGGGTACAGGAAGGAGCCAGGATTTGTTAGTATTTACTTGTTTTGTACTCTTCTTACTTTTTTTACGTATGTTGTACCCTGGTTTTATTATCTCCTTATTTTTATGTACAATTCACGTAAAATTAACCAAAAATAAAGAGATAAAATAATAAAAACCTTTATATATCCTTCTTCGTTTCTCTTATTCTAAATAATGACTGTAAAAAAGGGGAGTCGGAGTAGTACTAGTTCTCGGTTTTTGTTGGGAAGAAATAACAGAAGAAATAAGCGTGGGCAAGTGACTGTTTTTATCATCGTAGGTATCCTTATTTTGTTCCTTTCCGCAGGTATCTTGTATGTTTCCAGAATTGTTGTTAAAGAAAAGATAGGAACGGAAGAGGAGCCGGTTATTGCCGTTGTTCCCCAAGTATTTCAGCCGCTTCAAACGTATACGGAGAATTGCCTGACTCAGATTGGTATGCAAGGTTTACGTATCTTAGGAGAACAAGGCGGGTATATTTATCCTGATTTAGCAGGCACATATTCTCCTACGCAGCCAACGGATAGTGACGGGCTTAACCTGGAGCCTTTGAAAGTTCCGTATTGGCATTATAACATTGACAAGAATACAGTAGATCGGATTACATTTGCTTCCTTGCAGCCAGAGTTATTTATTGAAGATGATCCTGAATTAAGTATTGAAGGGCAATTGCGCCGTTTTGCCATGGAAAAACTGGATGGTTGTTTGGCGGGATACACTCCTTTTTTTGAACAGGGGTTTAGTATCAATCAGGGCGCAATCACTGATGTTGGTGCAATCATTGGAGAAACCGGAGTGTCTTTTCTGTTAACGATGGATGTGGATGCAACTCTCGGAGAGGCAAAACATCGCATGGAACAATTCTTTGTTCGAATACCGCTTGAACTCAAACGTTACTATGAAACGGCAGCGCAGATCTCGGGAGCGGAGAAGAATTATAGTTTTCTGGAACGGCAGGGCATGGAACTCATCGCTATTTATTCACGGGTTGATGCGGATTTGTTTCCCCCCACGTCTGATGTGGGGTATGAGTTTTTTTCCGTTCTTTCCTGGAGTGAAGTGCAGCTGAAGAATAAATTCATTGCGCTGTTAACCTCAAATGTTCCCTTGCTGCGCTTTTTGGGCAGCAGCAATTTTTATTATGCTACCTTTCCGGAAGGAAATCGCCTTGCCCAGAAAGTTGTTGATAACATGGTTCTGCCGCTGATCGGAGCGGAGGATCTGGAAATAAGTTTTGATTATTTCGGCTGGGAGCCTTATTTTAAGATGAACAGCGAAGCCGGCGTCTACAAGCCGGAGCATCTTTTTGTTAATTTTGGCCCGCTGAGTTTTGGCACGCAGCGCTATGAAGCGCATTATGATTCCAGCTATCCTGTCCTCGTTACCATCCGCGATCCTGCGGCTTTTGCAGGTGAAGGATACGAGTTTGTCTTTGCCATGGAGTCAAATATCCGCAACAATGAGCCTGCCGTGGGAGGAGTACTGGAAACATTTCCGAGAAAAGTTACTCCTGCCAGCTGTGATGAAGAGCAGCGGACGACGGAACTCATTAAGACGGTTGTTGTTGACAGTTTTACCAAAGAGCCAATTGAGTTGGTGAAAGTGGGGTTTAGCATTCCCGAGCAGGCGGAATGCGAGATCGGGTTATCTAACAAGGCTGGAGTCGTGGAAAGCAAGTATCCTGCTGCCTATGGCGGCGTGATAAATTTTGTTCACCCGGAATATCTGAAAAACTTCTATCCGATCAACACCTATAAAGTTAAAGATGAACCGC
>Ga0208375_1002026_pt1 | contig 20130 bp, 16 predicted proteins | sample RifOxyD1_FD_184038 | JGI IMG/M metagenome (GOLD analysis project Ga0208375, IMG submission 184038) | Soil microbial communities from Rifle, Colorado - Rifle Oxygen_injection D1 (SPAdes) | ecosystem: Environmental > Terrestrial > Deep subsurface > Rock core/Sediment | place: Rifle, Colorado... | reverse complement strand
GAATACTCCTAAGTCGGGAATACTCCTAAGTCGGGAATACTCCTAAGTCGGGAATACTCCTAAGTCGGGAATACTCCTAAGTCGGGAATACTCCTAAGTCGGGAATACTCCTAAGTCGGGAATACTAGGGCATTTGAATTCCCTTTGCATGCCAGTGCTTTGCCGTTTTAATTCTTGAGTTTCCTTTATTATAGCATGATCGTTTGTTTTTGTACTGCGTACCCTTCACCTATCCGCCGACGCCCACCCATACGGTAGACTGCTCGGCATCCTGACCGCCACCCTCTTCAAGAACTCCTCCCAGAACCCCGGCCCGTGTCCCCTCGCGAGGCTCAGGTTGCAGGTATAGTTCCCCCCATACCTCCACGAGTGGCTCACGGCCGTCGCGTAGAATCGCACCCCCTTCTCTCCCGACAGCGGGTCCCGGAGCCAGGGAATCCATACCGGATCTCCCGCTCGGTAGGAATCTTTCCCTCGCACCGTAGCGGACCCGTTCATGAACCAGGGGTTGGCCCTATTCCAACAGAATAACCTGTTGCGCTTCTGCTCGATGCTCGCCGCTATCGTCGAACTCGTCGCCTTGTCCGACGGATCAGCGGGCACGAGTGAGCACCTAGAGTCGTACCTCTTGCTGATGTACCGCGTGGCGGAATCGAGGTCGTAAATCGGGTAGGTCTCCCCAGACCCGGCGTTATCCGCCGTTATACCCAGCTCATTATTGTTCTGGACGGTGTAGAAGTTGATCGCCTCTCGCCGCGTGCGTCCTAACTGGAGGTTACCTACCACGTCGTCTGAAGATAACTCGTGCGCGGATAGGCCGTCTACCAGCGTTTGTAGTTTGTCCCAGCTCGAGGCGTCAGAGGTTCGGAAGGTGGGCCATGCAGCTTTTTTGAACTCTTCTTCGTCGAAAGGTTTGGGTCGTATGATCAGCACCGTTTGCGGGAACATCCCCTTTCTGGGTACAGATTCCATCCGGATCTCGTAGAAGTCCTGGTCTATGATCTCGGACAGGAACCCGCCTATCGAGTTCTCCTGTTGGTAGAGGCCCGGTTTGTAGACCAGGTCCCCCTCCATGCCGATAACGCGGATCTCGCAGAAATCGCCTATCGCCCCCTTTCCGCCGAATTCTCGCTTGAGTATCGGGCTCTGGAACCCCTGCACGCGCTGTATCGTGTACTCGGCCACTTTGTCGACCGGCATGTTGATCAGGCTGCGCTCCCCCGCCGCGTTGACCGGCCCCTCCGCTCCCATCAGCTCCTTCAGTATCGGGGCGTCTTCCCCCAGGACGGAGGCGACGTTGGTCTTCCACTTGTCGATGTTCCCCGTCGTCAGTCCGGCGGAGATGATCTTGTCGTCCAGGATGTACCCCATGTCGGTCCCCGTGATCTTGACTCCCACGCGCACCTGGTCATTGAGGGCGTAGCTGCTGTAGTCGCAGGAGTCGACCAGTCCCAGCATGATGCCCCCCGGGGTGTCGACGCCGATGCTCACGGGGGAGTTCGGCTCGATCGCGGCGACGTACTCGCTCACGCGCTCCGCGTCACCGCGGATAGACACCTCTCCGGACCCGCTGCGGTCTATCGGCAGGATGTCGAGGGTAAAATTGCCCGTCGTCTCCGTCGTGCTCTTGTTCACGCTCACGGACAGAAGGTGCGGTCCGAGGTCGACTTTGCGCATACCATCTGCGCCCGTCCAGACGATCACGTGGGGAGCTCCGGAGAGGTACTGAGTGCGGGAGTGGGTGACGCGTGCGGCCATTACTTACCTCCGCTTCCTGCGTCGGGCTGTCCGGCACGAGCTGGATTCTTGGCACCGCGAGCGGGGTTGTAGGGGGTACCCCCGCGATTCCTACCCAGTAAACTATCGTTGCTGAGCAAGTCCCCAGCCTCATGCGCGGCGTCTGCCAGCGTACCCCCCACCCCTCGCTTCGCGAGTCTCGCTGCCGCCGATCCCGACAGTGCGTCGAATACTTCCGACAGGCCCTCTGCTGACGCTGCCAGCTTGTCTATTGTTTGCATTATTCCTTCCCCTGTAAGACCCTTAAATAATTTATCCAACCCTTTAGCTGTGTTCTTCGCTACTTCTCCTAGATGTATTAGCACGTCCGTGACAATCGGTCCTAAAGAAGCTTTCATCTGTTCGATTTGAATTTGACGTTCGTCCGCCTTCGTCGTCTCCTTCTTCCCGATAGCCGCGAAGCCCCCCTTGCCGAGCTTCTCAGCCATGTCGGTACTCGACAGGTCGAGACTCGAGCTGCTCTTTGCCAGCTCCTGCAGCTCCTGGTACCCCTCGTCGGACGTACCGCGACGGATAAGAGATCGCAGTCCTGCAAAACTCATGCCGGCTTTGTTGGCGTCTTGCTCCATCATCTTGACGCCTTCTTCTTCCTGTTTCTCGGGGGACATCCCCACGGTCATTTCTCGCAGTCGCTTGAAGTACGCTAGCGTGTTTCGGGAGTCGAACATCCCGCGATCGAGTTGCTCACGCGTGTCTAGGTAGCTCATGCCCCCCTTCTTGCCGTAGTCCAGCGCGCGCATCATGAAGACGCGCATCGCGGTGGACGTGTCGCCACTGACCATGCGCCCTACCTGCTGGCCGTATTGGAAACCGGTCTCTCCTTGCGCGCGGGGGTCCTGTTTGCTGCCAAAGATCGCCCCTGCGAATTCCATCGCGTAGTTGACGCCAGCGGGAGTCACGTGCCCCGTGGCAGAGAACTGAGCTTCTGCGGCTTGAGTGTACGCCTGATAATATTCACCCTGGCGCCCATTACCCATTCCCGCCGCGACTGCTCGCGCGTGTATCGCCTCCATACCAAAGTCAGCACTGAGTCCCTCCGACTGCTCGTGCGACATCCCAAGTCGCAGGCGATTCTGCATCTTCTGCTGCATGCTCATGTCGAAGAAGTGCCCACCGGATATGCGCTCCAACCTCCCCATCGTCCCGGCTACCTGCTCTCCCTCGATGCGGTAGTGGCGTGCGAACCCAGCGTACCTCTGGAAGGTGGCCTTGTCGACGGTGTTTATCTGCGCCCCGATAGCGAACGTCAGCGCGGCGGACTTCTCGAGGACCATCCCCATCTCGTAGCCCGCGCCTCGGACGGCCTTACCGAAGCTGCCGTACTGGTGGGAGAGCTTCTGCAGGAGATCCGCGTGCTGGATGTACTCCTGTGAGGACTGCGCGAGGAAGCCGAAGACGGAGCTGCCGAGACCCTGGGAGATCATGTTGGCGGCGACGTTCTTGCCTACGGTGTATCCTTGGCCGCTGTATCCCTTGAGCGCCTTCATCAGTTCACTGTGGCGGCGCTCTTCCGGATCTCCTTCGTCTTCCGCCTTGTCGCCGACGATTGCCGATGCGTGGTCTTTGTAGTCTGCCCACTGCTTGGAGGCTGTTGCACTTACCCGCGAGAGTCCAGAGAAGGCGCGGCCGAACACGCCCCCCACGAATTCGTTACTGTCCCCCGTCCCGTAGGCGTTCTGGAACCCGCGCCACCCCTCCCCGCTCCTGGCGTAGCGTACTGCGTCCGCTCCCATCGTGAGGGGGGTGGCAGCGAGTTTCGCTCCGCCCACGAGCATCTCAGCCGCGAGGTGTCCCCCCACGATCGCGGGGGCCATGAGCGTGCGGAGGCCGAGGCGCATTGTTTCGCGCAGGCGCCCGTGGCGCCGCCTGACCGTTGGTTTTTCCGCCTCCTCTTCCTCGTCACCCTCCCACTCTCCTTCCTCGTTTGGGGTGGCGATGAGGGGAGGGGGGGCGTAGCTCGATTGTTCGCGGTTGGGATCAACATCGCGCCCGTACATGTCGCGGTGCCCTGTACCTGTGGGGGTATCGGCGTACCGGGTTATTTTGGGCTTGAACGGCTCTTCCGCCGCAGGCGGATGCCCCGCTCCCGTCGCTTTATACTCTCGTGGGGCGCGAGGGAGCGGCGGAGGCATGTAGTTGCCGCTGCCACTAGCCCACGGCATTTCTACATCCCCCGTGTCTGCGAAGGACTGCTCGTCGTACCTTACGATTCTTGGCGGTTCGTGCGGTACGGGGGGCTCTCCCGCCTGTATACTCCTTTTTCCCCTCCCTCGTCTCGGTAACTCCACATCCCCGACTGTGTCAGCCAGGTCCTTGTGGGCCTTCTTTACCTCTTCAAGAGCCTGGGTGTACTCCTTGAGCTTCTGCGTATCCGCAGACACCCGGAGCTTGACCTCACTCTCGCCTATGTTATCGGTTCCCATCTATGATGATCCTGAGCTTCTTCTTTTCAGGTATGATACTCTCTACCCGTTGCGCCGCCTTCCACACGGCGTCACTCATCTCCTTGATCTCGTCGAGCTTGTCCGCAAGGCCGCCCGGGTCCGCCTCCGCCCAAGAGTCTATCGACCCGTCTTTCTTCGTGTCCTGCCTCTCCTTCAGAACCAGCATATCGTGCAGGATGCCCTCGTCCGTCATGCACGTGTAACGCGGGTCCGCGGGTCCGTACTCGTAGTGCAGCCTCCAGCTCGTGCGCCAGTGCCGTGCGTCTTCTTTTGCTTGCAGGGCGATGAGTGGGACACCCTCCGTCACGTCCCCGCAGAGGTAGCGGAGGGCCGCGTGAAATTTTGACGGGACTTGCGCTCCGCCTTCCGGTACGCGTCGAGTATCGCACTCCAGTGCACTTCCCACCCGGGAATCTCTTCGATCTCCTTGCCGGTCAGGACGTACCACCTGGCGAGCGTGTCGAGCATCGTGAAGCGTCCGTCTAGCTCTCGGATCTCGAGCAGGACGGCCAGCAGGTGGCGCAGCTCAGGGATGCGCGCGAGGTCGCCCATGGTGTCGGCTACGCTCTCCAGCTCGTCGTCGGTCAGGTCAGCTTCCGGGTCTCCCTCCGGGAACAGGTACGCTCGCACGCCGTCTCGGAGGGTGCTGCGGAGGATCTCTTTCCCCGCGAGCATGTTCGCGTAGGCTAGGGGGTCCTCCTCCCCCTCTGACCGGAAGCGCATCGCCAGTTCTCGTACCCTGACGGAGATATTCTGTTCATCCATGATCGTGGGTGTCCGCACGTCGAAGGTGATCGCGTCGGCGAGTTCGACGGGTGTCCCCAGCGGGCCGAGGTAGGCCGGGTCGCGGTCTGGGATGGAGGGGGGCGGTTCGACGCCCCTCGTTCTTCGGTACGCCCTGCGTGCTCCGGAGTACGCTCGCTCGAGCTCCATGCGCTCCGCGCTCACCATCTCGTCTGGACGGGGGATCTCTACCGTGAATTTCATAAGTGCCTCCCTGCACTCCTCCCTGCTTTGAAAGCGCCGCCAGCCTCTGGTAGACCCGGCTCTCAGGGAGGGGAGAGTGGATCGAGGGGTAAGTAGAGGAGGCGGCTAAAAATGTTAGCTATGTTGACAAAGTTAACAAAGTTGACAAAGTTGACAAAGTTGACCCATGCTGATTGAAAATTCTCTGCTTCGCCAGCCTTACGCCAGCCTTACGCCAGCCTTACGCCAGCCTTACGCCAGCCTTACGCCAGCCTTACGCCAGCTAGCCTTACGCTAGAACTGCCCGAACTGCCTCGCGGCCTCTTCACCACCCAGTCGCTCGATGAAGGGTCCGCTCATCTCTCCGGTCAGCACCCCTCGCGCACCCTGCTGGATGTTCGCCCGCGCCACGCCCCAGGTGCGGATCGCGTCGATCGGGAGTCCCGCGAACGGACCCTCCGTCAGGAAGCGGTAGCCGTTCCACTGGAGCTTCTCGAAGGTGCTGCTCGTGGGTACGAACTCGTCTCCGCGCTTGGCTGAGAAGAACATGTTCACGCTCGCCGTTCCCGAGTACCTACCCGGAACGATGTCTTCCGGCAGGCGGTGGCCCACGGTTTCGATCTGGATCTGCTCTATGTCCTGCGAGACGGTGAACCCGCTTATCCCCCCCGTGTAGCGGATCGTCTTGTCCGTAACGAGGGAGAACGTCGCGCCCACGATCGCGCCGGCGTAGGGGGTGTTGTACCCGGTGGACTGTTTGAAAGCACTGTATCTAACGGTCATGGTGTCACCCCACCTTTATCAGCAGGTCGATCCCCAGGAACAGGGTTTCGGCCGGCGGGTCAACGGACAGGTTAGTCACCCTCCACGCGGCCTCGAGGGTATCCTCTTCCAGCGTGGGTGGTTCAAATTCTCGGATCAGCTTCGTCTTGTCCCGACTCTGGACGTTGTAGTCATAGATGTCGGATCCCAGGTCTGCTTCGGTGATCCCGGTCAGTCCCGAGTAGGCGTCCAGCAGCTCTTGCAGTCCCGCGCGGTACTCGTCTATGCAATTCCTGGCTGCTACCATGCACGTCGTGTTCGACGCGCTGGACCACGTGGTCGCCCGGTCCTGGTTCGTGCTCACGCCGCTGGTGAACTGCCACTCCGGGGTCGCCCCAGGAGAGAGCATGTATGTGATGCCCCCTCCCTGGATGATCTGCTTGCGCTCCGCTGCAGTCCAGATCTTGGTGATGGTCGGCGTACCGTCTTTGATCGTTTTGCGTGTGATCGAGAACTTCGACCCCCCCGATACCCACATTCCGAACGCCCTGGCGGCCATGCTGAGCGCGGGAGGGAGGCGGTCGAATTGCCCGAAGAACTCGTCGATGTCCTGGTTGTTGAGCGCCGCCGTGCACACCAGGGGATTCGTGGCGTCTACGGCAGCCAAGACGATCGCCCCGTACGCGGCGCCGAGGATCAACTGGATCGGGCTGCCCGCCGCCCGCCTCGCTTTGGCGAAGGTCTTGGCGTACCCGTGAGCGATAGCACTCGACGCGGTCAAGAGGTGCGTGCGCGGCACGAGATTGAATTGATTCCTGAACTGATCCCAGTAGGTGGCCTCATACGCCGGGAAGAAAGCCAGGTAGTCCGCGTCCGCTGCGACGGGACTCGTCCCCTGCGTGATCGCGCCCCATGTGGCCGCGAGATCCTTGATCGGCGTCAGTGCGGCGACGGTGATCGGAATCGCCCCGGCGAAGGTGGCCTCCTTTTGCACGGCGAAGCTCGTGCAGTTCTGGTTGATCCAGTCGACCAGGGCCTGCCCTGTACCCGCGCCGAACGTAGTGGACAGCTCCTCCTCTCCGAGGAGGACGACGCACCCGTACTTCGTCGTCACCTCCACGGCCGTCCCGGTCGCGGCGGTTAGATCGAAGTAATATTGCCATTGCCCGGTCGCGTCGAGGTCGCGCCCCGTCGCGGACACCACCACCGGGAAGTCTGGGGTGTCGTTGTCCCCCAAGTACACGGTCATTCCGGGAGACATCCACCCGATGGGGTTGTAGTCCGGGTCCTGCCCCTCCACAAGGATCCGCTTGTCGGTGACCAGCACCGCGGCGGACAGTAGGGCGAAGTTCTTGACCGGCTTGTAGGAGAATACCCCCGCCGCGAACTTGACCGACGCGTGCCCGCCGATCGCCCCGAAGAGCCTGGAGTAGAGCGCGAATTCATTGACGGGTCCCGCGGAGGTAACGATCACCTGAGCGCGCGTGAGCGGTGCCACGTTGGCGAGGAAGCAGTCTGAGAGCCCCTTTTCCTGCGCGTTCCGGAAGGCGATCGGAATCTCCGTCGCCACGCCGCACATTGCGTGTGCTTCCGCGTCTGACGTCACGTAGCGGAACGCCCCGTAAGCGGACTCCCCGGCTTTCTTCAGGGTGTCGAAGTTGTATGGGTATCCAGTGCGCGCCGTTCCGACGATGACGGGTACAGGGAAGGGAGGCGTGGCCGGGGGTCTGCGCAGCACCACGGTCTCCGTGTACTCCGCTACGCCGGGATCCGCGACCTTGGAACCATTCTTTTTGGTGTAATCAGGCATGGAATTCTCCAGTAAACCGCCGGTAACCTGCCATTAACTTCCGGTAACCTGCCATTAACTTCCGGTAACCTGCCATTAACTTCCGGTAACCTGCCATTAACTTCTGGTAACCTGTCATTAACTCCTGGTAACTCTTAGCAAACTGCCGGTAACCTGTCATTAACTCCTGGTAACCTGTCATTAACTCCTGGTAACCTGTCATTAACTCCTGGTAACCTGTCATTAACTTCTGGTAACTCTTAGCAAACTGCCAGTAACTACGTGCTCAGCTTGTGAGCTACGCTGCCCCGTGTGAGCTACGTGCTCAGCTTGTGAGCTACGCTGCCCCGTGTGAGCTACGTGCTCAGCTTGTGAGCTACGCTGCCCCGTGTGAGCTACGCTGCCCCGTGTGAGCTACGCTACATCTCCCCCGTCCACTCCAAAATCACTCTCTTAGGCCTTGGTCCCAGCAGGTGCGAGGTCCTCATGAGCCACGCGTACCTCACCTCTACTACCCCTTCAGACCAGCGCCCCACGGCGTCCTCTGCGCTCTCTGGCAGCTCTACCTCGGGGGGCGAGTCCGTCACGGATACCCCCGTCGCTCCCACCTCTGCCAGACGCCACTTGTAGGTATCCAGCACGTGCGCTACAGCAGCGTGTAGGCACCGCGTTGCGTCCCACGTGCTCGCCGCCACCGATGCGCGCAGGGAGCGGTCCCTGTATCCGCCCCGGATCCTCTCACAGTAGACCTTGCTACCGATCACCTTGTCGACTTCGTCCACTATGTCGGCTGAGAAGGTCTCCTCCCCCGACGATGACCCGGACATCTGAATCCCGACGAACGGCATCTGCCTCTGCACTTCCGGGTGCAGGATGTACACGTTGACGCGCGGCGCCAGCCCCCTCACGATGTCCGCGCTCTCGTCCGTATACTGTTCCGCGTCTGACACCAGGGTGTCGTGCCGGACGAAGAGCTGTCTCAGGCGATCCTTGTCCCCTGCCAGGATCAGGAGTCCCTCGATCACTACCTGCCGCACCAACTCTAGGTCTAGCTCCCTTCCCGTCACATCAGCTCCCTCAGCAGCTCGGGGATGATCTTCGCCACCTGAGCGGGTAGCTTGAGCCCATCTTTGCGGGGCATCCACCATCCGGTGGACTGTGGGGTCATCCGACGTATGGTCAAGTACGAGCTGCCGCGCCCGCGTACTGCTGGCGTCCGGATCATCCCGCTGTACTTACCGATGGTACCCAGCCTTACCGGCCCCTTCCCCACCACATAATACCTGTCCGCCGCTCGGTACCTGCCGTCAGAGTGGTACTGCAACCCCTCCTGCCCACCGACCGTGAGCGCCAGTTGTCGCGCCGCCCGCATGACGGCGTGGGGCATCCCCTTCGTTTTGTGCCGGATAGGGATGTTAAGCCACATCTGACCATCCTTGCCCACCTTCGTTCGCGCCGTGGGCCAATGAATGGCGTCTGGGAGGTGGTAGCGTTCCCTGCCCGCGTCGACTTTCCCGGAGTGCTCCCACCCGCACACGACCACCACTAGTACCGTGGCGACGTCGCCATCGAAACTGGCCTCCCGAACCTCAATGCGAGCCTTATCTGCCAGTCCCTCCAAGTATTGCTTTGGGGCGTCTGCCGCCTGTGCCAGGGCGAACCACGCCTTCCTGACCGTCTCCGCGCCGCGGATCGCCAAGCGGGAGAGTATCACCGCTGGTTGCGGGATTCTGGTCATGTCGATATGATCCACTACCGTCGCCACTACGCCACCCTCCCGCCGTCGTCCTGCCCCATTGCGTCGTACCTGACTGCTGTCACAGGCTTGAACTGTAACTGCAAGTCCCCATCTGCCCTGTATGCCGGATCCTCGCTCACGCAGTACACCGCGGGTGCGGAGTATTTCACGGTCAGCGACGTTCCGGGTGGGAGGTTTTCTCCCAGCACGATCCTGTTGTTCAGGACGTCGTAATCCCGAACTTCGGGGAACCCCGCCGCGTAAAACTGCTCGAGCTGCCCAGGCAGCAGATCCGTGACTGCCGCCGCTCCGAACTGGTGCAGCACACGCCGCGCCGCAGCCTCATCTCGCCAATGGATCCCTATCACCTCCGTAACGCGGGGGTACCGCAGCAGCAGTGCCCCAGGATCCGCGGCGGGTGGGTCCACTACGTCGTTACCCCGGAGGTCCCGCACTGCGCCCTCACTGGTAGTCACCCGCGGGACGGCGATCACTTCTACCACGCGATGTATGCGCCCGCGGGGGAGGATCAGGTCACCCCGCTCCGGGTGCACGTCACTCCGAAACGTGACGCGTATCGACCCGCTCTGCGTTGGTCCCCAGCTCTTGCCCTCCATCTTCTCGGGCTCTTCTGGAAGCAAGACCTTCGTCTCGATTCGCTCCGCGACGGGATAGACGAAGCGCTTACCCCCGCACAAGGGGCACGTCCCGCGCGTCCGCCCACTCTCCGCACGTGCACATGGACACGGCCACCCCTTCCAGAAATCGACAGTCACACCTCGAGAGCTGTCTATCAGGTCGTCCACGCCTCGGGGGTCGGGACGAACAATGTCGAATGTCGTAACATCAGGTCCCTGATAGGGAAAGAAGTCATTTAGACCCGGCATTCCTTCTATAACGGCGCACACCTGATACCCACCATGCGCCGTTGCAGCACGGCGACCGGAAGTTTCTCTGACATCTTCTCGTAGATCACTTCTAGCGCTGAGTAAATGTCGTACATCGCGCTCGTCTGGAGAGAGATCGAATACGTGACCCCATCTGCACTCCTAGACTGTGACGCAACTCCCTTTGTCAAGGCGTTCGAACTCATCCCCAGTAGGGATAGCGCCGCTTGGCAGTAAACCTCATGCACCACAGCCAAGGGTACCTGCCCCGCGCGGTTGTCGACACTGGGACCCGTCAAGTAGTCAACGGCCCACACGCCAGGTCGGGTAGCGATATCATTGAACCTGAGCGCCGAGGCGAACAGGTTTGATGCTCCCCGCGACGTCGCGAGGGGGGATGCGTAAGGGAAGGCATCGTACCCGGGTAGAGTGATGACTCCCATTCTCCGATCCGCCACCGTGACGATGTCAATCGGCACAGTCCACTGAGCCACGTTGTCCGCAACGAATCGAATTCTGTTCACGGCTAGAATTGGGCCGGGAACGATGATCCGAGTGTAAGCCACCCCATCGGACAGCACGAAGGGTACCCGGTCCCTGACGACATCGTACGGGTCCGAATCCTCGTCCAGTGGCCCCATCGCCACGCGTCGAACTTCGAGTCTCGTCCCTATGCGTGTGGCGAGACGGTCCATCTGCATCAGGATGTGCGCTCGAACCGTCTCGTCCGGTAGATTCCCGCGGAGTAAAGACTCGATCAGCTCCTTAGCCTCCGCGGGAGTCTTGGGCGCTGGAAAAGAGACAGGAGCCTTGACCCACCGACTCGCCGCAGCCACGAAGTCCCCGTACTGTGCCGCGGCTTGTGCCACGGAACCCCACAAGAACTCCCTCCGGAACTTCTCAGGATCCGGGATGTCCGCGACGTTCACGGTGAGACCGAGGTTACCTTGGCTCATCAATACTCCCGGATCACCACCTGAAACTGGATGCTCCCTGCGGACATCGAGCTCGACCCCACCGCTGCTACCTGAACGCGCACCTTGTCGCCCTGCGCGAGGTACCACTTCTGGTCTTCGTCGGCGAGGGCGGTGTCGTGGTCAAGCGTCATGGTGGCGCGGGTGAGGATGGAGACGGGCGTGCCTCCGTGCAGACCGGACGCCTCCGTGGTCACGTGCGTCACCAGCACGTCGGCGGTCAGCGCGGAGAACGTACCGGGGATGGTTCCCGCGTTCGATTTGACGAGCCCCACCTCGCACGGCCTGGTCGCCTCGAAGTACCCCGTGTACACGGAGGCTCCCGCAGCCAGGTCATCCAGGATGTGGAGGGTGACGTGGTGGTCCCGCGGCGCACTGAACAGCCTGCGAAGCGCCGGGGCGATGTTGAACACCAGAGCCATGTCGGCCAGGAGCTCTGAGATCAGGAGCTGGACGGTGGACAGGTAACCGCCGGATTCACGTGCTGCACTCATGGTAGTCTTCCTCTCTCGAAGTTACTGATACCGCAGGAGCTACAGGAGCGCCTCCGGCTGGTCGTTATCTGCGCTCGGCGGAGTCGCCGAGAGTTTCTTCAATTCGTTCAACTGCTCAGCGTCCGGCTCCGGGAGTCCGGCGGCTTTCAGGGCCTTGCCCTGCGTCTCGGGCTTGGTGGCCTTCGAAGAGGCGAGGACCGCTGCGGCCTTCTGGACTTCCACGGTCGTGCCGTAGCGCTCGAGGGGGGTGAAGGTCTTGGAGGCTCGTTGCGCGGCAGCCTGCGGTGCCTGCGGTGCCTGCGGTGCCTGCGGTGCCTGCGGTGCCTGCGGTGCCTGCGGTGCCTGCGGTGCCACTACCACCACCGGCCTGAACACATCCAGCACCCTTCCCCTCTCCTCTTCCGCCAGCTCCTTCAACCCAGCCAGCACCTGCTCTCCGTTCAGCGCGTCAGCGTACCGGAGCGCGAAGCGGTCCAGGAACGCCAAACGGACAGGCTCCTCTGCCAATCTCTCGAATGCGTCGATCGCGGCAGACAAAGGAGTCACCAAAGGGGCGATGTCCCCCGCGTCGTCTCCCTCCGCCAGCTCACGGAACGGGCACTGGACCTCGTGTCGCTTCGCGTTTGTCGCCTCGTTCTCCAGCCACTCCCGCACCGCGGTCTCGTGCGCGGGCTTCACGGACGCCACCCCAGCACCGAATCGGTTTCGGTGAAAGGTCAGCGTCACTCGCGGAGAGATCTGGAGTTCGTCGGTATCCTGATTCTTGGGGTGGTGTTTCGTTTCCACTCTCATTGTTGTCGTTCCTCCCTGATTGCGTTAACAACCGCTGCGGCGACACTTACCCAATCGTGCCACCGCAGCGGGATAGGTTACTGCGTGCGCGTCCTACGTGAGCGGCAGATTCCGGATGATCCCGCACAGGAGCGGGTGCGTCACCTCAGTCGACACCCACGATCCGAGCAGGTAGTGCGACGTCACGTCGAGCGTGTTTGCCAGCAAGTGCGTGAACATCTGCGGCCCGACGTAGACTTCCCGGACCGTGTTTTCCGCCCACACGGACTGTTCCTCAGTGATGAACGGGGCGATGTTCTCGAGCCCGCCTTCCATCAGCATCTGCTCGAATTTCTGCCTGGAGGTCATGTACGGCAGCGTCTGGGACGCTCCCAACGAGAGGATCAGCGCCGTGCCGCAGTACGGGCGCACCTCGTTGTAGTCCACCCATGTGAACGCCGCGCCTGTTCCCGGAGGGGCGACGTCCGCGATCCAGCACGAGTGCGTTACCGCCGGGCTGGTGATGTTTCGCCGCGTCAAGAACAGCGTGTCGAGGCGGAAGATCCTGACCAGCGTGGCATTCGCAGGAACGCCGGAGATAGTCAGCTTGACTTCCTTGCCGGACGTGCTCACGGTGCCGAGACTGGAGAGGACGCCTGCGGACTCGAGGCCCTGGTCGTCCATGTAGGTGACCACGTACCGGAAGGTGCCGATCCCGTAGGGATTGGTGTCCCAGAGGCCGTACACCTTCAAGGGGTCGTCGGTTCCTTCGGTCTGGACGGTGATCGCCACGGTGGGGTTGCCCGTCGGGGCGCCTTCGGGGCGATTCGTGGTGTACATGCCGCGGGGGCAGTCTCGCGAGAACGGGTTCAGGTCGTCTTCCGGGACGATGTCGATGTTCCGCCCGTTGACGGTCAGTCCGCCCACTGCTTGGCCGAGCGTGTACATGTCCAGGGGTCCCATGGCGCGCCGCGCCGTGTCGCCCTGCGCCTCGAGCCCGCTGATCGATCTCGAAGGCATGAACGCGGTCAGATTGCTCGCCCCGCCCCACACCTGCACGAGCTGCTCGGGAACCTGTCGGAGCGTCTGGGTGGTCATGGGCTGCCCCTTGACGTCCCAGGTGTGGCCGCGCCCGTTGTAATTGTATCCGTCCGAACCGGTCGCCGTCGTGCCGTTCGTCCCCTCTTCGATGAGCTGAATGATACCCTTCGGCAAGAGGCCGCTGACGCCGCTGAGCTGCCCGCGGGAGTCGGCGTGAATCAGGTTGCTGTTTCGGAGCCTGCGGTGGTTCAGTCGGATCTGCTGCTCGGACCCGTCGCCGATCGACCGGACGTCGTTGGCGCTGCGAGACCGCATGTAGAGCAACTTTTGCCACCGAGGGTAGCTGTAGAACAAGGTCTGCGTCGGCTTCATGAAGTTGCCGACCCCGTACTCTGTGCTCTGCCCGTATGTGCCGCCCATGCCGGTGCTGGTCTGAAGCGCGTACTCGTGCTGCCGAGCCCAGCCCTGGATCTTCGGGACAGCGCGCAGGATCATGTTGCGGCCGTAGGGCTCGTTCTTCGCGTCGAGGCTCCGATAGACGGGGTCGAGGTCCTGCGGGATCGACGGCGCGATGTCCGCGACGCCCACTGCCGTCACGCCCTTGGCCATGTCGCGTTGCATCGTCGACTCGCCCTTGGCCATCTCGCGCGTGAAGTGATCCGTGAGCTGTGCCTGGATGTCGGGGGAGCCCGCGAACCGCTGCATGTCTTTGTTGTACTGTCGCTTGGTTTCCGCCTGGTGGACGAAATATTCCTCCAGCGGAGCGACTGACTTCAGTTGGATACCTGGCATAACTTTTCCTCCTCAGTAAAACTGGATTTGAACTTGAATCAGTTGATCGCCCGCCGGAACAGTTTCACGTCCCGACCGTAGCTGTTCATCTCGCGTCCCGCGCGGTACATCGCCGCGTCCGCGTGCGTTATGACCCCGCGGGAGATCCCGGTGTTGAGCTCGTCTTCTGTGATGGCGTCCTCTTCCCCCTTCGCCATCGGCGCCGTCACTTGCGGCTTTCGAATCGCGTCAGCGGCGCGGTCCAGAGCGGATTCCTCGTGCGTCTCGGATTTTGCCCCGGGGGACCACATCTCAACGGCACCCTTGATCGCCTCTTGCTCCGTCGCGAACCCCTCGAGTACCTCGAGGTGCGCGCCCTGGAATTCCTCGATGCGGTCGAGGCGCTCCTGAATGGCGATCAGCGTGGCATTGCGCTCTTCGTCACCCTTGAGCATTGCGCGCGTGTCATCCTGCGCGTCGAGTCGCTCCTCCAGGCCCTTGAGCGCCTCGAGCACCAGCGGCATCGAAGCGGCGGCGATCTCGATCGCGTCCACTCCGCCACCCAGGCGTTGGAAGATCCGGTCTACCTCGGGGTGCGCGATGTGCTCTTCGCCCTTGTCCATGGGCATCGGAGGGGGAAGCTCGTCGTCGCCCTTGTCCATGATGGGGGACACGCTGCTATCGCCGCATCGGGGGCATCGCATTCCCTTCGCCAGCTCTTCCGCGACCTGGCGCTTGGCGCCGAAGTGCGGGTGACCCTTGGACATGTGGATCGCGTGACCGCATCCCTTGCACGTGGTTCCCTTGAGGGACATGCCTTCACCCCGCGCCCCGCGGTCTGGGGAGTGCATGATCGGCTCGAGCCCCTTGACGCCGCATCGACCGCAGCTCATGCCCTTGGCGAGATCACCGTCGGGTTTGCCGTGGTGGGGGTGGTTTTCGTGAAGCATCTGCCTGTGCCCACAATTGGGGCACGCGGTGCCTTTGAAGAGGGGGGCCTGCCCACCGTCGTGATCGGTGTCGAGGGCCGGAATGGTGTCGTCGTCGCCATCACCGTCGGGGTCGGAGATTGGCTTACGCCCCTTGCCCATGAAGCGCGCGATGAGCCTCTCCGAATAGGAGCGTTGCTCCTGCATCTCTTTCTTGGCGAAGTCCAAGACAGCCGGGACCGTCTGGGAGGCCTCGATACCCGCGTGCAGTGTCCCGACCACTTCCTCTACGTTGACAATGTCAGCCATGATACAACCTCATCTCTTTGAGAGCGTGCCGCGCAATGCTGCACGCCACGTCCGAATCCGTGATCTGGAACCGTCGGCGTAGCACCGGGTCCCTCAAAAATCTATCTGCCAGTGCGACGACGATCGGGGCCTCCCCCTTCGCCATCTCGCGTCCGAACCCTTCGATCGTCGCTTCCGGATTATGGGGCTGATCGATGATCGCGACCTGGTGGGCGCTCGCCCGCACGATCTGGTGGCCACCATCATCCGGAATCACCGTCTCCCGCCCTTGAATGGACAAACCTTTCGTCCGCCCTTCCCGCTGCATCGCGAGACCTGATTCCCAGTGATAGTCCGCGCGGTCCTTCTCCTCTGGAGTGGGATCCCACGGTTCATCGGTCACGGTCCCGTCGCGGAGCATGCGAGAACGAGACGTCCCGTCCGGGTTGAGCCAGGATGCGCGGTCCTTGGGGTCCGCCAGGTGGAACCACGTGTACCACCCGACCTTACCGTCTCGATCTGCCAAGTCGTGCCCCGCGGGGGCGTGCTCCAGGCGATCCGGGAGACCAATCAGTACGGATGCCCTCTTGCCCCCGTGCACGGCGCAGGACGGATCCGGAGACCCCTGACACTTCCCGGTGCAAGACGCTCCTGAAATAGCCTTCGCCCTGTGCGAGTCGTTCATGAACCCGCGCGGCAGGTAGGCCGACCAGTCGATGCGGTCCGGTGACGCGGCGGCGGGTATCGTCTCGCGCTCCCTGTCTCGCGTCAGGATCAGCTTGCCACTATCGTCTAGCACTCCCGCCGCAGTGGCCCACCCGTGCCCGGAGCGGGTGAAGGAGTCTCCACCTTTCTCTAGGAACAAGACAGGTCCGTAGGCGTCAAGGAACACGTTAGATCCAAAAAAAAATGGCCGCAGCTCTCCCGGGGGAGAGTGCGGCCATCATACGGCCATCAGGGTTCAGTCAGCTCAGCAGCTATAAAATACCAGTTATTCCAACATTACGCGACAGCGGCGCTCGCTGTCAATACTTTTCTCAATTCTTCGCTCTCTCTCCAATTAACTATCCCCACGCGCACGCGCTCACCGCACGCGTGCACCGCTGAGAAGTCTCCGTCGGGGAGGAGAAGTACCGTCTTCGCGCCCTGGAAGTAATAGCCCCCCTCGCGTCTAGCGGATAGGAGCGGGCGGCAGCAGCGGGGACAGGAGAGGAGGACCATGCGGGGAGTATAGCAGGAAGGAGCGGAGTGTTCAATAAAAAGATACCCGGGTGGAGGGGTATCCGGTGGCATACCCGGTGGCAGGTTACCCTCGGTAGCAGGTTACCCTCGGTAGCAGGTTACCCCCTGGTAAGGAGCTGGTGAGCTGGTGAGCTGGTGAGCTGGTGAGCTGGTGAGCTGGTGAGCTGGTGAGCTGGTATCAGTACCCCAGCTTCTCCATCGCCTCCTGCGGCACCGGCTTCCCTTGCGCCCTGGCCCGATTCACCCGCTCCATGTTCCACTCCCCTTCCGCTTCCGGCGGAACGACCAGCGGCTCAGGCTGCCCCGTGTATCCGTGGTTCCGAGCGAGCGCCTCGAGGCGTTCCCGGACCACGGGGTGCTTCACGTCTTCGGGCCTGTCCACGTAACCGCCGTTCGCGATGCCGTGCACGTCCAACACAGTGCTGATCGCCTTATTCTCTGCCTCTGTCCTGTCTCGCTCGTCTTTGACGCGCAAGCGGTCAGGAGTGAGATTATGGAACGTCTGGAACTCCGGCAGGTCTCCCATACTTTCCAGCATCGCCACCTGTCGCTTCGCATCCTCCTCCGTCCGCTCCCGCCCCATCCAGGAGTTCATACCGTGCCCTGTGTGCGCCGTAGTCCACTCGGCGGTCTTGCCCTCCCTCACCTTGTGGTACGCCCATTTTCCAGATCCGGTGGTCCGCCCGGTGACCGTCACCGGATCCGTGTTGACCATGTTCATCTGGAATTTCGCGGAACGGAAGGCCTCCGTCGTCCCCACGTTCTTCAACGCGCGGGAGAACGCACTCTTCTCGCGCTCTGCGTGGTCGGCCTTAAGTTTCGCGAGCTGGTTCATGCGCGGGACGTCTCCCCGCCCTTCGCCCGGGTTTGATAGTCCAGCCGGTACCTGGTAGGTGACGTTGGGGTGCACAGCTTCCATGGGCACGTCGTACCCTGCGTGGTGTGCGTGCTCTACCAGCTCCCTGTGCCGACGCTCCGCGGCTTGGTCGTCGTCTTCGTAGTAGGAATGCCCGTTCGAGTATTTCCTCTCCGGGGTGATTTTACCCATGTTCTCCTTGACGTAGCTATCCCTGTCCTGCTTCCACCCGGGTTCCTTGTCCGCGATCGCCTTCGACCGCATCCTGTCGGCCAGGTCCTTCTCAGTCGCGGCCTTCGTGATCCGCCTGTCATTTCGCTTCGTCCACGGGGTCAGCGTAGCGCGCATCGCGTCCATCATCTGCGATCGCTTGGCGACATCATCGTGCGAGTAGCTATACTTCTTCTCGAGGTCGTACTCGTAGCTCTTTCGCGCTTCGTCCAGAGCGTCGCGCTCGAGCTGATCCGGGTCCTTCTCCTCCCTGATCTCTTTTCCCGAGGATTCCCGGTAGTGCTGCCCATCGGGGAGCTGCAGCACGCCCTTCACGTAGTGGTAACGGCGCCCCTGCCCGTCGGTACCGCGCTCGTGGATGACGCCGTGTCCCTGCGGGAGGTCCCCGCCGTCGTCTTGCTCCCGGTGCCACGCCTGACCCGCGATCGGCTGTCCGATCCGTGACCGCGCCACCGCGATCTTGCGGTCTTCCTCCGCGTTCCGGATCGCAGAGTCGACGCTGCGGTCGTCCAGCATCGGCTCGAGCAGACCGCGCTTCGCGTGGGGATGGTCTCCGCCGTTGCTCCCGCCCGAGAAGCGGTCCAGGAGGGAGTCCGGAGTGCGGGACCCCCTCTCGTCGTACCAGTCGGCGAGACTCTTTTCGCTGGGGGTGAGCGTCTGGTCGTTGTATTTTTTGTCCCAGATGGGCGCGCTCTTCTCTTTCAAGAAGTTCCGCAGTCGGGTAGCCGCTACGCCAGCCGCCTGGTATCCGGGCATCCCCTCCGCCTTCTCCGATTCCCGCTTCAGGTCTTCGAACACCGCGGGGAGTTTCTCCGCAGACGGGCTCTCTGCGAAGCGCTTCCGGAGTGCGGCGCCACGGGCTGCCGTCTCCCTGGACGCGGCGATGATCTTCCGCGCCGCCGGAAGCCCCGGGTAGGTGGCGTCATGCTGCGCCGGTACGTCCACTCCCCTCTTCAACTCGTCGTGCAGCCAGCTCTGGTGTCCTGACCAGTACGGGCGCCGCGCGTCTATCGCCTGCTCGAACTTCGCCTTCGCAGCCTCGAGCTGGCTCACCAACTCCTTGTTCTTTGGCTTCTTGAGGGCGTCAGCAAGTTTGAACTCCTGGGAATCTCGCTCGCGAGACTTGGGAGTCGTGTCGATCAGCTCACGCTCCGCCGCCTTGACGGCGGATTCCGCGCCCCGATAGTCGTCCTCGAAGTGCTGGACGCGCGCGTCCCACTCGCGGGGGGACAGGTCGTGGAGGGGGGTAGGGGGCAGTGAGGTGACATCTACTGCGTCGACGGGCTCCATCGGCTCGTCGTAATCCCCGCCCGCCACCTTGCGCTTGATCGCGTCGAGCACGCGCTTCGGGTCGACGTGGTAGCCCGCGTCTCTGGCAGCGGAGCGTACGGCGTGGTCCGCCTCATCCGGGTCATCCAGGTCATCCAGGTAGTCCTGAACGTACTCGCCCATCTTGTCGTGCACGTGCTTCGCGACGGTGGGGATATCCTCTCGCTCCGCTACCTGGGTGAGCTGGTAGCTCTTGCGCTCTTCGTCTGAGAGGGGACGATCGTAGGTGACGGTGCCGTAGTTGAAGTCCTGGTGCACACCGGTCTTGGTGTAGTCGCGCGGGACGGTCCCGATATCGACGGGGCGGGAGCGGAGGCCGTAGGAGTAGGTGCGGGGTTTGGAATCGGGATGAGCAGAGATGCGCTTCTCCCACTCGGCCTTCTTTTGGCCGTCCTTGGTGGTGGCGTGGATCTTACGCAGGATATCGAGGGGGAGGGGGCGAGCGGGAGCGCCGTGTCCGTCTTGGATGGATCCGATCTTTCCGTCAACGATCGGGACGTGCTTTGCTTCGTCACCGTGGCCAAGAGTGATCCATTTTTCGACGCCGGGGATCTCACCTTTTTCCATGAGCTTCTGCCCTTCCGGTACGAGAACCTGCTTGCCGGTGTCGACGCGCTCTAAGATGTGACGGTCGCCCTTTTTGCCGATGTAGCGGACTTCGTAGCCCGCGGGGGTCTTGTAGATGGTATCGGGCTTGGCGGTGGAGGCTGTGATGGGAGTGGTGGGCTCCGCCTTGGGCTCCGCCTTGGGCTCCGCCTTGGGCTCCGCCTTGGGCTCCGCCTTGGGCTCCGCCTTGGGCTCCGCCTTGGGCTCCGCCTTGG
>Ga0208375_1002025_pt1 | contig 20150 bp, 24 predicted proteins | sample RifOxyD1_FD_184038 | JGI IMG/M metagenome (GOLD analysis project Ga0208375, IMG submission 184038) | Soil microbial communities from Rifle, Colorado - Rifle Oxygen_injection D1 (SPAdes) | ecosystem: Environmental > Terrestrial > Deep subsurface > Rock core/Sediment | place: Rifle, Colorado... | reverse complement strand
GCCTGGAGTTTGAAGAAGAGGATTTTGCCGATGCGATTGATGCATGGAGAAGGGCGCTGAAGGAGCAGAATTAATTTATTTATTAACCAAATAGGCTGTTTAATCAGTTTTGGTTAATTTTGAAACAATAGGTTTAAATTTTATTACTCTGTAGTAACCAAAATAGAAAGGTTTATATACCGGCACATATCTTTATGGCTGTAGTATCCAAGTTATAAAGGTGATCAAAACATGATGCTTGAAAATTTAGTCAGTGAATATGGCAAATTAGCTGAAACTTTCAAAAAATTTAAGCCCGAAACAATCCAGCATGCTTCTGAGATAATGAATGAAAGAAGGACAAATCCGGACCCAAAGATAATGGGAGAATTAAAAAACACATGGTTCTGGACAGCAGACGGCAATTTATACAATATTGAAGATGAAAATGGAAACTCTTTAAGAGGAAAAGATGCAAAAAAAGGCGAAGCTGTCCTTTATCTTTCCGACAGGGATAACAACTTAGTTTTCCAGAATATTGATGAGGCATGCAGGCAGCTTATTGACACTCAAAATTACAGGCCTTCAGCAGAAGCTGCTGAAAAAGTAAAAAAGGCAGATACAACATTAAGAATAAAGCTTTCTGATTTGAATTTGCAAAGAAAGAAGGATGAATGGAACTATTTTGAGATTGATACTGCGGATTATGATGCAACTTTAAATGATGTGCAGAGAGCATTTTCAGAGAGGGTTTATAGCAGAGGAAATGACTTTGCAGAAAATATGAAGATGCTTAAAGAAGCAGGGATACCAAAAACAAGAATCTGGGTTCTTACTCCAGATTATGTTAAAAATCATGCAAAAGATGGCTCTATTGCGCGTGCGTCCAGATTGTACAGCTTCATCGATGATTCGAGGTTCTTTGCCGGCGGCAGGCTCGTTGACGGTTCCAGCGGCGCCTTGCGTGGGGTATTAGAGACCGCCGAAGGCGGCGCGCCAAAAATTTCTGATATTGCTTCTAAGGCAGATTATACAAGAATGTATGGGGAAATTATGGGCAACCAGCCTGAAGCGCAGAAATATGTTAACAGAGATGTGGCTTTAGCTTTTTTGAATATGGCAGCTGTATTTTTTAAGAGCCAAAAACAGTAAACTTTATTAAATTCATTTTTTCTTTATCTTCTGTCTCAGCATGCTCTGCGGAGCAGTGCTGGACTACATGCTCTTATGCTGCGGCTTTCCATTGGAAGCTATAAAATACAGCTATGACACAAAGCCTTGGGGCTTTATGGTGAAATGGCAGTGCATTGAGGCAAAAGAGCTATAGCTTGCGCGTGCGTCCAGGTTGAACAGCTTCAACAATGATTCGAGGTTCAATGCCAACGGCAGGAACGTTGACAATTCCAACAACGCCTTGCGTGGAATAGCCCGGCAAAATGCTGAGATATTTTTATAATGAATAGATATAGGAATTTATGGCAGGAATTGTGCAGTTATGATAATCTTGAGCTTGCATACAGCAAAGCAAGAAAGCACAAGACATTAATGCCATATATGATTGAATTTGAAAAGGATTTGGAAAACAATCTTCTTCTGCTTCGCTCTGAACTGCTGCTGCACTGCTACAGGCCTAGGCCATTAGTAAATTTTATAGTCAGCGACCCAAAAATAAGAAAAATAAGCAAATCCAATTTTCGCGACAGGGTTGTTCATCATGCCTTATGCAATATAATTGAGCCGATTTTTGAGAAAATTTTTATTTATGATTCTTATGCAAACAGAATAGGAAAAGGAACTCTTAAAGCAGTTGAAAGATTTGATTATTTTAAAAGAAAAGCAAGCAGAAATGATACCATTGGCTGCTATGTTCTTAAAGCAGACATAAAAAAATACTTTGAAAATATCAGCCATGAAGCTTTAACAGATATAATCAAAAAGAGGATAAAAGACAAAAATAATCAAAAAATCCGACCACCACCAGTCAATAGACTGGTGGTATGCTCGCCCTTCGGGCTCGGGTCGGATTTTCTGTTCTCATTTTCCACATGATGTAAAGCTAACTAAAAACCACCAGTGAAACACACTGGTGGAAAATGAGATTTTATGGCTGATAAAAATTATTCTCGCAAATCATGCAGTTGGGGGGGGCGAACAGAAAAGGGGTATGCCTCTTGGCAACCGGACATCACAGTTTTTCGCCAATGTTTACCTGAATGAGCTTGATTATTTTGTAAAGAATGTAGTAAGAGCGGAATTTTACATAAGATATGTTGATGATTTTGTAATACTTGAGTCAGACAAAAATAAATTAATGAATTATCAAAAAATAATAGATGGATTTTTAAAAGAAACCCTTAAAATTGAGCTTCATCCCTGCAAATCAAAGATTATTAAGTTAGGCAATAAAATAAATTTTTTGGAATTTAGGGTTTTTTACTATCATAAGCTTTTGAAAAAATCAAATATCAGAAAAATGAGGCGCACTTTTAATTTGTTTAGGGAGAAATATGAAGAAGAAGGGGCTGATTATGATGAGATTTATGATTTTTTTGAGGGATGGCTTGCATATGCCATAAATGCGGATGCCTGCAGGCTAAGGCAGAAAATTGCAGAAGATATTGAAAAAGCCTTCCCTAATGAAATTTCAACAAAAGAGATTGATAAGTATCTTAAAATTGATTGATTTTCTCTAATTATATCCTTAATTAAATATATCACTATTTTTGTGTCTTGCCAGCCGCTTCATAGCACCCCACTGCATAATACTGCGATCTCCTGACAATCCCTCTTTTGATCATGCCATGGACAGATGTGCATTCTGTGCCTGAAAAGTATCTTTTGCAGCAGGTCAGGGTGTTATGGAATCCGTAGCCAACATCGGCATACTCGCCTTTTCTGCATAATGATCCTTCTGCATTGAACTGCACCATGCCGATAAGCCTTCCTGTGCAGTTATTGTCTGCGTTGAGGTCCAAAGGCTTTTTTTTGAAATAAGACAGGGGCATAAAGCTTATGTTGTTCATATCCTTTATCGCAATCTGCTGGTTGCATCTGCCTTCACTGCAGCCGAATGTGCATGTTTTCTCTGTCTTTTCCATGCAGCTGTCATTATTTGCATCTGTGCACAATAAAAGCTTCCTTTTCTCGCATTGGGGAAGCGTGAATGTGCATTCATCAATGCATTTGGATATGTTTCCTGGATTGTCCGCCAGTTTGATCTTAAAAGTCGCGTTGAAGTTCAGCTTTTCTTCTGCTTTTTTCGGCTTTAGTATTTTTACAGACAGCGGAGTTTGGTCAGAGATATCTGTACATGAAGTGCAGAAGATGAGCAAGCCTATTGCAAAAAAAAGAAAAATCAAAGTTTTACGCTTTTTGTTGATACCAAACACCTATTATCGCAGTTAAATCAAATTAAACTGAAAATCTGACAGGAAAAAACATATTGCTGTGTTTTATAAATTTAGCTGCGAAAAAAAATAAAGAATATATTAGTATACAAAAGGAAATACTAAACTATGGATTTGGTTATGGATATTGTGCAATAAGAGATAAGAGGAGATAATGCAGCAATAAAAAGATACAATGCAATAAAAGGAATAATAAAAAAGAATAAGCAAAAAATCAAGAAAGAATCAAAAAGTCTAGATGCATCTTCCGGAAACGCATCCGCCCGGGCAGTTATAGCCGGCGCCCATCATCCTGTTGTTTTCGCAGTATCTTTCCCATATATTGTAGCTGAAGCCAAGCTCATCAATGCATTCATCGCTGCATCCGTTCGGGCAGCTTGCAATGCCTGTTATTGTGCCTTTGACATTGTAGTCTACCCCACTATCGCTGTCCATGCATCCTTCTGCAGGAACATATTTTGGGATTGAAAACACATTCTCCTGCTTTTCTCCATAGTCCAGGCATGCTCCAAACTCATTGCAGCCATACTGGCATCTTGAAAAATCGCAGACTACATACACAGGCGAATAATCAGCATTGTCTGCAGTGCTGTCTTCAGCATTATCATTTGTGGTCATTCCTGTCGGAGCCAATGATCCGATCTCAGCCAGGCCGATAACCAACACAAGAACAGTAAAGACCACAAGCATATTAACAACATTTCGCATGATTTCACCCTAGTAAGTTGATAGATCAATATTGAGCTAAACTGATTCGATATATTAATAAGGAGAGATAAGCATATTTATAAATATTTGCATAAATTTAATGCCAGTTAATTGCCCGCCCAATTTTCCCAGCTTCCTCACAGAGTAGGAAAGCTGGGAAAATTGGGCGACACTATCTCTTTAATATTTAAGAAATATCAGATTAGCTCATCATCTCATGCATCTCTTCAGCCTTTGGTCGCATTTCAGCCCTGCGGCGCAGTCCTGATTCAATTCGCATCTTTTATTATACGCACAGCCGCTGCAGTCTGTTCCGCCGCAGTCAACATCTGTCTCAAAAGTATCCTTAAATCCGTTTTTGCAGTTGTAATAATATTTTGTATTGTCTTTTGCTTCTTCAAGATCCTGCTGATTTTCTTCCTCTGTCTGCTCTATTGATTCGTTGTCTTTTGTTTCCTGCTCTTCTGTGTATCCAGCATCAGCTCTGAGTTTTTCTTCTGCATCAGAAGAATCTTTCTGCTGCGCTGCATCTGATGTTGGATCAGCCGAAGCATCTTCCCTGCAGATCGTGCATATGCTTGCGCATTTGTATATCTTGGCCTTTGCATCTGCGCCTGAGCAGAAATATTCCTTTACAGTATGCTTGTCCAGGCATCTGTCAACATATTTTATCCGTTTGTCATCCTTAACCAGATATACCACACCAAGCTCACCCAGATTGTCTCCGTCTGTATCTTTGCAGCCAGGAGAAAGAACAGTGTCTTGGGCATTTCCTGCAGTTTCGGTATTTTCTGCAGTTTGACCAGATGCCTGTGGGGTCTCTTTTCCTGAAGACTTTTCAGTATATAATGCATAAGACAGCATAAGGATGATAATCAATGAGATGATAAGAAACAGAGGGATAACTGAAAACCAGCCTTTTTTCTCTTCTTTCTTTATTTCCTCTTTTTTTCTCTCTTTTTCCATGAAGAATAAAACTGCGGTTATTGATTATATAAATTTAACCATAAGCTTTATAAATAAGGGCATTTGCCATTAGACTGCCTATATGATTGATGATGGCGAAAGCCGGAATGAGGGGGTAATTCTGATTATCCTTCATTATTCATGGATATAAGGTATGTTATAATATAGAGGATTGCAGGACAGATAGGATCAATACTTAATAAATGATATGTGGAGGAATTAAAATGGCTAAGAGCGGAGACAAAATTTTAGAAGCTGTTGAGCTGGCAAAAGCGACAGGAAAATTAAGAAAAGGGTCAAATGAAGCTACAAAGGCTCTGGAAAAGGGCCAGGCAAAACTGGTTGTTATCGCAAAAGATGTGATCCCAAAAGAGATTGTGATGCATCTTCCGGTACTCGCAAAGGAAAAGGGCGTTCCGTGCGCTGAAGTGAATTCCAAGGAGGAGCTTGGCGCAGCCGCAGGATTGGGAGTAGGAACCGCAGCAATAGTCATTGTTGAAGAAGGCGAAGCAAAATCCCTCATAAAAGAGATCGCAGAAGCCAAAGAATAAGGCAGAAGCCAGAGGACAAGACATAAAAAACAAGAGACAGAACAAAAGATGAATAATAATACTCAAAGGTGTTAAAATGGAAGAAAAAAAGATTCCTGAAAAAACCCCGGAAAGGCCGCAGGGCAAAGAGGCAAAGCCTGAAGGGGCGCAGCAGCATGGGCAGCACGGAGCTCCGCCTGCAGAGGAAAAGAGAGGAAGTGTTTATTTCACAGACGCAGTGCCTGCAAGAGTTGAAGAGATCATCTCAAGAACAGGGACAAGAGGAGAGGCAACGCAGGTAAGATGCAAAGTTCTTGACGGAAGAGACAGAGAAAAGATTTTAAGAAGAAATGTGAAGGGGCCTGTAAAGATAGGCGATATCCTGATGCTCAGGGAGACGGAATTTGAGGCCAGGTCTTTGGATAAAAAAGGAAGGGGTATGGCTTAAAATGAAATGCTCATTCTGCAGCCAGGACATTGAAAAGGGCACAGGCAAGATGTTTGTGCAGAAAGACGGAAAGATACTTTATTTTTGTTCAAGAAAATGCGAGAAGAATACATTTAAGATGAAGAGAAAGGCAAGAAACCTTAAATGGACGGAAACCTACAGGAATGAAAAGGGAAAATCAGCTGATAAAAGATCCGTCTGAAGATATAATTGTAAAGCAAGGATAAATCAATAAAAAGGTGAAGATATGATTGAAAGGACATTGGTGCCGGCGAGATAATAAAAAGATTTGAGAATGTCGGCCTGAAGATAATCAGCATGAAAATGGTGTGGATAGATGAAAAATTCTCAAAAAAGCACTATGCAGCGCATATTGAAAAGCCTTTTTACAGGCCAACTGAGAAGTATATAACATCGGGGCCTGTCATTGCGATGGTGCTTGAAGGGATAAAAGCCGTAAGTTTGGTAAGAAAAATGACAGGAGTCACAGAGCCTCACAAAGCCGCGCCAGGAACAATAAGAGGCGATTTTTCGCACATGAGCTATGAATTTGCAGACGGAAAAGGAATATCCGTGAAAAACATAATCCATGCGTCAGATGAAGATGGTGCAAAAAAAGAGATTGACCTTTGGTTCAAAAAAGATGAGCTGCATTCATACACGACTGTGTTTGAGCATCATACACAGGGATAAAAAGATAATGTATAAAATCTGATAAAACCAAAAAAATAACACAAAAACAAAACATAATCAGCTAACAGGTGAAACACAATGGGAGAAAAGATGGTTGAAAAGGTCACAAGGCTTTCAAAGCATCCTGATAATATCAGAAATATTGCCATATGCGCCCATATTGACCATGGAAAAACGACATTCTCCGACAATCTGCTTGCGGGAGCAGGAATGATGTCAGAAGAGCTTGCAGGAAAGGCATGCGTCCTTGATTTCCATGAAGATGAAAAAGCGAGGGGCATCACTATAGATACTGCCGCCGTCTCAATGGTCCACATCCATGACGGAAAAGAATTCCTGATAAACCTTCTTGATACTCCCGGCCATGTTGATTTCGGCGGAGACGTCACAAGAGCTATGAGAGCTGTTGACGGAGCGATTGTACTATGCTGCGCTGTTGAGGGCATCATGCCGCAGACAGAGACTGTCCTGAGGCAGGCTCTGCGTGAGCGGGTCAAGCCGATCCTTTTCATAAACAAAGTTGACAGGCTGATCAAAGAGCTCCAGCTGACTCCTGAAAAGATGCAGCAGAGGTTTATAGAAACGATAGATGAAGTAAACAAATTAATTATGCAGATCGCTGAGAAAGAATACGGGGAGAGATGGCAGACAAATGTTATGCTTGGAAGCGTAGCATTCGGCTCTGCATTCCATAAATGGGCATTATCCATTCCATTCATGAAGAAGAAAGGAATCACATTCAAGGATATAATAGAGGCATACAGCAGCGGAGAGGAAGAAAAATGGAAAGAGCTTGCAAAAAAAGCGCCTCTGCATGAATGCATACTGAACATGGTTGTAGAACATCTCCCAAATCCGGTACAGGCGCAGAAATACAGGGTCCCAAAGATATGGCACGGCGATATTGAATCCGCGCAGGGAAAAGCATTATGTACTTGCGATCCAAACGGCCAGATGAATTTTGTAATCACAAAGATAGTCGTTGACCCGCAGGCAGGAGAGATCTCATGCGGAAGATTATTTTCCGGAACAATGAAACGGGGATTGGAAGTCAATCTTCTCGGAGCAAAAACATCCGCAAGGATACAGCAGGTCTTCATCTACAACGGCGCAAAGAGAGAGATCGTTGATGCGATTCCTGCAGGAAATATAATAGGGATCGGCGGAGTAAAATCTTATCCTGGAGAGACAATAATAGAAGGGGAAGGAGAGCCATTTGAAAAAATAACCCATATATTTGAGCCTGTTGTCACAAAATCAATTGAGGCAAAGAAGCCTAGTGATCTGCCCAGAGTTATAGAAGTCCTAAGGCAGGTCTCAAAGGAAGATCCTTCTGTAAAGATTGAGATCAATGAGGAAACGGGAGAGCATCTGATCAGCGGGATGGGAGAGCTTCATCTTGAAGTCATTGAGAACAGGATAAAGACTGAAAAAGGGGTTGAGGTTGTCACAAGCAATCCTATTGTTGTCTATAGGGAGACCATAATGAAGAAAACCCCTGCAGCTTTTGAAGGAAAATCCCCAAACAAGCACAATAAATTATATTTTATCGCTGAGCCTCTGCCAAAGGCAATCGCAGACGCAATCAAGAAAGGAGATATCCCTGAAAGAAGGATAAAGAAAAAAGATATCCCTCTGAGAGACAAGTTTGTTGAATGCGGGCTGGAGACAAAAACCGCGGATAAGGTCAAGGATATCTACAACGGAAATGTATTCATTGACGGGACAAGAGGCATCGTCTATATCACCGAGATAATGGAGCTTGTGCTTGATATGTTTGAAGATGTGATGAGATCAGGCCCATTGGCAAGGGAGCCGTGCACTAACATCCTTATAACAATGGTTGACTGCAAACTGCATGAAGATGCGATCCATAGGGGCCCTGCGCAGATGTATCCTGCTGTAAGAGAGGGTATAAGGGGAGCGATGATGAATTCAACTCCAGTCATGTTTGAGCCGGTGCAGATAATGCATTTTGAGGCTCCGGCTGAGTTTGTAGGTGAGCTGTCAAAATTAGTCGCGAATAAGCGCGGCCAACTGCTTGACATGAATCAGGAAGGTGCCCAGATTGAGGTCAAGGCAAAGATGCCTGTCGGTGAGATGTTTGGGCTCAGCAATGACCTGAGATCCGCAACAACAGGCAGAGGAATAAGCTCTGTCATTGACCAGACATTTGAAAAGATGCCTGAGGAACTGCAGGGAAAAACCATAGCCAAGATAAGGCAGAGAAAGGGGCTGGCTGAAAATCAATAAGGGGCCCGATTAGATAAATAGATAAAAAGGCATGGGTTTGCAGAGGGAAATTCCATCCAGGGGGTTTATAGAGAGAGCATTAATAAACCCATACAATAACCTTTATAAATAGGCATAAATTTACACAGCTGATAATAAGATATGGGGTAATATCAGCCAAATAAAGGCTTTAAGTTCAATAAGTTTCAAAAAAGAATATGGGAGGTAACAAGTATGGCAAAAAATAAGGCACACATAAATCTGGTTTTTATCGGACATGTTGATCATGGTAAATCTACCACTGTCGGAAGGCTTTTGTATGATTCCGGCAATGTAGATGAGACCGCAATGAGAAAGCTGAAAGAAAAAGCTCATGAATTGGGAAAAGCTGGCTTTGAGTTCGCTTTCGTCATGGATAACCTCAAAGAAGAGAGAGAGCGAGGAGTAACAATTGACCTTGCCCATAAGAAATTTGAGACAGACAAGTATTATTTCACAATAATAGACGCTCCGGGCCATAGAGACTTCATCAAGAACATGATCACAGGAGCCTCCCAGGCAGATGCAGCTGTGCTTGTTGTTGCTGCAAATGACGGTGTAAGCGCACAGACAAGAGAGCACGTTTTCCTGGCAAAGACATTAGGTGTTGCCCAGATGATCATTGGAATCAACAAGATGGATATTCCTGGAGTTGATTACAAAGAATCAAGATTCAATGAAGTCAAGGTTGAAGTATCAAACCTTCTGAAGATGGTCGGCTACAAGCCTGATCAGATAAAATTCATCGCAATGGCATCATTAAAAGGAGACAATATTGTAAAGAAAGCAACTACAATGCCATGGTATACTGGCCCAACATTGGTTGAGGCAATTAATTTATTGAATCCTCCGGAAAAACCGACCAATCTCCCATTAAGGCTGCCGATCCAGGATGTCTATAACATCACAGGAATCGGAGTTGTCCCTGTCGGAAGAGTTGAAACAGGAGTGATGAAAGTCGGAGACAAGATCATAGTCGTTCCGGGCAGAGAAGGAAAGGGAGTCCCGGGAGAAGTAAAGACGATTGAGATGCACCACGAACAGATGAAAGAAGCTGAGCCAGGCGACAATATCGGATTCAACGTAAGGGGAATCGGAAAGAAAGACATATCAAGAGGAGATGTTCTTGGGCATGCAGACAATGTCCCGACAGTGGCAACAGAGTTCACAGCGCAGATTGTCGTGCTGAACCATCCGAGTGTCATAACGATCGGATACACTCCTGTGTTCCACATACACACAGCACAGATCGCATGCCAGATCATGGCAATAGAGAAAAAACTGAATCCTGCAACAGGCGAAGTGCTTGCGACAAATCCTGACTTCATAAAGAACGGAGACGCTGCAATTGTAAGGATAAAGCCAATGCAGCCGCTTGTGATTGAGAGGCAGAAAGACATACCTCAGATGTCAAGATTCGCTGTAAGAGATTCAGGCCAGACAGTCGCAGCAGGAATGTGCATTGACCTGGTCAAAAAAGCATAAACCTTTTATTTTTTTATTTTGCCTTTGGCAAGACATGGTGAATAAGAATCACTATGTAGTAAATGAATAAACAACAAACAGGATTTGAAAAATGGTACAAAAAGCAAGAATCAAGTTAACGAGCACAGATATTGACAAGATCAACGACGTCTGCAGTTATATAAAAGGGATTTCTGATAAAACCGGCGTGGAAATGAGGGGTCCAGTGCCTCTGCCCACCAAGAAATTAAAGCTGACCACACGAAAGTCTCCGTGCGGCAACGGAAAAGCGACATGGGAAAGATATGAGATGAGGGTGCATAAGAGGCTGATTGACCTGGGAATTGACGACCGTGCATTAAGGCTTGTGATGAGAGTGCCGATTCCCGAAGGGCTGCACATTGAGATTGAGATGATTGAAGGGTAGTCAGTATTAGCTATCTCTTATACGCTTCATCATGATGCCCAAAGAAAATGAATCTTACTGTTTTTTCTGCTTCATCAATCTCAAATTTCAGGATAAAGCTTTTCATGATATGCACTCTTCTTTCTCTTGCTAGGCCATATTGCAGCGGCTTATAATGATAAGGATTTTCAAGAATCTCATATATCTTCTTTTTGATGGCTTCTTCAAGAACTGAATTTTTCTTGCATGATCTATTGATCTCATCCTGGCATTTTGGATGGATATCAAGAAGATAAGCCATTGAATATCCCCCGTATCAATATTTAAAAATCTGATCAGCTGATTTCAGCCTGGTAAATTTTTCCTTTTTTCTTTTTTCCATCTCTTTTTTAAATTCATCTTTTAATGGCAATTCATCAGCTGGATGCCAGTCCATTTTATCGCAGAATTCCCAATCATCATCAGATAATATCCCTGTCCTAACATAGTCCTCAAAGATCAATTTTTTTACAGCCTCTTCTCTTGCTATCTCGCTCCAGTTTATCCATGAAAATGTTTTTAAGCAGCTTTTGAATTCCTCTGATATTGAAAGGGTTATGGATACCATATTAAATTCTCCCTGTGATTTTTAATTCCTCAAATTTCTGGAATTCCTTCAGTTTAGCCTCAAATCTCTGCTTGAGGTATTCTGCCCAGTTTATCTCCGGATGCGCATCTATCCTTCTCTTAAGATCTTCGGGGATTGATACTGTAAATGTGGTTGTCATGTTATACACTAATATTTGTTTATACACTGAAAATCGTTTACATATTTAAATGTTTCTGTTTTATCAGTAATAAATAATCAAAAGAATTCAGTAAAACCTTCTCTGAGGCTTTTTCGGCCTGTGGTTTCTTTTTGCAAGCCTTCTTTCTTCTGCTATTGAAAGGTCCTTTCCGCGCCACATCGGCCTCCATCTGTCTATCTTTGGCTCATCTTCTTTCTTGAACAGGTTTGTTTCCGGAGGCTGGATAGACATTATCTGCTTAATCCTATCCTCTTTTGGGATCTTTGGAGTATACTTGCTTACTTTCTTCTTCTTTTCTTCGTGTTTTGCCATAAATACCACCTATCAGACCAAGCCAAAATAAAGAGATATATAAAGCTTATGGCGGGTTTTGGCTGTGTTTAGAATGTAGTCAATGTTGTAAAGTTAAGCTTATCTCATCTATGCTGATTTCTCCATATTCACCGCAATCCTCTTCAGATTGGGCTCTTCTACCTCTGGATTTATTTCCAAAGGCACGATCTTGTTTATCAATACCTTGTCAAAATGGAAAGGCACCCACACCAGCCCTTTAGGGACATAATCGCTTACTTTTGCAGTGGTCTCTATTTCACCGGCTTTGGATCTTATTCTTATTTTATCATTGTCTTTTATTCCAAGCATGCTTGCATCTTCCAATGAGATCGTTGCATAAGGCTCAGGAGACAGCTTATTTAGGGTTGCGGATCTTGCTGACATCTCATTGGTGCAGAAATTATAGGCCATCCTTTTCGTCGTCAGCAGATAGGGATATTCTTTTGAAGACCTTTCTTCATAGCCTGAAAAATTTATCGGCACAAAATCATGCCTTGTTGGCTTCCTATCCACAAAGATATCAGAATCATGGTCCCTGAATTTCCCTGTGTCCATAACATCATAGCCGGGAACTGTTTTTTTCATCTCATCCATTATCTCAAATGCATTGTTATAATCCCATTTTGCGCCGAATGTGTTTGCAAGCTCTTTTATTATCTGCCAGTTTGGCTTTGTGCTGTGCAATGGCTCAACTGCCTTCGCATAATATCTTATCCTTGATTCTGCATTTGTGAATGTGCCGTCTCTTTCAGCCCATGAGCAGCACGGCAGCACTGCATCTGCAAATTCTGCTGTAAGGTTTGGATAGGTATTCTGTATTATGACAAACATATCTTTCAGATTTTTATGGGCTGTGTTCAGGTCAGGGAGAGAGACAGCAGGATTGCTTTCCATCACATAGATTGCTTTTACTTTCTCAAAGAACATCGCATTGATGAATGTCTTTCCGCCTTTTTTCGGCAGGCAGCCGGCATCAGCGACACCCTGTATGTTTGCCTTTCCCCTCATTGATATTATCTTTCCTTTTTTTGCGAGCACAAGATTGTTTGCCGCAAAAACATTCTGTGTCCCATAGGCATGCTGTGTCAGGTCCATGCCATAGCCAAGCACAAATTTTTTGCTGCTGGATATGCAGTCTGCGATCTTATTCAGGACAGCTGCAGATATCTTTGCTGCGATACTTACGCTTTCAGGAGTATATCCTTCTATTGATTCCAATACTTCCTCAGGAATATGCGCTGCCTGCGCCCCTTTCTGCAGCCCTTTTTCTATAAGAAGATTCAGCAGGCCGCACAGGAATATGCAGTCAGAGCCTTCTGCTATCTGGGCGTATATGTCCGCATATTTTGTCATATCATTTTCCCAGTCATAGACATATATCAGCTTTGCGCCGTTTCTTTTTGCAGCCATTATCTTCTGCGTGAATGCGACAGGATATGTTGCAGACGGATGCGAGCCGATTATCAGTATGCAGTCTGCATCCTTAAAATCATCTATTTTTGCAGGCATTGCGCTCATGCCGTAGGACCTATAGAATGCATAGCATGTTGTCGCATGGCAGAGCCTTGCGCAGCTGTCTATATTGTCTGTTCTGAAGATCTCTCTTGCAAATTTCTGCAGCAGATAGTTATCTTCATTTGACGAAGGAGATGAGCCGTAGAATGCGATATCCTCCGGCTTCAGGCCTTTTGTTTTTTCATAGATGAATCTGTATGCCTCCTCCCATGAGGCCTGTTCCAACGGAGAATTCTTGCCGTTCTTTCTTATCATAGGCTGCTTTAGCCTGTCTTCTGCATATATCGGCTGATAGCAGTTGAGGCCTTTTATGCAGGGCTTTCCCTCGCTGACAGGATCATCCTTATCGGGCTCTGCGCCTGTGACTTTTCCGTTTTCAACCCTTAGAATGATGGAGCATCCAACACCGCAGTACGGGCATAATGTGGTTACCTTGTCCAAACAATCACCTTTTTTGCTGAGTTCAGGCGATTTATGGCTTATTCATTTATATATTTTTAGAATTGGAATGACAGAGAATAAGTAAAGATAATGCCAAAAGATAATCAGAGAAATCTCGGCACCAGCCCTGTCCTCTCCAGTATGAACCATGCGGCAGAGAAAAATAAGAGAGCCACAAGAAGGCCGAGTTTTGTTGTGAAAGGGTCATTGAACAGCCAGACTTTGATCAGCCTGTAGCCTAGATATAATATGAATATATCCCTGATTATGCCTCTGATGCCGCCAACCATGCATAAAGAATCATTTATTGGTTTAAAATTATATTGGTGAATTTTAGTATATTTAGCAGTATAATGGCTTATTGCGCAGCTGCGGCAGGCCTGCATGTCAGTTTATATATCAGGCACGGCCCGCATGGATTGGCCTTACAATATGCTCCGTCTTTGCCGCCCATGATCCCATAATATCTTTTTTCAGCCTTTTGCCTTAGCCATTCAGGAGGATCAGCGCTCATGGCCTTGTCATATTCAAGTTGGGCTAAGCCAGGATTTTTTCTGGCTCTTTCAGGAGGAAGCTCGCTGTATGTGGACAGAGATTCCAAAAAATTGTTTCTTGCTCCGCCTTCAAATGAATAAGGATAAAGCCCGGTTGTATCAGCTATCGCCTTATTTAATCCTGCCACTAATTCTGCTGCTCTTCTGCGGTCCTCCGAAGAAGTATCTTTATTATGTTTTATGCTGTTTAGCTTCAGTTCTGCCTCTGTTCTTGAGATTAGCCTGACATTGTCATATTTTTGGGTTGCTGGTGGGGATTTATCCCCAATATCTTTCTTAAGAAGATCCACATATAATACAGAAATTTTCTTCTTTGAATTAAATTCCATTATTTCATCCAACACTTTATTAAATTGTTCATCGGCATACAGCCCATCAACTAAAGAGATTATAATCTCTTTATTTTTTCTGTTTAATATTTCGTGCTGTGCTTCATTATCCCAATATATCTCCATTTCCAGCAGGGAATCAATCCCTCTTCTTAGAGAATCCGCCATATTTTTTGAAATTTGGCCTTCACTTTCCTGTTTTTCATACATCGCAATAAGCTCTTTGCGCCTTTTTTCCGCTTTCTCCGCAATTTCAGGGGAATTCATCCTTTGTTCTTTCCTTGTATTAAGCATGGATGATTCCTGTTCACTTACAGTCCTGTCAAGTATATGTATAAATTCATGATCAATAACCTGCAATCCGTTATCTATATCCCTTATAGGGGTTTCTGCCAATGCTGCTGCATCAAAATTTTCTTCGCCTAATTTGATTATTTTAAATTCATCAAAAGCTTTTCCAGGTATACCTGACCCATATTGATTGAATTCAAATTTTTTCACATACTTTTCAACTCCCGGCTTGTCTCTCAGCCATTCATTAAGGGCATGGAGCATGTTTGTGGTTGGTTCAGTGTAATCTTTATCTTCTGGCTGGCCCGGAAGAGGTTTTTCCATTGAAAAATCTATCTTAGAATATTCGGCGCGCAGGTCATCAACTGTTTTGATCATATTCGGCTTTAAGTCAGCGGAAACCTCCATGCCAAAATTATTTCCGGCTATCTTCTTGTTATCAGAAGAAAAGACAACAAACCTATTTGATGAGCTTGCGGATATAGATTCTTTTGCTGAATCAGAAGCCAGTTGGAATGCAACACTGTTTCTTGCGTCAGTAACAAATGGCGGAGGGGGAGCTATGTTTATGTTATCATTTTTGATATTTATCTCCATTCTTCCATTTTGAATTTTTGTCTCTCCTCCTCCATTGAAGTGCATAAACGCGGGCACTTTCCCTTCATCCTTCCTTGAAATGACTTCCAGCCTATCTCCCCTGAAGATATTAATGGATAAGCTGTCCCTTTCGTCAGGGATAAATTTAAATTTATCGGGGATAGGTTTTCCGCTGCTGTCTTTTTCATATTCCCTCTTTACCATCCCAAATAGCCTATTGCCTGGCTTAAGGGTTACCTTCAGCTTTCCGTCTTTTGCTGTTCCGATATCCAGGCTATCATCTGTGATAACAATATAATTTCCTTCCAGCATATGATCATTTTTAAAATAGATAGCAACCTCATTGTCTTTGGAAGAGACTGCATAATCCCCAATATATGCAGCAACACCCTTTCCTGCATACATCCTGCTGCCATGGAAATTTACCTGCTCAACCCTTACTGCACCGCCATCTTTTTTTACGAATGCAGTCATGTCAGGCAGTGTAAAAGAATCTTTACCTGATATTATATCTTCATGGATCTCTGACGGATCAAAAACAATAACCCTTCCTTCATCTGTGATCTTGATGCCCCATCCTTTCTTCCCGGCAAAATCAAGACTTCCTAACTCTCCGAATGTCGCTTTCAAAACTCCGGATTCAATCTTTGCGCTTTTTCCAAGGCTCTGTATCTTGACGCCGGTTTTCTGTGTGATCGCTTCTATCGCCTTTGCAGCATCAACATCAGAGGCGAGATTCTCTATCTTATCAAGATTAGTGGAGATCTGCCCTGTTGTCATTGCCAGCCTCTGGCCGGAATCCAATCCTGAATAATCCAGCTTATCAGCGGGAACATCGCTTATCCTTGAAGCTGGCACCATATTCCATCTGACAATGCTCCAGTCTGTTATGGTTGAATAATCGCCTTCAGCATAGTCAAAAGAGCCGGGATCAGAAGCATCAAATGTCAATGGGTCTTTTTCATTTAAGGGTTCTTCTGCTGTCTGAGCACATACAGCTCCGGCTAATAAAAACAACACCACTAAGCATACAATTATTTTTATCTTATTAATCATCTTCATCATTTTCCTCATAATCCACGGCAAATCTCAGCCTGTATTTTTCGCCGTTAATCACATAATCATTATCCTGCACGTCAAAAATATAAGTATTGTTATGATATGGCAGAATATTGACAAATAGGCCATTCTGCGCAGCAATATCAGAATAGCAGCTTATGCAGATCTCATCTCCTTTCCCAAGCTTTTGCCGGGCTTCCTGGGATTCAGCTATTTTTCTCGCAGCATTAATATCATTGTAAAGCTGCTCAGCAGGAATATTTGCCGTAAACTCATTAAATTGTTTTGTCTGTGTATCCTTTGATGCGCTCAGAGGCATTTTTGTTTTTATGAGAATGCTTTTTTGATCCAATACCAAAACAGAGCTTGGCTCTTCATAGGATATGTTGTAGCCAAGCTCTTTTAATTTTTCAAAATTTCCAAGGCATAGCCCAAGAACAGCATCAGCATAGCTGCCGATTTCTTCTGCAATCATATCCTCTGTTGGGAATAGATTTTGCCCAGAATACAGAAAATAAGGAACATCATCATTCATTCCGGATGTTCTTTTCTCAGGCAGCACAAAATATCCGCCTGTTAGGCTGTTTTCAATGATTGCCTCATTGACAGCTTCCCTTTGGCAGTATTCCACAAACTGAGGTATAGAAGAGCCGAATAAAGCAGCCTGCTGTAATCTCTCGGATGAGATTTCTGCCGGCGCTTTGGCATCATTTGCGTTCAGATAGATCAGGATGCCTGCGCAGGATAGAATGATAATGCCAACTATAATGAATGCTGTTATCTGGCCTCTTTTTTGCAATACCATTTATCTGTATGCTATACTCATCTTATTATTTAAATTTGATGATATTAAGCTGCTCATTTTCCCTGCTCCCTCACAGAGTGGGGAAGCAGGGAAAATGGCGTATAAACAATCTGCTTTGCGATTAAGCAGGTTGGTTATGCTCTTTATTCGGCATAAACCTTATAAATAACCTTTCTCTGTTTCTCATGTGTTAAGCATGGGCAAAACAAATAAAATTTTGGATGAAACTTTGCATAATACAGATGATATGCACGAAGATGACTGCCTGTTCTGCAAGATAGCGCAGGGGAAACTGCCGTCTAAAAAAATCTATGAAGATGAGGATGTTCTTGCATTCATGGATATAAGGCCTGTGAACCCCGGCCATACTTTGATCATCCCAAAACAGCACCACAGGTCATTTTTAGAGATGCCGAAGCACAGCATTGAAAAGATATTCACAACTGCGCAGGATATCACAAAAGCGATCATTGAAGGCGTCGGCGCAGAAGGAGTTAATATCGGGATGAATATTGAAAAGGCCGCCGGCCAGGTTGTATTTCATGCCCACCTGCATATAATGCCGAGGTTCAGCAATGACGGCCACAGGCTTTGGGACGGAAAGCCATATCAGGATGGCCAGGCAGAAGAGATACATAAAAGAATCACTGATAAGCTGAAAAAGAAGCAGTAATCATAACGCTTATACAAAATTAAAAGATAAATAAGAATTAAAAATAGGATAATAGATAGAAAAGAGGATGCAATATGAGGCTATCTGCGCACTTCATTGCTTCCTCAATAATTGCTGCCGTGTTATATCCTTTTTTCGGCTGGCGCAGTATTTTTGCTCTTGCAGGAGGTTTTCTTATTGACATTGACCATTATGTCTGGTTTATCGCATCAAGCCATCGGAAAAGATCTGGAATAGCTGATTTAGGGATAAAAGAGGCTTATAATTATCATACCTCACATGATTACAGGAACCAGCTCCACATATTCCACAGCCTTGAATTTTTGCTGCTGCTTGCTGCGCTTGCGGCTGTGTCATGGCAGTCTGCTTATCTTCCGGCTGTCCTGGCGTGCCTTATCGGATTTGCCGTGCATCAGGCGATGGACATCTATGAAGGATGCATGGATGATAATATGGATGCAAGGTATTTTTCAGCTGTACATTATATCTTCAGCAGAAAGAAAGTATATGAGGTAAAAAATTCCAAAAAATTGAAAAAAGTTTTAAAAAACAAGTGAAAAATAAAAAACTAAATGAATAAATTACCGCCTTTCTGCACACCTATATGTGCCTACGCCAAGACATGAGATGATTATTTGCCCCCATATAAGATTATCTCTGCATCTTTCAGCATAGATTCCGTTGACTATTGCATAATCATGGGTCTCAACAATAGCTTCTATGCATTCCTTGCCAGGACCAGATTGTCCGGCCCAAATAAGATTTCCGTCGTAGTATCTTTCAAAAATGGCTTTTATGACCGGATCAACCAATTCTCCCTTAAGCTGAGGCATCCGTCCCATTAAGTGAACTCCTATACGATTGGCCACTTCCATTGTATTGATTGGATTCCCTCTCATATCAGATATGTGTACAGCACCATCCTGTGTTAAAATATATATCCTGCCTGCCAGCCCATATACTATCTCTTCATCAGGAGGAAACGGATTAACTGTGACGACTAATAGTTTGTTATTTTTGTTGTGTTCCTTATTTTTGCCGCTCCACTGCACTTCAAGATCATATGCAGTATTTGGCTTTGTATTTTTCTTCTTGCCTATAACATAATCATGGCTTGCTGATATGCAGAAACCGCCCTCTGCTTGCGGTGCAAAACTATTTAATCTCAATTTATCAGTTATTGTTGGCATTGTAATCACCTTGTTATTGGATTAGTTAATATTGATCCCTCTTAAATTCTATTAGATCATCCTGTTTCTGCCAGCGGCATCAGTGTATTTAACAGCACAGGCAGATCTTTTTCCTGCTCCCTGAATTTCTTCGCTTTTTCATTATACTCCTGGGACTTTTTCCTGTTTTCGCCGTAATTGCCCGCAAGGAATTCAAAGATGGCAGTAACACCAAATGAAAGGAAGTATCCCAGCCTTCTCATGCTGTCATCAGGCTCTATATACCTGAATGCAGCATATCTAAATTTGTTGGAATTTGTTTTTTCTGCTGCAGGGCTATATACTAATTCTCCAAAATGCATACGGCTCCATGTTTCGCCGAGAATGATTACCTTGCCATTTTCAACTCCTACTGCCCCTATCCTGTAAAATTTCCTATAAAGATCCGGAATCAGATCCCCTAATCCATGCCTTAATGCTTTTTCATATCTCTTTTCAGCATAATAAGGCACACCCTGAATATCTTTTCTGGCAAGCCTTGCCTGCTGTAAATCCTGCACTGGATTATTGTCTGCTGTCATGTGATGCCTTTTTCCTATGCTATATATAAACCTTACTATGCTATAGTCAGCGACATAAGTAACGCATGAAATTTTGCATAAAAATATGTTCTTGCCAGAAGTTCTCCAGTGCTTCTTGCATGTCATCGATTGTTGGGAAGTAT